>Ga0209652_1003179_pt1 | contig 12247 bp, 10 predicted proteins | sample SaaInl74LU_5_DNA_FD_184641 | JGI IMG/M metagenome (GOLD analysis project Ga0209652, IMG submission 184641) | Marine microbial communities from expanding oxygen minimum zones in the Saanich Inlet - ESP_74LU_5_DNA (SPAdes) (version 2) | ecosystem: Environmental > Aquatic > Marine > Intertidal zone...
AAGGAACAGGCTCTATGCTATGTATGCAAACAATTTATACATTACATTCATTACGGATATACTATGCATTCTTCTCTTCATTGGCGTGTTTGCCACTCTTTCCATTTCTCTCTCCTCTTCTGCCACTCTTTCCTTTTGCAGATTTCTGCGGAAGCTTATCTTCATCTGTGCTACTTCTCTCCTCAGAAACTTCCGCCTTGATCTTGACAAAAGCACCTTCCATTGCTAATCTGAAAGCCTCGTGCAGCATTCCATCGATCTCCGCCGCCAAGCCATCCTTAAAAGCGATACGATCAACCAATTTGTGTAGGGTTCCGTCCACGACGTGTCCTTTTGGGCCAAAATATAACTCTTGATAAGCCTCGACACAATTGAGCGTTGCCAATGCATCATATAAATAAATAGTTGCTGATCTCAACCAAGAGTCTGTTGCATGTGGCCCCTCTTCATCATCAATTTTTACGCGGAAGAATTTACAAAACCAGTCTTTATCACACCTCGGAGGTAATCTGCCACGTCCAGGATTCCACACAGGCAGATTGACTTTGTTCCAAAGAGTCAATATCGCTTTTGAATTTCCTTCATAGATTTCTGACGCGAGCAAATGATTGCATTTGAGGCGTAAGTTGTTGAGATTGTTAATAGTGAAAGGGCAATCATATGCAGCGGAGCGAGATACTGTCGTCGTTGGAATGTTGAGTTTTTGACACTCCAAGTACACCATTCGTGCAGCGGCAGGGTCACAATTGTTATTGGAAGCTGTTTCATCCGGTTCAAGTCGCTCACTAGCTTCAGAATAGGATGCGCCTCCCATAATGACAACATTTTTGATTTTTTCCGAGAACAGATCAGGTTGCTTTACCATCAACTCACTTATGTCTTTAAGGTTGGCCAAGCAAAGCAATGTAACAGACTTCGGTTCTGCGTCCTTCAGTATACGCGGAATCAGCACGCTTCCATATGGCAAATTCAGCAGATGTTGTTCATTATCAAAGCAGTGCATTTCTACCAAGTCTTTACTCCCACCATCTGTGCCGATGCAAACCGGAACATCGGGTAAACCTAGCGAGTCAAGAACAACACGAGCCAATCGAGCTCGTTCATCTTGGGGAGATAGAGTAGCTATAACGGCAAGAGGATTCAATATAAACATTCTTTTCAGACAAGCCAGCACTACCAAAGCGAAGACATCATCCACGTCTTTCCCAATATCAGTAAACACGATTACGGGTTGCCCCCCACTGTCAGTATTATCAGGAGGACAATTACGATGCGATGAATCTTTCCTAGCAGCGCTTTTCATCTTTTGTTGCGATGATTCGTTCTCGATTGCCTTTGATGCCTTGTCGATCTTTTGCTGACAGGATTCCAGTTGAAAATCTTTCTGACCAGACTTGAAATTGGATTTGTGTATTTCCTCGGCTCTTTGGAGTGTATCTAATGCCTTTTGGGGTTCTCCAACGGAAGACAAGATGTCACCATATACTAACAGATTTGGAATAATATTTGCGTGGTTCTTCTTTTGAAAAGCAGTTTCACATATTTCCAAACAAGTCTCAATAAGAGGAAGTGCATCGAGAGATCGTCCAACACTATTATACACTTGTGCTAGAACACACAGCGCATGTGCATACGCGGGATGAGAAGAACCAAATTCTTTCTTTCTCACATCCACTGCATGCATTGATAGAGGAAGTGCCTTCGCTCCGTGTCCCATTGCACATAATGTTTCAGCACAGTAATTGAACGACTCCGATACTAAAGCGTCATTGAACTCTAACTTTTCCAGCCGAATCTGTAGTGCAGATTGGTGTTCATACAATGCTTCTTCGTATTTCTTCAATTCAAAGACAGTGCAGCCCAATTGTGTATGAGAAACAGCTAACTGGAGCTCGATGTCTGTATCGATATCTTCTTCTGTTGACTTCGCCTTTAGCAGCATGCCACGAACTTTTTTGTGGAGAGCCTCTGCCTGCCAAAGATCTCCTGCTTTCCTCAAAATCTCTGCATAGCCAGCTATACTATTAACGATAGACATATCTACTTGTTCCGATTCTTCACCCATTTTCTTCGCTGTTTTTAATGCCTCTAGATACAAAGCCTTTGCTTCATCGTATTTCCCCTGAGCTCTGTCCAAAGCAGCAAGTGTGAAGAGTGCTTGGAATTTTTCGCTGTCGCTGCTTTCTTTGTTTGCATTCATACTGTCAACACATTGCTTCAGCACTTCTTCGGCCTCCTTGTACTCGCCCCACTCAAAGAGATTTGTTCCAATTTCAATTGAAGCCTCTACCGTTTTGTCATCAGCATCACTACTCTTTCCTCTTACATATTGTCTCTCCCCTACGCCCGTTTGCGATCTGATATCATCTAAGACTTTCGTCATCTGAGCAGTAGTCTCTGCCGCGTCCTCTGACCCTGGTCCGAGCTTTTCTTGTCTTATTTTCAACGCCTCCTCAAAGGAATTCATTGCTGCAAAAGAGTCGCCCTGCCGAGCGAGAACCACCCCTATCTTGTGTAGAAGGGACGCAACATCGGTTGACGAAGAATCACATTTCCTCTCTTGCTCCAAAGCCCTATTGTAAAAGTGGATTGCGTCATCGTACTTCTCCAGAAGATATGCATCATCGCCCCTTTTAAGCAAAGTGGGTATTGGCTTCTCGATGAGACCAGAGAGGAACGATTTTTGTCTCATGATATTTTATTACAGTTGATTTTATTACAGATTTGATGGATCACTGGCCACGGAATGAATGGCACCAATGGCAAGGTATTGTAGTGATAACGCAACGAAATGTCGCAATCAATCACTAAGAAATTTCCTCGGAATTCTGTAGAGAAATCCAATGCAGCCCAAGGCGTTCGCATCTATCACTGTATGCAATATTTCAGTACCACATGAACTCAATCACCCTCCGTACTGCCAGAGGCTCCTCAGTCTTTACAAAAGAGTGGAGGATTGTATTTACCTCGTGTTGTAGGCTTATGATCAATGAGCAGCACTGATTGTTTCTACATATGTAGTTTAACAAAGCTCACAACTATATAAAATGGAAAACGGGCCATTGCAAAAAATATATCCTTGCTGGTTGTGCTGTTGCGTGCAGAGTTGCAGCTGCTGATGAGTCTTCGAGTACTTCTACGCACCCTTTTGTACATAATGTCCTCTCTCTTCTCTCGTGAACTATTTGTAGCTTCAATAGAGCGAGGAGGAGTCAATAGAAGAGAGAGGCAAAGGCTAGCTGTTTACTGTTTACCAATACTACAACACCTGAAACAGCTTTTAATGCATCTTTCCAGCACTTTAAAACGATCGCTAACAGAAAAGCTACCAGATCTGCATTGCAAGTTTTTGAAGCACTCGTTCAATTCAATTACTACATTTTCAGCTTTCTCTTTTATGCATCTTTGGAATCGACAAGAGCATCTCGGAATATGATGCTCAATCGTCTTCCGCGAGTAACTTGAACATCTTCTCTTCCATGTATTTGATAAACAGAATCTGATGGAAGTAATTCATGAGAGTAATGAAATCGACTCATACCATGTAAACAATACAATGACAGCTTTGGCAAGTAAAGATCCACGTAGCCACCTGAGCTCTCATTAGAAGTATCATCTATCCACTCTCCTTTTGCAGGTCTTAGTCTCATGATGGAATCACTCAAGAGCGAGATACCAGCAACAATTTCTCCTGAGAATTTGACAGAATCAACGTGTGCATCAAGCCTGCCATTTTTGGACAAGTCAATAGCATGGCATGGCAGCCATTTCATGTGATTTGTTAGCTGAGGAGATACATATGATTTGAGAATATCACGTGTTCGTTGTATTGTCTGGGCGTATTGTGGAGCATCAATTGTACTTTCATTGTCCACTTCATGAGGCGTTGCCAACTCTATCTCTCTATATTTTGAAATCACGGAATCCCAGTGCCCGTCTTCAAAGCGTCGTCGTTTCATTCTTTTGCTAACTTCTTTCACAAGAGATTGGCCCTCTTCCTCTGAGAGAAATCCTGGATAGACTACAGCAGAGTTGTCATAATTTGATGGTGCACTCGACAGATTTACATAGTCAGGATTTGGTCCGCAAGATGTTGTTGTCAAGTATCTGCAAGGGCCACAACGAAATCGAGATGCGGCGGCGCGAGACAAACTCATTGACGAGGCATCATGTAGGGTGGTCGAAGGAGGCAGGATGAATTACTTAGCTGTATGGTACGGTGTAGGGGTCTTGATCGACCGCTGTTTCTGTTATGATAATATGAGGTGATGAATTTGTAACAAGTAACAACTCATGATGACGGTAACAAAGTGGTGGGGGGCGAACCAAGGGGTGTCATTTATCAACACTCAAGAAATTCTGTATAACCCCACCACCAATATAATGTTATGTTAAGTTGTGAGCATTCAGGAAACAAAAGGAAAGAAACAAAGAGGGGGTGAATATTCGTGCGTCGCTACACACGCACTAACCAAACATCATCACTTCAACTTTCGAAGATAAACACTGCTTGCTAGCCTACTACAAAAGCCAATACCTGAGCCGCATAACAACCAACACGCCACGACAATTCTCCCACCCAAGATGATGAAACTAATCCTTGTCCTCCTCAGTGCCATGCTCTGCATGAGTTCAACCAGCGTGAACGCATTCGCGCCCTCATTTCCCACCGCCCCAGTCAGATCAGCTACACTGCAATTCACCACACCATCAGTAGCTCCCATTTCAACCTCCGCCACCAGTACAACCCTCTTCGGCAAGAAGGCCGCTCGCGCTCAAGGAAATGCCAGAAAGGGTAAATCAGAACGTGTCAAGAAAGTCAAGGATGATGTCATAGAAGTGGAGGCGACTGTGATTGAAAGTCTCCCGAACGCCATGTTCCGATGTACTATTGATGGTGCGCCGGAGACACAGGAACCGGTGCTTGCGACGATTAGTGGTAAGATCCGAAAGTTCTTTGTCAAGATTTTAGTGGGGGATAAGGTGACCATTGAACTTAGTCCGTATGATTTGACTAGGGGAAGGATCACATTCCGTAAGCGTTAATTTTATTGGCACCATCTACATGGTCTGATCCAATCTGCAACATGGGGGTATTTGATGGATATACAGCTTCGTCTACACTAGCATAGGATACGATACAGGTGCAATAAAGGGAAAGAGACAAGTGTATAGGAACAGCGTTAGCGAGAACGCTAGGTGGATCAAGCTCACAATTAACTACTTAGTAATGTGTTGGGGGAACGAATAAGCTACAAGAAAGAAATATACCATGATTAGTTGTTCCTTTCAAAATCATCGGGAGATGAATATCTATCTATCTTTTATCTTGAAATTGTAGCCAGGTATTTCTTTTCACCAGAATGGCATCTACAGTACATTCTGTGTCCTTCACTCTCATTCTTCTTCATACTTCTTCAGTGTCACTCTCCGAAAACGTCTTGCGCACCAAGAGGTGAACCTCATCACTTGCAAGTGAGACTCTGCTGAAGGTAAGGAGTGCTTTCAAGGGCTACAGAAGTAAGCAGACCCCAGAGTGTCAAGACAACCTTATGAAGGGGATTTCTTTTTCTTCTTCGTCTGTCCGTCACACCTCAACCTAAAAATCTATGTAACAGAAGCAGAAGATAACCACGATGACATCCACCATGAGAGGCTCCTTATGTTCGGCCCTACACCGGGCAACGCAACGGGGACCATCGCTTGTGTCCTTGAGAAATGGTAGAGAAATTTCCTGTTCGGCGTGGGGACAAAGTAACAATCAATTAACCTTACAAATTACCTCCACAAGATGTGTGTCCAGAGCGGCTATCATCAATAACGATGATAACACCGGTGTTAGCCGCCGCTTCTCTTCCAGGCCCGAGAAGAAAAGTATGCTTCGCTTGCATGCAGTTACATTGAAACATTCTGACTATGAAGATGAATTAGATGAAGCACGTTGGGATGTACCAGAAGAGGAAACGCATCTGGATCCAACTGACCGCCGCAAAATGGAAGAGGAAGAAGAGGCAACCTGGTGGCTGTATGATGGCACACAAGAATCACGTGATGTCCTTGCCGCCATGAGAAAAGAGGAAGCCCAAAAGGCACGATGGATAAAGAACTCTAGTCCTCCTGTACGAGTATCAGAGATTGATGAACGGGGGAGAGCGTATGGCCGTGGATCTCGCAAGTCAGCCCAGGCTCGTGTATGGATTCAGCCGGGGGAGGGGGAGGTAGTTGTTAATCGTCAAGATTTCTTGACTTTGTTTCCAAGGGAGTATCATCGTGAACATATTTTGGGGCCGCTTGTTGCGTCGCAAACGTGTGGTAAATTTGATGTAACAGCTGTTGTGAAAGGTGGCGGGTTGACTGGTCAGGCGGGTGCAATTCGTTTAGGTTTGGCAAGAGCGTTGGAGAAATACAACCCTGATTATAGACCACCTATGAAGAGGCATGGATTCTTAACTCGTGATGCTAGAATGGTCGAGCGTAAGAAGGTAGGAAGGGTCAAGGCAAGAAAGTCACCACAGTGGGTTAGGAGGTAGATTATTGAAGCAAATCGCATTAACTCCATCACGCTATGTGAATGTTGAGGGTAGAATAATGTTATTCTATTCGATGTTTATTATTCCAAAAGTAAGCAACTAGATAGATCCACTGATGGAGAGCAATTCTTGGTCTTAGCCTGATTCGACTGGGAAACAGAGTTCTGAGGTTGGATTGGCACATTAGCCCCCGATGATGTGCAATGACATATCTTATAATTCCCATAACCCATTGCTAGCCCATTGCCCATCGCTCTCTAGAGAGTCTGAGTGCTTCAGCATTCAGCAAGGAAGGGATTGACCACTTACAAAAGTAAGTCCTTACTGATCCTCGTCCACTTATCACTTAGCGTATTGTACTTGAACTTGGGGCAGCCCAGCGTTGACCTTTATCGATACTAATTCCTCTGTACGTAGAAACCACTCATCACTGAGTCACATCACACAATATCCTGGAATATGGTAGCCTCCCCATTTATCGCCATGATAATAAGAGGCAGCAAGGACAATGACATTAGAAGCCCCATCATCATCATCCGCATCCGATGCGGGTAATGCCTACTACTTTGCAATTGGAGCTATGATGAATCCTAATTCAATAAAAAACAGGAACATTTATCCAATTAGGAGCTTCCCCGCCGAACTTTTCGACTTTGAACTCAAATTCAATGGTGCATTGGGTTTTGCCGACGCAATCCCTTCCAAAGGCTCATCATTCCACGGTGTACTTCATTTAGTAGACGCAGAAACGATGGCAAGGCTTGACGCATTAGAAATATCTTACAAACGCGTCGAAGGGCAAGCACGACTTTACGATGGCACAATGGTTACAGCAACAGTTTACACTAAAGACTCATTTGTTTCTACTCAAAAAGACAATCCTCCTCAACAACGATATCTAGATTTACTCATCGAAGGTGCCAAGCATTTTCAGGTACACGAAAAGCAAATCAAATTCCTCGAAAGCCATGAATGTGTTCCCAGACCACAGCCACATGCGTTCAAATCATTTGGTCCTGCTGCTGCAGATGCCCCTCTAATGTCTTACGAAAACGATATATGTCCTTTCAATGGAAGGGATACTCCAAATCTGAGACTTGCTGTGAATGGAAAGGTGTTAGAGATTTTCGTTAAGAATGTTGAAGGAACTTTATTCAGAAATAGTATGAACTTCTACAGACAGTTCGGCCAACGAGTGGAATTGACCCTGTCTCGGATACTGTACGATCCCAAGTATGGTTGTCCGGAGTCTTTAAAAGAGTGTACGAGAGAACAATCAGCTTATATTGAACACATGTTATACCAAGGTTCTGAAGTGAACACATCTATTGATCACTGGAAAGTTATTGGATGCATTCGGCAAGAATACAAAGATTAGTCTTTTGGCCGAAACCAGCTAACAATAGAAGCAATGTACAAATAGCCAACAATAATAGCATATTTAAGGTGTGTTAAGTAGAGCCTTAGTACAATAAAAAGGCATTACACATCAGTCTATAGACAGTCGGGATTACATTCATGAGCATAGCACTTATGAAGTGATGCTCTTGCCTGCTGTGACATCATGGACGGCTTTAGCAACATACTCAATATTGCCGTCGTTCAAACCAGCAAGTGAAATCCTGCCATCTCTGGTGAGGAAAATAGAGTACTTGGAAGTCAACTCGTCACACATATCACTATTCATGCCAGTGTAAGCAAACATACCGATTTGTTCCGTCACATGACTACGTGGCATTAATGTTTTGTTAGTGGACATTCAATATACAAGCAAAAACATTCACACAACAGACAGATGCAAAATCTCACCTCCAGTCATGCTCACTTCCTACCTCCTTCAACACTTCCACCAATTTAACTCGCATTGCATTAATGCGGGTAGCCATCTCCTTGCAGTTGTCATAGTACTCAGCTGTGAGTTCCTCATCCGTCAAGACAGTCTTGACAATACTTGAACCATGGATGGGAGGAGAGGAGTACATGGGTCGAATGATGAGTTTCAATTGACTCATCACTGCTGATCGCTCCTCAAGAGAGTTGCACACCACCGAGAGGGTTCCAGTACGTTCTCCATACAAGCCAAAGTTCTTTGCAAACGATTGGGCCAAGACGACATTGTGCCCCTCCGAGACAAAGAGACGAAGGGCGGAAGCATCAGCTTCGGCATCTCCAGATGCAAAGCCTTGATAGGCCGAGTCGAAAAAGCAGTGGTGTTTCTTGGACTTGATCAAATCCGAAATATCCTTCCATTGCTCCATAGTAGGGTCGCAGCCAGTGGGGTTGTGAGCACACGCATGCAAAAGGATGACACTTCCCTCTGGCGCTTCTTTCAAGTCCTCAATAAGTCCATCATAATCGAGGCGATTAGTCTTTGAATTGTAGTATCTGTAACGACGAACGTCCATTCCGCAGTTGTTGAAAATGGCAATGTGATTTCCCCACGTAGGATTGGGAATGTAAATAGGGACCTTATCCATACCCTCTGGCTTGGGTACGAACTTGGACAGGAAGTGTCCTCCGACGCGGCAGGCTCCTGTTCCACTCAAGGTCTGAACACCTGCAAGCTTTGTCATGTCAGCATCGGTTCCGTAGGCAAATCCAAGTGCAAGGTCCACATATTTGGCATCTCCGGCAATGGGAGCATACTCCTTGTTAACGGTAGGATCGACCAAAAGTCTCTCCTCTGCCTTGCGAACAGAGGGCAAAATCCATGGCTTGCCAGTGGAATCACGGTAGGCACCCACACAAACGTTGACCTTTCGCTCGTCAGTGCATGATTTGAAGGCCTCGGCGATGCCCAAGATGGCATCTGGTGGTCCTTCTGGAACATTGCTGAGATAAGACGGCGACATGTCTGTTTTGGTGACGGTTGAAAAAGCTTGCGTCGCAGAGGAGAGGAGAAGCGTAGCGGCAAGGGATTTGAACATCATGGTCATGGTGTTGCTCAAGTTGTGGACAGCAGGACGAGGATCCGCTGTCATCTCGACCATCAAAAATCTTGGTGCGGAAGGGGAGGGCCCTTCTATCTGCATTCCCGATTGGTGGAACAGCACATCACCCCCACCAACCATCAAGCAAACAGATGCATACAATAGTTGAGAGCAAGAATAACCATGGGAGGAGAGCAATCGGAAAGCAAAAAGAGGCGTCGCAGTCGCAAGCGCAGTAAGACAAGCGCTGCAGACGATGATGAGCCTGCCGGCGAAGAACCTAAAGTCACCGAAGAAGCAGCAACAGCAGCAGCGTCTGATGAAGATGGCGATGATGATAATGATGATGGATCTACAACGAATGAAAACAAAGAGTCAGAGGTAACAAAAGAGGAAGAAGCTGCAACTAATGACAATGGTGAAGAAGGCGAAGAGAAGAAGAAACGGAAGCGAAAGCGCAATCGTAAAAAGAAGACTGACACAACAGATGCAGAGAATGCAACCGAGCCAGAAGCAGACGCTGCCAAACTCAGCTCTGTGGAACATACCGTCTTTATTGAAGGTCTTCCTTTCACTTCGAGTGAGGATCAGATTCGTGCATTCTTTACTGATCTCGGTTGCAATGACATTCTGCAGCTCCGTCTTCCAGTATGGCAAGATAGCGGTAGGTTGCGTGGATTTGGTCATGTGGTGTTTGCATCTCAAGAAACACGGACTCGTGCCCTTAGCAGTGAAGTAAACGGCAAAGAGTTGGGTGGGAGATATATAACTGTGAAAGAAGCGAATGCACCTCGAGCAGGAACTACCATTGGTGCTGCATTGGGAGGCAGGCCTGTCAGAGAACAACCACAGGGATGCAAGACTGTGTTTGTAAGGAACCTACCTTATACCGCCACTGAAGAAGAGATTTTAGAAAGCTTTCGTGTCTGTGGAAAGATACTAGATGGTGGTGTGAGAATAGCCAGGAATCATTCGACTGGACAGTCCAAAGGCTTTTGTTACGTAGAGTACAAGAACGAGGAAGGAGCTTTAGCTTCAGTACAAAAGGCAGCAAAACCATTCGGATTACAAGTCCAAGGTAGGCCAGTGTTTGTTGATTATGATGAAGGTACAATGAAGAATAGCTTTCGAGGTGGTGATGGTAAGCTTTGGGCCAAGGAACATGGTGACGGTGGTGGAGGTAGAGGTGGTGGAGGTAGGGGTGGTGGCATGCGTGGAGGGAGAGGTGCAATGCGTGGAAGAGGAAGGTACTAAACATTAAACATTGAATTCAATCAACGCCTTGTGCACAATGCTAATGATGTCAAGGTAGCAAAGAGGAAGGTACTAAACTTGAAGTAAATAAGTGCTCAACAAGGTACCTTGATGTATGGCAAAGACTAAATATTAGTATTAAACATTGAATTGAGATTGAAGGGATTGACCAAACGATCTACCTTCTATTCTTTGACGCGGCGAAGAGAATGTATGTCTTCTTCGTCGTACAAGAATGGCAGGAGGATTCGGACAGTATTCACTTTTACTTGAGTCTAAGCCATCCAGATCTGAGTCGGTCATGGCCCAAGACCGTCTTCTGCCTCCCACACCAAGTGAGCCAAGGTTCTTTGCGTTTTCAAGCTCAACTTCAGTCTCAGATGTTCCAAGAACACGGATTGCTTTCTCTCGCAGCAATCGAATTCTCGCGTAACCCAGGAGTTTCTCCACCTTGTTGTTAGGGTCCGATGGACATGGTGGAATTTGATTCAGCAATCGTTCAGCAATTTTGACGTCTTCTAACCCAACCCCAAGCTTTTCGAAGCATTTCGATTGATTATTTGTCATTATTTTTGTCTATCTTGATCGATTCTTTCCATAGCGTCTTGATCTTGGATTGGAGTCTCTTCTTCACTCGCGCTTGACTTCCCGCAAAATAGAATCTAAAGCCAAGTCAAAGATGAGATGACACACATCGTAGCCGACACGCACACAAACCCCTCCTGTTCCTTAGATGTGTATACACTGATCGACTTGCAATGCAACATCCAACTCTTAAAGTAATCAGGCAATCTGTCATTTAGCTTTAATCTATCAAAACACTCCTGACAGTATCGTATACCGTCTTCCTCGTTCAAGCAGCAAGCACCACCGGCAAAGTTAGGACATGGACCTGTTCGAATTGGATGTTCTCGCCACCAGCTATGTTCTACTGTGCCGCCACATACCTCAACATTTAGTGGAGGAATCCATCTTATCTCAAATTTGGATGCGTTAAAGTAATAGGGAAAGTTGTGCAAATCTCTCAACAGTATCCATTCATCTTTTGCGGGGATATCAAATACACCCATAGCGTTGGGCTTTGTCCAGGAAACCTCACCAGTTTGCCTATTCTTGTAGTAAAAAGTGTGGTATTCCTCGTCGTACTTTTTCTCATATCTCTCCAAGCATAAACGCCGCATCTCTTTTCTAGCAAGCCATCGCCTACACGCCGCTGATACTACTGACACCGCATAAACTGTTGCCCTAGCTTGCGCTTCTTGTTTTGCAGTTTCAACTTTTGTGCGCATCATTACCTTGTCGTGCTCCCGTTTTGCGAATGCCTTGTTCATCTGATCATGGAGCCTTGCTCTCTCTTCTTCGCCAATCATATGCAAAACTTCTTCTCTTGCAATCACTTTGGCTTCCTTTGTCTCCATGGGAATGTTCTTTGAATCAGCTCTCGCAAGTACTTCGACAACTCGATGCTTGATCCGTTTCCTCGCAACTGATCTCGTTTTCTTTTCGGATCGATTTGCTGGTCTATCCAAACAG
>Ga0209652_1003182_pt1 | contig 12246 bp, 11 predicted proteins | sample SaaInl74LU_5_DNA_FD_184641 | JGI IMG/M metagenome (GOLD analysis project Ga0209652, IMG submission 184641) | Marine microbial communities from expanding oxygen minimum zones in the Saanich Inlet - ESP_74LU_5_DNA (SPAdes) (version 2) | ecosystem: Environmental > Aquatic > Marine > Intertidal zone...
ATGCGAAAGCCGTTATCGATACGCAAAGCTGGGAAATTCCAGAGGTATTCCGCTGGATTCAAAAAGGCGGCAATGTTGCCGACCGTGAAATGTACCGCACATTAAACTGCGGAGTTGGCATGGTTATCTGCGTACCAGAACAGGCCGTTGATCAAGCACTTGCAATGCTCACCGCAGACGGTGAATCGGCCTGGGTTATCGGCCATATAGCCGCTGCAAATGCAGGCGAAGAGCAGGTAGAACTGATCGGCATGAGCTGAGCTGTATGATCAAGTCTGTTGTTGTACTGATATCGGGTTCTGGCTCGAACCTTCAGGCGATTATCGATGCAGCGTCAAGGTCCACGCATTTCAAAGTGCGTGGTGTTCTCTCGAATAAGGCTGATGCTTTTGGCCTTGTGAGAGCGAAAGATGCCGCTATTGAGACGGCTTGGATCGATCATAAAGCCTTCGATAGTCGCGAGTCTTTTGATAGCGCAATGATGCAGCAGATAGATGCGTGGGGGGCTGACCTTATTGTTCTTGCAGGCTTTATGCGCATTCTATCCTCTGATTTTGTGCGCCACTACGCGGGGCGTTTAATCAATATCCACCCATCCTTGCTACCCAAATACAAGGGACTCAATACCCACCAGCGCGCGCTGGATGAGGGCGAGTTTGAGCACGGTTGCACTGTGCACTTTGTAAATGAAGAGCTCGATGGCGGTGCGCCTATTATCCACGCTGCAACGCCAATTCTGCCCAACGACACAGTACACAGCTTACAGCAGCGCGTTCACACGCTTGAACATCAAATCTATCCGATCGCTGTTGATTGGTTTACCGCAGATCGATTAACGGCATCGGGTGCTAGTGCTGAGCTAGATTCAAAACCCCTTGGCCCCAGTGGAATTCGTTTCAATTCGCTATGAGGGGCTGGGTTGGTGTTTTTGGGCTAATCGTTATGCTAGTTACAACGCATACACAGGCTCAACTGCAACCCTTTTCGGCCACCTACAGTGCCTCTTTGGACCTACTGATCGACATTCCTGTTGAAGCTGTACGTAAGCTTGAGCGTATAGACGAAACAAGCTGGCGTTTTACCAGTATTGCGCGAGCCGCAATTGCACGCCAAGAGGAGCGATCAGATCTGAGCTACTCATCTGACGCTTGGGTACCCTCATACTACCAATATCAACGCTCAGTGTTTGGCAGAGTGAGGGAAATAAGTGTGAACTTCCAGCCTGAGCGTAACCGTATTATGACGGTGGCACGCAATGAGCCCTGGTCTCAGGCTTATGAAGAGGGTGTACAGGATAAGCTCAGCTACCAATTGCAACTTCGCGAGGATCTTCTAGCCGGTAAATCTATGTTGAGTTATCGAATCGCTGACGGTGGTCGTATAAAAACCTACAGGTTTACGCGCGCAGGTAATGAGCGCTTAACTACACCCGCTGGAACCTTCGACTGCATTCGTCTACAACTTGAACGCACGGCTGATCAGCAACAGACGTTAATATGGATGGCCCCAGAGCTTGAATACCTTACAGTTCGCTTACTGCGTATCGATGAATCTGGCCGTGAACACTTTTTAAATTTAAAATCCTTGGAGACAAACTAGTGTCAGACACCTTAAACAGCTATCGCGAACAGTTAGATCAGCGTGAACAACAAGCGATGGATAACTCTGATCTACTATTTGCGATCTCATATATCCGTAGCCATCTAGACCTTCTAAGCCTAGAAGATGAGGTTAACGAGCCTAAGGATGCGCTAATCGAGGCCGTTTCAAGCACCTTTGATACCGACAATATGTCGCCGTCAGATCGTGCTGAAGTGGTTGGTATTATTAGGGCACTTAGCTGATTTTTGATCAGTCAAAGTTAAGTGTTGCTATAAGTTGTCGAGCACCTGCATGATCGCGGTGCTCTCCCAACCAAATACCCTGCCAAACACCCAGAAGTAGCGAGCCTTGCCCGACGGGCAGCATTAGACTCACGCCGTTTAAACTGCTTTTAATGTGGGCAGGCATATCATCTGGCCCTTCAAAAATGTGGGTATAGTCCGGATGATTTTCGGGCGCCAAACGATTGAAAGCGCCCTCCATATCTTTGCGAACACTAGGGTCTGCATTCTCATTTAACGTTAACGAGGCAGAACTGTGTTGCAAAAAAAGGTGTAAATGACCGACACGAACGCCTTGTAACTCAGGTATATGGTCTAAGATTTCATCGGTAACAAGATGAAAACCACGAACACGGGGTTTAAGACGAATCTGCTTTTGTATCCATGACATAGCGTACACACCTACAAAGGATCCTGTTTAGTACATTGGAACTAAAATTGCTGCAAATAGCTGACGCCTTTACGTGAATTTAGCTGACTTTAAATGCGTAACAAATAGGCTAAGACTAAGAAATATCACCTAAACGTCAATAAATATTCACATTTAGTAAGATTGACTTCCAGTCGAAAAAGACTAGTATATTCCATATAGAAATATGCTTATAACGAACATAGGATTGCTAATGAATACGACACAACCCTTGGTAAAAACCTTTTTCGATGAGCCGACCTTCACTTTTAGCTATGTTGTTAGCGACCCAGACACCAAAGAGTGCGCCATTATCGATTCGGTTTTAGACTTTGACTATGCGTCAGGTAAAACGGATAGCGCCTCTGCCGACGAGATTATTGATTACATCAAGTCAGAAGGCTTCAGCGTACGTTGGATCATCGACACCCATGTTCACGCAGACCATATCTCTGCAGCACCCTACTTAAAAGATAAACTGGGCGGCCAACTGTCCATCGGTGAGAACATAACCAGAATACAAAGCGTATTTGGCAAAGCGTTTAACGAAGGTGAGAGCTTCTTGCGTGATGGTAGTCAATTTGATCATCTTTTCAAAGATGGCGAACAGTTTAACCTTGGCAATATCGAAGCACGCGCACTGCACACTCCAGGCCATACACCTGCCTGTATGAGTTTTTTAATTGGTGATGCACTGTTCGTTGGCGACACCCTATTTATGCCCGACTATGGCACTGCACGTTGTGATTTCCCGGGTGGCGATGCCCGTGTGTTATTTGCCTCAGTTCAGAAAATATTTGCCCTACCCGATGAAACACGTATGTTCATGTGTCATGACTACAAAGCACCCGGGCGTGAACACTATCTCAACGAAACCACCGTGGGCGAAGAGCGAAAACACAACATCCACGTCGGTGAAGGTATCTCAGAAACTGAATTCGTATCGATGCGCGAGGCGCGTGATGCAACCCTTGGTATGCCGCGTTTAATACTGCCCTCGGTTCAGGTCAATATGCGCGCAGGACACATGCCAGAACCAGAAGATAACGGTCAGCGCTATCTAAAGATCCCTATCAATCTTTTTTAATAGACGCTTAGCCTTTAGCTGCGCTTATCCAGCGTACGCATTAGCTGAGTACCATTTGATGTATAAACGCTAAACTCATTGACGGCATTTAATTCAACAAATAGCTAGATTGATCAGAGCGACAGGAATATGGTCTATCAGTTGATGGAGCATAATTCTAAAGCCCTGCAACCCGATCAAAATAAGTCATACAAAACCTTTAACAATAAGAAAAAAGTAAATTTTATTCGGAGAACACAGATGGACGCTCGTAAACTCACCCCCTTCTTAACGGTCAGCCCCCAGATCAGTATCGAGGATGTCGGTATTGCCGCCTCCATGGGTTTTAGAACAATGATCTGTAACCGACCTGAAAACGAGAGCGAAGATCAGCCCGAGATGCAGGGTATAATTGAGGCCTGCGAGCGCCAGGGTATGGCGTGGCATTTCCAGCCAGTTATCTCCGGTAAAATTACTGACGAAAATGTCGCTGAATTTGGGGCTCTACTAAAAGAGGTTCAAGGCCCTGTGTTTGCGTTCTGCCGAACCGGTACCCGCTGCACCTCTTTATGGGCACTGTCTGAATCCTCTCACCTTGATGCCGATACAATTCTTGAAACAGCGAAAAACGCAGGCTACGACCTTGCGGGTCTTCGAGCCAAGTTAGAGGCGAATCATGCCGCTCATAACCCGACTCTAAAAGTGGCTGGGCGACGCCATGAAATTGTCATTATAGGTGGCGGCGCAGGCGGCCAAGCAGTTGCAGCCAGTCTTTTGAAGCGCAATGCTGACCTTGATATCGCCATTATAGAGCCACGCAGCGAGCACTATTACCAGCCGGGCTGGACCATGGTGGGTGGCGGTGTATTTGAGCGTGCAGAGACCATTCGCCCAATGGCCGACGTAATGCCTAAGCAAGCCCGATGGATTCAATCTGCGGTGGCTAGCTTCGAACCCGATCAGCATCAGGTAATTTTGGAAGATGGCGAATCAGTGGGTTACCGTATTCTAGTTGTCGCACCCGGTCTTTCACTTAACTGGGATGGTATCAAAGGCCTAAAACAGACACTGGGCAGTAACGGCGTAACGTCCAATTACATGGTCGACCTCGCCCCTTACACATGGGAGTTGGTCCAGGCTATGAAGTCTGGCAAAGCCATCTTTACCCAACCACCAATGCCAATCAAATGTGCTGGTGCGCCGCAAAAAGCGATGTATCTATCCTGTGATCACTGGTATCGCAATAATGTACTAAACAACATCAATGTCGAGTTTTGCACATCAACACCTGGGCTCTTTGGAGTTGCAGATTATGTACCGGCCTTGATGGAATACATTAAGAAATACAAAATTGAGTTGGGCTTACAAACCACCCTAGTTGAAGTAGACGGAATCAGTAAAACGGCTCATTTCAAACAGACAAACGCTGCGGGTGAAGTCAGTGATATCGAGAAAAAGTTCGATATGCTGCATGTGTGCCCACCGCAAAAAGCACCCGCATTTATCGCCAACAGCCCTTTAGCCGATGCAGCAGGTTGGGTGGATATTAGCCCAGAAACCATGCAACACCTGCGCTACGGCGACATATTTGCATTAGGCGATGCGGGTAACTCACCTAACGCTAAAACGGCTGCAGCCGTTCGAAAACAAGCTCCAGCTGTCGCTGAAAATATCATTATGGTGCTTAAGGGTGAATCACCTAGAGCCGTTTATGATGGTTACGGAAGCTGCCCGCTAACCGTTGAACGTGGGAAAATAGTACTGGCCGAGTTCGGATATGGCGGTAAGTTGCTACCTAGCTTCCCTAAGTGGCTAATTGATGGTACCAAACCTTCAGTCATGGCGTGGATGCTGAAAGAGAAACTGCTCCCATGGCTCTATTTTGAAGTGATGCTTGAGGGCAAAGAGTGGCTCGCTAAACCCAATATATTGCCTAAATCACCGACTAAACTAGAAGCCTTAGAGAGCTCAAAATAGCGCAGTCGTTTATAAGTAAACGTTAACCTTTAACGCATTAGCGGAAGTGAATACAGGATGCTGGATCGATATCTGCCAATACTAAGCTGGGGACGGACCTATAACCGCGGCACATTAACAAGCGATCTTGTCGCTGCGTTAATCGTTACCGTGATGTTAATACCCCAGTCACTGGCATACGCCCTACTCGCTGGGCTTCCAGCTGAGGTTGGTCTATACGCCAGCATTTTGCCACTCTTTGCCTATGCGGTATTTGGCTCTAGCCGAACCCTTGCAGTGGGGCCTGTAGCGGTTGTATCTCTGATGACCGCTGCTGCTGTTGGTAACCTCGCGTTACAAGGAACTGCAGAGTATCTAACGGCAGCTATCGCTCTGGCCTTTATCTCAGGGCTGATGTTGATTTTAATGGGCATTCTGCGACTGGGTTTGCTCGCTAATTTTTTAAGCCATCCGGTTATATCGGGCTTCATTACGGCCTCGGGAATCATTATTGCAGCCAGTCAGTTAAAGCACCTTCTGGGTGTTGAGGCCTCTGGGCATAGCCTGTTAGAGCTGATGATCTCTCTGGGCGAGCACATGGATCAAGTGCACTGGCAAACGTTAATCATTGGGGTCACTGCGACTGCTTTTCTTTTTTGGGTTCGTAAACAGTTAAAACCTTTATTAATAAAGATCGGACTTAAAGCCAGCGTTGCCGACATTCTTGCAAAAGCAGGGCCTGTTGCGGCTGTCGCTTTAACAACTCTTGTCACCTTTGCACTTCAGTTAGATGAAGCTGGTGTTAAAGTTGTAGGACAGGTGCCTACAGGCCTTCCGGGTTTCGTGCTACCGAGCTTTGATACTGAGCTGTGGCAACAACTGTTCATCTCTGCTTTTCTGATCAGTGTTGTGGGTTTTGTCGAGTCGGTTTCTGTGGCTCAAACCCTTGCGGCTAAACGCCGTCAGCGTATCGACCCAAGCCAAGAGCTAATTGGGCTTGGTGCATCTAATGTTGCTTCATCTATATCGGGCGGCTTTCCGGTAACCGGCGGCTTTTCACGCTCAGTGGTTAACTTCGACGCCGGTGCAGAGACCCCTGCAGCTGGTGCATTTACTGCCATTGGAATAGCGCTTGCAACGCTATTTCTTACGCCTCTTCTATTCTTTTTACCCAAGGCAACCCTTGCTGCAACCATTATAGTCGCCGTGTTATCACTGGTAGATATTGGCGCACTGAAACGCACGTGGAACTACTCAAGACCGGACTTTATATCGATGGCTGCAACTATATTGCTAACCCTCGCTTTCGGTGTAGAAATTGGCATTATAGTGGGTGTAAGCCTATCGATCTTGCTGTACCTACACCGTACATCCAAGCCACACAGCGCTCTTGTAGGACGTGTACCAGGTACTGAGCATTTTCGTAATGTTGAGCGCTTTGATGTCGAGATTGACCGCCGCGTCATCACACTTCGCATTGATGAGAGTCTCTACTTTGCTAATGCACGCTATCTTGAAGATAGAGTGTATGACCTCATCAGTAGAAATAGTGAGATCACCGATTTCGTGCTGATGTGTCCAGCGGTGAATCTGATTGACGCCTCGGCGCTTGAGTCACTCGAGGCGATTAACTTCAGGCTAAAAGATAGCGGCGTGCGCTTCCACCTCTCCGAGGTGAAGGGGCCTGTTATGGATAGACTTAAGCGAACCCACTTCATTGATGAACTCAACGGTCGTGTTTTCCTCAGTCAGTATGAAGCTTGGGAATCTCTTCGTGACAAAAACTTAGAGCACCCCGCCAAGAGCACCGCCTAGGCGGTGCTACCCGATTAAAAGGGTGCTTTGACAAACTGTTGAAATGTCTGAGCTTTACACGGTTTTGAACGCTGCTACAGAAAAGAGCCAGTAAGAACCGGTTAGAGCGATTCACAGAGCACTAGTGCGGTTTAGAGCAATCCTGCTTCTAAGAAGTAACGACGGGCGCCCGGATGCAGTGGTGCTGATAAACCATCACGCACCATCTCTTTTTTCGTCAGATTTGCGAATGCTGGATGCAGGCGTTTAAAGTCGTCAAAACTCTCGAAAACCGCTTTTACAATCTGGTAAATCACCTCTTCTGGCACCGCTGTGGTTGATACCAGGGTTGCTCCAACACCAAAGGTTTTAGTGTCAGTGTTACTGCCCGAATAGAGACCTGCGGGAATAATCGCCTTTCGGTAGTACTCATTCTCTTCAATTAATTTATCGACTAGAGGTCCGGATACGTCAACCAATACAGAGTCACATGAGGTCGTTGCCTCTTTAACCGAGCCACTTGGGTGACCCACCGCGAACACCATTGCATCAATCTGACCTGTGCAGAGTGCTTTGGATTGAGCCCCTGATTTCAGCTCAGACACTAGACTAAAGTCATCCATAGTCCAGCCTTTAGCCTCCATGAGAACTTCAAGTGTAGCGCGCTGTCCTGAGCCTGGGTTGCCCACATTGACACGCTTACCTTTAAGATCATCAAAACTGGCAATGCCCGCGTCAGCACGAGCCACCACAGTAAATGGCTCTGGATAAATAGAAAAAAGTGACCTTAACTGATCATTGGGGCCTGCATCAGCGAACAGGTTAGTGCCATGAAAGGCGTGAAACTGCCAATCCGACTGAACAACGCCCATATCAAGATCGCCATCACGGATCGCATTTAGGTTAAACACAGAACCACCCGTGCTCTCTACAGAGCAGCGAATACCATGCTCTTTACGATTTTTATTAACCAATCGGCAAATAGAGCCGCCTGTAGGGTAGTAAACACCAGTAACACCACCGGTTCCCAGCGTTACAAACTGAGCGGCTGAGGCGGGCAAAAGAGTGCCCAAAAAGGCCACTGACGCGATAAAAAAAGCGTTAACATTGGGCTTAGCCCAAACAACTGCATGTATAAAATGTCTGCTAAGAACGTCTTTCAATAATTGAGGCACGCAAGACTCCAAAACCTGTCAATTGGAATAGCACCATACCTGTCATTAGGCGCATTGAAAGCTAGAATACTAAGGGTTTTAGACTATGCAAGCAGAATAATGTTTAGTGGTTTTAAATGAAGTGTGCCATTTAACGCTTGGACGTTTTAAAATGACTAAGACGCTAATCGATATGGAGTATCAATGAGCACTGCCGTTCGCTGGCTTATCGCTATATCGATTTTTATCGCGCTGAGTTTGGCCGTTGAGCACTACCTAGGCTGGCAATCGATACTGGCACAGTGGTCAAAGGTATCCTTGTGGCAGTTTATACTGCTAAGCCTATTGACTCTTCTTTCGTATATTCTGAGAGCCGAGCGCGTCTATCGCTATTTTGGGCAAAATCTGAAACACCCACGACTGGCTTACCTACGCATTAGTTTTATTCACAACGCACTTAACAACTTCCTACCTATGCGTCTGGGTGAAGCCGCTTTTCCACTGTTGATGAAGCGGCAATTTCAGCAATCAATGCTCAATACAACCGCAGGACTCATCTGGATTCGCTTGATGGATCTTCATGTTCTACTGCTTCTGGCCGCTATTGCGCTCGGCTCACTAATGCCAGGTGTCGGTTATCTCTTGTTGGCAGGGCTTATACTAGGGCCTTTGTTACTGATGGTTTTTCATCAACCGTTGATGGCCCTGGTACCTAAAACGATACAGCAGAAAATAGACAGGTTAGAACACTTACTGCCTCACTCCAAAGCGCTTATTGTCTCAACGTACCTGCAGACATTGATTATTTGGATTGTTAAATTGCTAGCCTTAACACTGGTGCTACAAGCATTCTTGGCGATTGACTTTATCGGTGCTTGGGTCGTTGTAACCTCAGCCGATCTTAGCGGCGTACTGCCTATTCATGGTCTTGCCGGCTCGGGTACCTATGAGGCGGCGATGTTAGCGGTTCTAATACCACTGGGTTTTGATACGCAGCAGGCGCTTGCAGCAGCCATTAACCTACACATCTATCTATTAGGCGTAAGTGCCCTCTCTGTTCCCCTTGCACTGCTAGTTCCGACGGGTTCAACCAACGAAAAGAGGTCTCCAAGGTGAACCTTGAGGCGCCTTGGTGTAAGATTGCGACCATTCATTCGATCACTGTTTTTATAGAGCTAACCTGATGTCAAAAACCCTGAGTCTTTCGATAGTCGTTCCCATGTACAAAGAGGAAGAAAACGCCGCTCGATTGGTTGAACGCGTTCATCAGGGAATGGCCGATTACACAGCACCCTGGGAGCTCATTCTTGTTGATGACGGCTCACCGGATGGCACCGTTAAAGCAATTCGTGAGACTCAAACACAATGGGGCACCCATGTTCGTTTGATTGAACTGCAGCGCAATTTTGGACAAACAGCAGCGATGCAAGCCGGTATTGATGCGGCCCGAGGCGAACTCATTGTCACAATGGATGGTGATCTGCAGAACGATCCTACCGATATCCCGCGTATGGTTGACGAGCTTATCGAACGCGATCTTGATCTGCTTCAAGGCTGGCGAGTTAAACGTCAAGACGCCGCGATTCAGCGCAAATTACCCTCGAAAATCGCCAATCGTCTTATCGCAAAAGTGTCGGGTGTTGCCTTACACGACTATGGCTGTAGTCTAAAAGTGTACCGCGCTTCAGTATTGAAACAGGTGCGTTTATACGGCGAAATGCATCGATTTATACCGGTCTGGGTAGCCGGCGTTACCTCTCCATCGCGTATTGGTGAAACTCCAGTTACACATCATGCCCGCGAATTTGGCGAATCTAAGTACGGTATCAGTCGGACTTTTCGAGTCATTTTAGATCTGATATCCGTCTTCTTTTTCTTGCGCTACCGTTCACGTCCAGGCCACTTTTTTGGATCCTTAGGGCTCGTCGCCGGAACTGTAGGCAGCCTGTTACTCAGTTGGTTATTGTTTGTGAAGGTCGCTTTGGGTGAGGATATTGGTAATCGTCCAATGTTAATGATTGGTGTATTTTTGATACTCATGGCTTTCCAGTTTCTAACCACTGGTGTGATAGCCGAGATGCTCAGCCGTATCTACTTCCAAGGCTCGGGCAACCAAAACTTTATTGTTGTGGCACGCAAGGATGTCAGCGCTGACGATGCATGGCACCGCAATGAGACATCTGAAAGTGAAGTGCTTAAGTCAGAGCTATCTAAGTCTGAGGAGCCTAAGGGCCGAGCGGAATGAGTATTGTGAGACATAACTCACAACAGCACCCCTATGGGCTCTATGTCGCCACGCTTGCACTTGCCTTGTTTGGTTACCGTGAGTGGATTACGCTAAGTAAACCCATTCTTCTCTTCTTTGATGAGGCCTACTACTACGGCTGGTCACAACAGCTTGACTGGGGATACTACTCTAAGCCTCCCGTTGTCGCTTGGCTAATCAGGCTAACAACGGACCTATTCGGTAATGCTGAATGGGCAATAAAACTGGCCTCACCTGTCTTATACAGTTTAACCGGTGGCGTACTGTACGCTATTGGTAAGCGGCTTGCCGGCGCGCAAGCAGGCTTCTACTCAGCGGTTATTTTCCTCACAATGCCGCTGGTAAGTTTTAACTCACTTTTTATTACAACAGACGCTCCACTGCTATTTTTATGGTCATCCGCGCTCTGGCTTTTCCTGAGTGCACAGGCGACTAATCGCTGGCACTTTTGGATATTAGCGGGATTTGTCGGTGGTCTAGGGCTGCTGTCTAAATACACCTTCGTGCTATTCCCAGCGGCATTTTTACTCTATGGAATGCTCTCGCAACAGGGACGTAATATTCTTACCAATGCCCGTTTTTGGGTCACCTGTGCACTGGCCTTAGCCTGCTTATTACCGAACCTCTGGTGGAACTATAATCACGATTTTATTAGCTTCCAGCACACGGCAGAAATATCTCAGCAGACAGAAAATGAGATGAATATCGGCCGACTTTTGGAGTTTTGGGGGACACAGTTTATTGTGTTTGGGCCAGTCGCTATGCTGCTGTTAGGGGTTCGACTGTTTAAACCCAGATCCGTTGCACGTGGACATCAGGAGGCCCTACTCTGGTCACTCTTTATTCCGATATTTGCTGTGATCTCCATACAAGCCTTGAGTGCACGCGCCAATATTAACTGGGGCGCACCGGCATTCGTAAGTGCCAGTCTAATTGTGGGCATCTACCTAGCCAAACTGCGCTGGAAAATTTGGTTTAAGGTACTTACGGCCGTCAATCTAGTTCTAATGTTCGCTTTTTATAACTACGCCAGCCTGCTAAGCGTCCTTAATATTGAGTCTAAAGAGGGTAATGATCCCTTTGTTCGCATTGAAGGATGGAAGCCTTTAGCACATTCGATTCAGCCAATATTTGACCAGTATCCCGATGCGCCCCTAGCCAGCGACTCGCGCAAAGTGCTGGCCTACTTTGGTTACTACCTTGAACCCAAACACCTTAACGGCCGTGCCCTTAACCCAGATAAGCATATAAAGAATCAGTACGAACTACTCTATCCGATTGAAACAAGTGCATCTGACACCCACCTTTTTGTCAGTGAACATATGAGTGGCGAGCAGCTAAAAGGCTATTTCGAATCAGTCCAGCTTCTAGATACGGCCAATTCTGAAGTACGCAGTAATATGACGCGCAGCGTGAAGGTCTATCGTGTAAGCGGTTTTAAAGGATATTAGATGATGTTTATACTTAAACGCTGGGATATTCGACTTTTTGGCGTATCGGTTGCGTTGTTTGCGCTATGGTCGCAGTTGGATCTAATCACGGCAGGCCTCTTCTATTCTGAGTCTGGATTTCAATTGGGCCGCACACTCCCTTTTGTGATTATTTATGACATATTTGGATACATGCCCTACTTGCTGGTACCCGGACTATTGTTATTAAGCCTATGGGCGCTATGGCGTTTTCGTGAGGGTACTAACCCGTTTAGGCGCAAGATATTT
>Ga0209652_1003183_pt1 | contig 12245 bp, 8 predicted proteins | sample SaaInl74LU_5_DNA_FD_184641 | JGI IMG/M metagenome (GOLD analysis project Ga0209652, IMG submission 184641) | Marine microbial communities from expanding oxygen minimum zones in the Saanich Inlet - ESP_74LU_5_DNA (SPAdes) (version 2) | ecosystem: Environmental > Aquatic > Marine > Intertidal zone ...
AGCTCCCGTTCGAGCGACGCACCCCCGCGCGCGGCGATGACGATGGACCTCGTCCCGTGGGAGGCGCGCGCGTTCGCGACGTCGCTGTTCGTGTACCACGTCTCCGAGTACGCCATCGCGCGCGCGTACAACCGAGCCACGCTCTCGCGGGACAGCTTCCTGTTCACCACGCCGTACTGCGTCGCCATGTCGTTCGCGGTGCTGGAGTACGCGCTCGAGCTCGTGCTGGCGCCCGAGCTGAAGCGGGCGGATGCGGCGCGCGCGATCAAAATCGCCGGGCTCGCGTGCGCGGTGCTCGGCGACGGCTTGCGCAAGGCGGCGCAGGTCACGGCGGGTACGTCCTTCACGCACCTGATCCAGACCACGAAGCGCCCCGAGCACAAGCTCATCACGCATGGCGTGTATCGGTACATCAGGCACCCGGGGTACCTGGGGTGGTTCGTGTGGTGCGTCGGGACGCAGGCGTTGCTGTGCAATCCAATCGCCGCCGTCGGGTTCGCCGTCGCGGCGGCGCGCTTTTTCCAAAAGCGCGTGCCGTTCGAAGAAGCGCGGCTAAACGCGATGTTCCCGGGGGAGTACGCCGCGTACGCGGCGAGAACCAGGACGTGGTTGCCAGGAATACCGTAGGAGTACATACGTATGAGCCGGTGTGCGTCGTATGAATAGTCTACCATATCTATAGACTGTGTAGTCTCTACGTACAATTTTGTATATCTCGTCGCGCTTCGTCGTTCCGAGAGACGATAAAAATACGTCGCGTCACACCTCCACGTTGTTTTCGGCGACGACGTCCTCCTCTCCGTACCCCCCGAAACGCACCGCCACGCGCTTCTTCGAGCCGGTCCACTTGTTGTTAACAAGGGTCGTGCCCTCGCGGCAGTCCACCAGCTCCACGCTGAACCCCCCGTTGTCCGTGATGACGCACCCGCGAACGACCCCGAACGCGCCCTGCCGCAGAAGCACGCCGTCGCCGCCGTTGCGCGAGACGGCGCAGTCGGACACTTCGCCCGACCCGAACTCGCCGAGAAGGTCGCCGTACACGGCGACGCCGTGCGACTTGCAGTCGTGGACCCGGCAGTCTTTGACGACCAACGTGGCGCCCTCCGCGGCGATCCCGCTGCCCGTGTCTGACTGCACGTCGCACGACTCCAGCGTGAGCGACGAGCCGGGCGTCGCAAACGCGGCATAGTTGTTTGCCACCGAAGGCGACGCGTGTCGTATGTTTACCAGACGCAGCGTCACGGCGCCGCGCGAGGCGGGCATCTGGTTCTCCACCGTCGCCTCGTACGGGCTGCCGGTTCTGTGCTCGAGCGTCACCGACCCGGGCGCGGCGCCCGCGACGGGCTCGATCAAGAGGTCGCCCGCGAGGGAAGCGGGAACGACGACGCGCTCGGCGTACACGCCGGGGCCCAGGCGGATCGACGCCGGCGAAGCGTCGCCGCGAGCGGAGAGCGCGGCGAGCGCGGCGGTGACGCTCGGGAACGTCTTCGCCGAACCCGCGTCTGCCGCGCCGCTGGACGACACGACGAGCACGCGCGTCTCCTCCGCGCGCGCGCGCGGAGGGGCGAAGAGCGAGCCGCCCGTCGGCGCAGACACGGCCGCCGCCACAAGGGGAGCCGCGAGCACGCCCCGGCGCGAGGGACCCGTCGGTGTCGACACATCCTCGGAATCGACGGCCGACGCTTTCGGGACACCTCGCGTCGTCGATGCCCTCCGGTGCCGCGGCCGTCGGCGGGTGGGGGCAACGCCTGCCGTCGCCGGTGCGGTCGACACCGGCGCGACGGCGCGCATCGTTCGCGGGGTCGGTCGGGACGCGTCGACCGGCGCGGGGACGAGTGAAGTCGCGTGGTGACGTGCCTTCCTTCTGGAAAACGACGGAATCGTTCAAAGACAGTTGTCGAAAAAAACGAACCTCGGGCTCACACGATGGGGCGCGGTGACGACGCCGAGGCGCGTTCGGGGACCCCCGCGGGTCCCTCGGGCGTCCCCCCGGTTCCGCGGAGCGGCGTGTGGCGCCAAGTGGCCCTCCCCGTTCTGGTCAGCGGCGCCAGCGTGTCGTGCGCGACCGCGTGCACCAACCCCCTGGATGTGCTGAAAGTGCGGTTGCAGGTGCTCGATCCGACGCGATCCGGTACGCCTCCCCCCCGCGGCATGGGTGACGCGCTGGGTCGGCTGCTTCGCAACGAGGGTCCCCTGGCACTCTGGAAGGGCCTCACGCCCTCGCTGGCGCGCGCCATGTGCTACGGCGGCCTGAGGCTGGGCCTGTACCAGCCCATCCTGGGGGCGGTGGAATCCGCGCGCGGCGGTGCGACGAAATCATCCGCGCCGTCCCGGGTGGGCCGGCCCGGCGGCGCCTGGGAGGCGACGGCGCGTTCGAAACGGAAAGAAGACGCCTTCGTCGAGCCCGATCGCGAACAAATCAAAAGCGCGTCGTACGTCACGCGTGACCGAACGCGCGTGACCGACGACGACGGTCGAGTTCGGTTCGCGAACGATAGCTCCGTCGCGTCGAAGGTTTCGGCGGGCGCGGCGAGCGGCGCGTTCGCGGCGTTTCTGCTCAACCCCACCGAGCTCGTCAAGACGCGCCTGATGGCGAGGGACGATCACACAAAAAACAAAAACGTCACCGCTTGGTCTTGCGCGTCTACCATCGTTCGCGAGCGCGGCGTTTCAGGTTTATGGCGCGGCGCCGCCATGTCGACGACGCGCTCGGCGGCGCTCACCGCGTCGCAGTGCGCGGCGTACGACTCGGCCAAATCGTTCGTGCGTAAATGGCGTCGGGGCGAGGAGGATGATTTACTGACGCACCTCTGCGCGTCCATGCTCACCGGGCTCGTGACCACCACGGTGACGAACCCGGTGGACATGATCAAGACGCAGCTGTACATGTCCGCGGCGACGAACAGCGAAAGCGCGGCGACGCGAAACGAGAGCGCCGGCTCTGCCGCGCGACAACAGCGTGAAGTGAAAAAAAAAGGCCAACCCGCCGGCGCCGTCGCGGCGGCGCGCGACGTGTTGAAAAGAGAGGGCCCCCGCGGGTTCATGCGGGGCTGGAGCGCCAACTACCTCAGGCTCGGGCCGCAGACCGTGATCACATTCGTGGCCCTGGAGCAGTTCAGGCGGCTGGCGGGGATGGACGCGCTGTGACGCCGCGGCTGCCGCGGTGTTTTCGTTTTGTATGTCAATGGTGTTGTGTCGCGCGCGTCATCGAAACCGTCTCAGATCTCGCGACTCGTCGCTTTTCGGCCTGTCGGCGGACGTGTCGCTCGCTCGAACACTTCCGGCAGTCTGGAAAAAATGTGCAGGTGCGACATCCGAGCGCTCGAAGCGCCGAGCGGTCCACCGCCGCGAGCCACTTGTGCCGCGAGACGCGCCCGGCGTCTTCCTTCCGCGTCACGCGCACATCCCGATCCCGACGAACATGGTCGTCGCGTCGGCCGTCGTCGCTCCCTGCGCCGTCCCCGCGCGCCTCGGCGCGCGCAAGAGCTACGGCGCCGCCGCGGTTCGCCCGGCATCGGGCGCCACGCGCGTCGTCCCCCGCCGCGGAGCCGGTGCGTGCCCCCCCGATCTCCGAGGTCCCGCCGCGGCGACGCCGCGCGGATGCCGAGCGCGATGCTCCCTTCGATATCCCCCGCGCGCCGGGGAGGGCGCTCCGAACCCCGCGGACCGACGCGCGCGGCCGGCCGACCCGCCACCGCACAGATAAGGCGATCGTCGTCCGCGATTTCCGCAATCTGGACGCGCGGAGTCGGTTCGAGCCCACCGCCGCCTCCGACCGCGCACCGCCTTCCTTTTCGCGGCTCTCTCGCTCTCGAACGACACGTATTCTCATGTCTTCTGACCGAATTCCTCTCTTCATGTCGTCTCTCTCTCTTCGCGACGAACAGTCACGACGCGCGCGTCCGGGAGCTCTTTCGGTCGCCTGTTCCGCGTGACGACGTTCGGCGAGTCGCACGGCGGCGGCGTCGGGTGCGTGGTGGACGGCGTGCCTCCCAAGCTGCAGCTCACGCAGGAGGAGCTGCAGTTCGAGCTGGACCGCCGCCGCCCGGGTCAGTCGCGCATCACCACTCCTCGCGACGAGGCGGACACGTGCGAGATTTTGTCCGGCGTCGGCTTGGACGGCGTGACGCTCGGCACGCCCATCGCGGTGCTCGTGCGTAACAAGGATCACCGGTCGCAGGATTACGGCGAGATCGCGGTGGCGTACCGCCCCTCGCACGCGGACGCGACGTACGACATGAAGTACGGCGTGCGCGCGATCGCGGGTGGCGGTCGGTCGTCCGCGCGGGAGACCATCGGGCGCGTCGCCGCCGGCGCCATCGCTAAGAAGGTGCTGAAGCAGATTGCCGGCACGGAGATTTTGGCGTACGTCTCGCAGGTGAAGGATGTCGTCGCGGATGAAGTGGACCACGCCACCATGACCATGGACGACGTCGAGGCCAACATCGCGCGGTGCCCGAACGAGGCGAGCGCGGAGAAGATGATCGAGGCCATCGACGAGGTGCGCGTCAAGGGTGACTCGTGCGGCGGCGTGGTGACGTGCATCGTGCGCGGGTGCCCGCGCGGGCTGGGCGCCCCCGTCTTCGACAAGCTGGAGGCGGACCTGGCGAAGGCGATGATGAGCCTGCCCGCCACGAAGGGCTTCGAGGTGGGCAGCGGGTTCGACGGCGTCAACACCACCGGGTCGGAGCACAACGACGAGTTCTACATGGACAGCGAGACGGGTCTGCGCACGCGCACGAACCGCTCGGGGGGGATCCAGGGCGGCATCTCCAACGGCGAGATTGTCGAGCTCAAGATTGCGTTCAAGCCCACGTCCACGATCACGCGCCCGCAGAACACCGTCAACCGCGACGGCGTGGACGTGGAGCTCAAGGCGCGGGGTCGGCACGACCCCTGCGTCGTGCCCCGCGCCGTGCCGATGGTGGAGAGCATGGTGGCACTCGTGCTGGTGGACCACCTCATGATGCATTACGCGCAGTGCAACCTGCTGGGGCGCGACGACTACTCCGACCTCGTGCAGGGGAACATGAAGACCCTGTACGACCCCGCGTTCATCGGCGGCGACGGAAAGGGGGGGGACATGTCCGCCAAGGACATGTCCGCCGCCTTCTCCGAGGACTAATCGGACGAGAGCGTCGGAGTCGAGCGAACGCGTTTGGGTGGTTTCAATCGACAAAAAGCGCGTATCCTACGATGATACCGACGCGTCTAGCGACGGCGCGATGGGATCTCTCGTCTCGAGATCACTTCTTCTTCTTCTCCTTCTCCTTCTTCTCCTTCTTCTCTTTTTTCTCCTTCTTCTCCTTCTTCTCCTTCTTGGCCTTCTTAGGGCTCTCCTCCTCGGCCACGCGCTCCTCCTCGGACCCTTCGGACGCCTTCCTCTTCCCGTCGCGCCGGTCGCCGTCGCCGTCGTCACCCTCCTCCGCGCCGCCGAACGTCGCGAGGAAGTCCGCCTTGACGTCCTCCGCCTTCTCCGTGCGCCTGTGCCACTGCTCGGGCGCCTTGTTGAACTCGGCCACACCAAGCCGCTTCATCAGGAACGGCCCGTGCCGGGTCGCCGCCACCTTCTGCTCGTCTCGCGCGATCGCCTGAACGATCTGCTCACGCCCCCTCGCGTCGCTCGCGCCGTAGCACGCCTGCAGCACGTGCGAGCCGCACGCCGAAATCGCCAGCGCGCCGAAGCTCTCGCGCAGCGCCTCCACCAGCTCGCGCTTCAGCTTGGGCTTGTGCGCGGGGTTGGTCAGGAACGCCTCCAGCGCGCGCGAGCCGCCGGCGTCGCGCGCCGCGGACAAAAGCTCCGCCGGGGTCATGCTCGCCAGGCTCTCCACGAAATGCGGCACACAGTCCGGCGGGAACTTGAGCACCGTCTGTAGCATCGCCGCGCCCAGGACGCTGCACCGCCCGCCGGCGGCGCCGCTGTGCTGGTCCATCCAGAGCAGAGAGGGCGCAAGCTGGGACCTTCCCCCCACGCGCGCCGGGCCCTTCGCGGTCAGACCCCGCGCCAGGCTCTTGGCGGCGTCCCGCTCGCCGCTGCGCAGGCGCGCGCACGCCGCGAGCGTCGCGGCGACGACGCCGGCCCTGCGTTCGCGCATGAGCGATCCGAAATCCTGTCCCAGCTCCTGCAACGCGGCGGCGACGTGCTCGGGATCGCGCGTGGCACCCAGCATCGCCTGAAGCGTGAAGTTGGCGGTCGGGTGCGACGCGAGCGCGCGCATCTTATCTCGGAAGAAGCGCCTGAAGATCTCGCCCATCAGGCCCTTCGGCGCGGCCCGCAAGATGGCCTCGAACAGGTGCGACCCAGCGCGGCTCTCGGCGAGGCGACGCACGTCGTCGGCGTCGGCGTCGGCGAGCAGCTCGCCCTCTTTGGTGCCCTCCTCGGGGGCGCACCCCAGGAACCCGGGGATGATCCAGTTCAAAGACGCAGTGTCCCCTTTGTGCGCGATGAGCATCGCCTGCAGGAACGCGCTCCCGCACGCGTCCTCGCTCAGGTTCCAGAGCTCGGGCTCGAGCGCGGCGAGCGCCGCGTCGCTGAACGCGCGAAGTTCAGACTGAAACACGTGGCGTTCGGCGGGCGCATCCGGCGCGTCGTCAAAGGCGCCGGCGGCGCTCGTGCCTCCCTTGAGCTTTCCGGCGAGCCCCGCGTTTTTGGCGGAAGGCGCGCACTCTCTACCGGACAAGGCGCTGAGCAGCGCGCGAGCCACCGGCGAGACCCGCGGGTCGTACGCCGAGTCGATCGCCGTCGCGGCGACGGCGTCGGCGACGCGCGCCAGCCTCGGCGCGATCTTCCCGAGCAGAGCCTCCGAGGGCGTCTTGCCCACTCGCGCGCACACGACGCGCAGCGCCTTCTCCGCGACGCGGCTGCCGAACAGAGACTTGCACAGCGTGTGAAAGTCGGTCTCCCCCGCCGTGATGCCCTCCAGGTACCGCACCAGGTCGTCGTCCGCGCAGGACGCCAGGAGCTTCTCCATCACGCGGCTGCACCTCGCATCCATCGACAGCGCCATCTCGTGGCCGACCGCCTCCTCCAGCGCGTTCCCAGCGAGGACGGTGCGCTCCTCCACCTCCTCCGGGGTCTCGGGCTCCTTCTCCACCAGCTTCTCGATCTCGTAGAAGTACTGCGCCGTGGACTCATCCACCACGTACCGCTTACCGTCCGTGCCCAGCAACGAGATGCCGCCCTCGTTGTGCTGGTTGAAACCGGCGTCGGCGGCGCCGCGGTCGCCCATCTCGCTCTGCCCGCCGTCGAGAGGCCGCCGCGGGAAGGCGCGAGGGGACGCCGAGCCTCGCCTGGACAGCGAGCGGCGTGTCGTGCCGAGACGACCCGCGTGCCTGTCAGACGGTCGATGCGACGGTCGGTGTGTCGCGTCTTTGTCGGCGGTCGCGAAATCATACATCGCGACACAGCGAACAGGCGCCGTCGAGGTTCGGCCGCCGCAAGCGCACTGCGGAGCTGCGACGAAAAGCGGCGAGATTCCCGAGCTCGAATTCGGTTATTCTGCCGACTTTTTTTGTTGCGAGACTGAAATCGCATACGAGAATTCGGCAAATTCCGAGAATTTTGCGCGCGAAGGGTCAGCCGTACGTGAGGTGGCGCTTTTCTTGGTCTGGGATCCCCCAGCTCCCCGATAGGACCGGGCGACGTGGGGCCTGTCGGCGCTTCGGGGTTTTTTCCGTCGCGGGATCTCGGAACCGTCGTCGACGGCTCGCCTCCGCACTCCCGCGAGCGCAACGCTCGCGCGAACACTCCGTTCGGAGCGAACGGACCAACGGACTGACGCTCGCCATGTCCGCCTCCGCCGCCGCGCTTCCCGCGCGCGCCGTCCTCGGCGGCGCCTCGCCTCTCCCGCGGCCCTCCGCGCGGGCCGGGACGGTCCGTCGCGTCCGCGCCGCTGCCGCGCCGCGCGCCGCCATCGCGGACCCGCCGGCGTCCGTCGGCGCGGCGGAGGTCCCCCCCACCACCGGCACGGGCCGCAAGACCGTGGTGGTCCTCGGTTCGGGCTGGGGCGCCATCTCCTTCGTGAAGTCCCTGGAGCAGACGAAGGCTTACGACGTCATCTTGGTGTCCCCCCGCAACTACTTCCTGTACACGCCTTTACTGCCCGGCGCGGCGACGGGCGCGGTGGAGGAGCGCTCGATCGTTGAGCCCATCCGGCGGCCCATCGCGGAGAAGGGCTACAAGTACTACGAGGCGAGCTGCATCGACGTCGACCCGGTGGGGAAGAAGATCGTGTGCCGCGCTGAGGACCCTTCGTTCGAGTGCGCGGAGGATGCCGACGACTGCCCGTGGCACTCGTTCGACGTGAACTACGACTACCTCGTCACCGCGGTGGGCGCGGTGCCCAACACGTTCGGCGTCCCGGGCGTCGAGGAGCACGCCATGTTCTTTAAGGAGATCGCGCACGCCTCGAAGTTCCGCCGCGAGGTGAACGAGCGGTTCGAGCGCGCGACGCTCCCCGACGTCCCCGAGGCGCGGCTCAAGGAGCTGCTCTCGTTCGTCGTCATCGGCGCCGGGCCGACGGGCGTCGAGCTCGCGGCGGAGCTGTACGACATGGTGTACGAGGACGTGGCGAAGATGTACCCCGGTCGTCTGCTCCCGCACGTCAAGATCTCCATCATCGACCTGCAGGAGAAGATTCTGAGCGCGTACGATCGCCGCATCGCCGAGTACGCCACCGACTTTTTCCAGAGAGCCAACATCGAGTGCCTCTTGAACAAGCAGGTGCAGGAGGTGAAGGAGGATAGCGTGGTGATGAAGGACTCCATCACCGGCGCCGTGGAGGAAATCCCCGCGGGGCTCAGCGTGTGGTGCTCCGGGATCAAGCTCAACCCGCTGTGCGAGAAGATCATGGACAAGCTTCCGGCGGGGTCGCAGGAGAACCGCCGCAGTCTGGCGACGGACAAGAACCTGCGCGTCAAGGGGAGCAACGGCACCATCTTTGCCATCGGCGATTGCGCGACGATGGAGCGGCCTCGGTCGCTGAGCAAAGCGCTGGAGCTGTTCCGGACGGCCGCGAAGTGCGACGAGGCGGGCGTGTGCGAGGTGAACCTCGACAAGGAGACCGTCAAGGCGGCGCTCGCGGGTGGCGTGGAGGAGTTCCCGCACCTGGAGGAGGTGATCAACAACATCGACGACAAGTTTGCGGCGCATGCCGACGCCGGCGAGCGGTGTACGTTCGAGGGGTTCAAGGCGATGCTGACGGAGGTGGACAACGGGCTGCGGGCGCTTCCCGCGACCGCGCAGGTGGCGAAGCAGGAGGGCGAGTACCTCGCCTCCTTCTTCAACGCCTGCGACGCCGACGCCGAGCGCCTGCGCAGCGAATCGGAGGGGAAGTTTGACTACGTGCACAAGGGGAGCCTGGCGTACATCGGCAAGAACGCCGCCGTCGCGGACATCCCCGGGTTTGCCATCATCAAGGGCGTCGCGGGGGGGCTGATCTGGAAATCCTTCGAGACCATCTCGCAGGTTTCCGTGCGGAACATCTTCCTCGTCGCCGCGGACATGATCCGCACCAAGCTCTTCGGGCGCGACATCAGCCGCATGCAGTGATTCGAAGCCCTCGAAGCTCTCGGCGGAGCGTCTTATTGTTCGACATCGCCGGGAGCGCTCTGAGACGTCCCAAAAAGAGGACGCGACGAGAACGCGGTAGACGTTCTGAATACGTTCTGAAGACCACACGTAACACGCACCACATCGATGCTATCGACTCTTCGTTTCGCGCGAGCGCGAACGCCCGTCGCGACGAAACAGTTTTTGAAAAACGCTTTTTTTTTTCACTCCTCCTCGCCGAAGAGCGCCGCCTCGAGTTCGTCTCGGTGGACGACAAAGGCGTCGCCTTCCTTCGTCTCCCCGAGGGTGAGCCCGCCGAAGCGCGCGCGGTGCAGCTCGAGCACCTCGCACCCCACACTGCGCATCATGCGTTTCACCTGGTGGAACTTGCCCTCCGTCAGACGCAACTCGCACCGCTTCCGGTTGCGTTTGTCGAGAAGGAGCCGCGCCGGACGGCACGGCTTGGTCTCGCCCTCCAGAACGAGCGTGCCCGCCGCGAACGCCTCGACCGCGTCGAGCGGGACGTCCGCGTCGAGCGTCACCTCGTACGTCTTCCACACGTTCTTCTTCGGACTCGTCAGGCGGTGCGACAACACGCCGTCGTCCGTGAGCAGAAGCAAGCCGGTGGTGTCTTTGTCCAGCCTCCCGACCGCCTCCACGGAGGGGTTTCGGTCGCGCCACCGCGGCGGGAGGAGTCCGTACACGTTCGGGCCCTCACGCTCGTCATGCGAGCAAACCACGCCCTTGGGCTTGTGCAGCACCGCGATGAGGCCGTCGGGATGGTCCAGAGGCTGGTCGTCGACGCGCACGCCGCCATCCGCGGTCGGCAGGACCTTCACGTCGTGTCGCGCCACCGCCACGCCATCCACCGTGACCCGCGCGTCCTTCACCCATTTCTTCGCGTCCGCGCGCGAGCAGTACCCGAGGCGAGACAAAAGCCGGTCCACGCGCTCGGGTTTCGCCTTCCCGCCGCCGGCGCCCTTCGCCTTCGCCGCGACCGCGCGGCGCGCGGGCCTCGGGACAGGCCTGGGCGCGACCTGCCAGGGAGCGCCGCACGCGCGCATCGCACAGTGGAATCAAAATGCACTTTTTCCACAACATCGAAACGCCTACACGCTGTAAATACAAAAGTCACGACGCGCCGCGTCTCCCCCTCACAGCTGGCGCATGGCGTACACCTTGGCGCCGGCGAGTCCGATTTTGTCGTTAAGGATGATGTGCAGCGGGAACCCCTCCCTGACCCCGGTGTAGCGGCACGCCTTGTGCAGGTACCCCTCGAGCAGCCCTCCCTTTTCAATGATCGCCATCAGGCGCGGCGGGATGCCGCCGCCGATGTAGACGCCCCCGGTGGCCAGGCACTTGAGCGCCAGGTTCGCCGCCTCGGCGCCGAGGATGGCCAGGAACACGTCCACCGCCTCCTTCGCCACGGGACACGTGCCGTCCAGCGCGGCGGTCGTGACCCCCGCGGGGTCCAGCTCCGGCTTGTCTGCCGCGCCGCGGTGCGCCTTGAGGAACTCGTAGATGCGCACGATGCCGCTGCCGCAGCACACCTGCTCGATCTCGCACTCGCCCAGCGTCTCCTCGCAGAACGCCAAGAGCGCGCGCTGGGTCTCGCCGCGCGGCGCGAAGTCCGCGTGCGAGCCCTCGGAGGGCACCACGTCGTACTCCGCCTTCTCGTTGTTCCAGAAGAGCATAGCCTCGCCGAGCCCGGTGCCGGGGCCGAGCACGGCGACGGGGCCGCGCGCGTCCGCGGCGGTGCCGGGGTTGAGCGTCACGATCTCGTCGTCGCTCAAGTCCAAGACGCCGTACCCGACGGCGGCGAAGTCGTTGATCACCTTGACGGTCTTGATCTCGAACGCCTCGGAGAGTTTAGGGCCGTCCACCACCCACTCGATGTTGGTCATCGCGCACCGGTCGTCCGCCACCGGGCCGGCGACGGCGAAGCACGCCGCGGAGACGCTCGCCTTGTCCACCTCGGAATCTTTGTACAGATCGGCGACGCAGCTCTCGAACGTGGGGTGGTCGCTGGTGCTGTACGTCTTCTCGAACTTGAGCGTAGACGCGCCGGACGCGTCCACCTGCCACACCTGGAGGCGCGCGTTGGTGCCGCCGATGTCTCCGGCGAAGAACGTGGTTTTATCGGCCGAGGCGTTCTCCTTCGCCTCGGCGCGCGCGGCGACGTTCGTCTTGGAGACGCGCGACGCGGTTCGCCTGGAGAGGAAACGCTTGGAGCCGGCCACCTGGCGCGCGGCGTTGACGACGAACGCGCCGGCCATCACCGCCGCGGACGCGCGCGTGCGGGGCTTCGAGTCGAGGACGGAGGCGGAGGCTCTGCGGGAACGGGGGCGCGAGCGGTGAGCGATCGCTTTCGAACGGACGGCGCGCGACGTTTTGCGATCGATCGACGAGGTGGAGTTGACGCGCGCGACGGTGAGGGGGGTGGCGTGGCGCGAGACATCGGGCGGAGGCGACGCGACGCACCTCGCGATAGTGGACACGTGCGCGCCCATCGCGGCCGACATGCTTGTACCGACGGGACGGACACGCGCGTCGGGAAGTGAGCGAAGCGGCGAGGCGTCGGAACGGTCGGAGCGCTTGGTGGACGGGCAGCCACTAGATCCGACGCCAGGTGGCGCGAGAACGACCGAAATGATGGGTGCCTCACCAGTCGCGAGAAACCGAGAAGTCGCCCAAC
>Ga0209652_1003186_pt1 | contig 12238 bp, 10 predicted proteins | sample SaaInl74LU_5_DNA_FD_184641 | JGI IMG/M metagenome (GOLD analysis project Ga0209652, IMG submission 184641) | Marine microbial communities from expanding oxygen minimum zones in the Saanich Inlet - ESP_74LU_5_DNA (SPAdes) (version 2) | ecosystem: Environmental > Aquatic > Marine > Intertidal zone...
CAATCAACTTAAACGAAATTAACTAATGGAGGTTATTCACAAAATTGGTCGTAGAAAAACGGCCGTAGCACGTATTTATCTTGCTCCTGGAAAAGGATCGATTACCGTGAACAAAAAAGATGTAAACGATTATTTTCCGTCTGCAACTTTACAGTATAAAGTTAACCAACCTTTTGCATTGACTAACAACGAAGGCAACTTTGATGTTAAGGTTAATGTTTTTGGAGGTGGTATAACAGGTCAAGCAGAAGCAATTCGTTTAGCTTTATCTCGTGCAATGTGCGAACTAGATGAAGAAAACAGAAGTATTCTGAAACCAGAAGGCTTATTGACAAGAGATCCAAGAATGGTGGAGCGTAAGAAATTCGGACAGAAGAAAGCGCGTAAGAAATTCCAATTCTCGAAACGTTAATATTTATAATTTAAACCAGTTATTGTTGTCTATGGTGGGCCAACCACCAAGACTTAGTTTAGCATCTAAATGTTTAAGGCCTTAAAATAATAAGCCACTCAAACATTGCTAATTCAACAGAACGTAAACTATCACAAAATGGCATTAGTAGAAGTAAAAGAATTATTAGACAGTGGTGTACACTTCGGTCACCTTACAAGAAAATGGGATCCAAACATGGCGCCCTACATTTATATGGAGCGTAATGGCATCCATATCATTAACCTTTACAAAACGGCAGCAAAACTTGAAGAAGCTTCTCAAGCTTTAGCAAAAATTGCAACCTCAGGTCGTAAAATCTTATTTGTAGCAACTAAAAAACAAGCAAAAGACATCGTCTCTGAAAAAGCAGGAAACGTTAACATGCCTTACATTACTGAAAGATGGCCTGGTGGAATGCTAACAAACTTTGTTACGATCCGTAAAGCTGTTAAGAAAATGGCCACTATCGATCGCATGAAAAAAGACGGTACATTCCTGACACTTTCTAAAAAAGAACGCTTACAAGTTGATCGTTTAAGAGCTAAATTAGAGAAAAATTTAGGTTCAATTTCTGATATGACTCGCCTACCAGGTGCTTTATTCGTAATTGATATCAAGCGCGAGCATATCGCAATTAAAGAAGCTCAAAAATTAAACATTCCAATCTTTGCAATGGTAGATACAAATTCTGATCCACGTCAAGTGGATTATGTGATCCCTGCAAATGATGATGCTTCTAAATCTATTGAAAAAATCCTTACCAATGTAACGGATGCGATTGCTGTTGGTTTAGCCACACGAAAAGCAGAGAAAGACAGTAAAGATGCTGAAAAAGCAGCTGAGGCCCCAAAAGAGGCTAAAGCAGAAACTAAAGTTGAAGCTAAAACTGAGGTAGCCACAGAAGCTAAGGCTGAAGTCGCAGAAAAAACTGAAGCGCCTAAAGCTAAAAAAGCAGCGAAAGCGCCTGAAGCACCTGCAGTAGAAGACGTTGCCAAGGAAGAAAAATAATAAACTAATTATAAGTAATAAAGTAACACCAAAGTCGTTCAGTTCTTCCCATGGAAAATTTGAACGACTTTTTTTAAACAATTAAATCATGATAAAAGTAACAGCTGCAGAAGTAAATAAATTAAGACAAGCGACGGGCGCAGGAATGATGGACTGTAAAAAAGCCTTAGTTGAAGCTGAAGGCGATTTTGACAAAGCAATTGACAACCTTCGTAAGAAAGGTCAAAAAGTAGCCGCTAAAAGAGCCGATCGTGACTCTTCTGAAGGAGCTGCTGTTGCAAAAATTAATGCAGATAACACTGTAGGTGTGGCCATCGTTTTAGGATGTGAAACTGATTTCGTTGGAAAAAACGAAAACTTTTTAGCACTAGCAAGTCAATTTGGTGATATTGCACTAAATCATGACTCAAAAGAAGCCTTTTTAGCCGCTGATTTTGGAGGGATGACCGTTGCCGAAAAATTAATCGAACAAACTGGAGTCATTGGTGAAAAACTAGACATCAAAGCGTTTGATAAAATTGAAGCTGCCTACGTAGGTTCTTATGTACACATTAACAAAATTGCTGCCATTGTAGGTCTATCATCAAAAGTGGATAATGCAGAGGTATTGGTAAAAGACGTTGCAATGCAAGTTGCCTCTATGGGTGCTACAACTCTATCTTACAAAGATTTTGATCCTGCATTTATTGCTTCTGAAACTGAAGCTAGAATCGCCGTGATTGAAAAAGACAATATCGAGTTAGGCCGTTTAGGCAAAACCCTAAAAAATGTGCCTCAATACATTTCAATGGCACAATTAACAGCCGAAGCATTAACTCAAGCTGAAGACGCTGCTAAAGCAGAATTAAAAGCTGAAGGAAAGCCAGAACAAATTTGGGATAAAATTTTGCCTGGTAAAATGGAGCGTTTCATTTCTGACAACACAACTTTAGATCAAGAACAATGTTTATTAGATCAAAACTTTATCAAAGATGATAAAGTAAAAGTTGCAAAATATGTTGAAAGTTTTGGTGAGGTGTCTATCACAGGTTTTAAACGTGTATCTCTAGGATAATAATCATACCCATACTTATTTATTAAGAACCTGTTTGGCTTGCTAAATAGGTTTTTTTTATGACTTTAATAAAACTTTCAAATTGTATGGTTTTTGTATAGTCAAAAAAAAATAGTGTATTGTAAAAAGATCTTATTTTAGCTTCAAAAAAAATCAACCTATGAGGATCCCCTTTACACAATTACTTATACAGCTTTTAGTTTTAACGCAATTGGCTTTCGCACAACAAATGCCAATTGATTTTTCTGATTCTTCGGAAGTCTTTACAGGGTTTGATGGTAGCGGCTTTAGTACAAGATCGGATCCAAATAATGCTGGGAATACTGTGGGGCAATTTTTTAACGATGGATCGAATGCCTGGCAAGGGTTTACAATTGGACTATCAAGAGCTATTGATTTGGATTTTCAAAAAACCATTTCGCTGTCATTTTATGGGTTTGACCCTAATACGCATACTATTCTTATCAAATTAGAGGGCGGTACTAACCCTGATGTAGAGGTGACTCAAAACGTCCCAAGTGGTGGCGGATGGACTGATAACATTACGTTTAATTTCGCCAATGCTGTATTGAGTTCTGATGGCTCTACGCCAATAAATGCCAGCGGAACCTATAATCGATTGACTATATTTATCGATGGCGGCGCTACAATTCCAGGAACGTATTTAATAGATGATATTGATGATGGCTCAGAAGAAACCGATCCAAATGCATTGGATGTGATTTATGGTGGCGTGCCGGTTTGGGAAGATAATTTTGACACTCCAGGCGTTGTAAATTCAACGAATTGGCACCACCAGACCCAAGTGATTGCCCCAGGAGTTGGCTGGGCTAATGGAGAGGAGCAACATTACACAGATCTTCAGGAGAATTCATTTGTAGACACTTCAGGAAACCTAAATATAGTCGCTAAAAGAAAAACGCGATCGGATCAAGGCTTAACAAAAAGCTTTACCTCAGCACGACTCAATTCAAAATTTGCGTTTACATACGGGAGAGTCGATGTCCGTGCAAAACTTCCAAAAGGAAACGGAACGTGGCCTGCCATTTGGACACTTGGTAAAAATATTCGTGAGCCCGGTGCTTATTGGCATTCAGATCATGGAACAACCAGTTGGCCCGACTGTGGAGAAATAGATATTATGGAGCACGGTTTAGGAGCAACGAATCACGTGTCGAGTGCCTTGCATACAGGTTCAAGTAGCGGTAGTACTATAAATACTTCAGGAATTGACATTTCAGATGTGAATGCTAATTATCATGTGTATTCTATGAACTGGTCGCCCAATCAAATTACATTTTTGGTAGACGGAGTTGGGTTTTACACCTACAACCCTTCAGAAAAAAATAATGATACGTGGCCTTTTTATGAAGAACAATTTATATTACTCAATGTTGCAATGGGTGGTATTGCTGGAGCTGTGGATCCTGGGTTTACTCAGAGTGCTATGATTGTAGATTACGTTAAAGTGTATCAAGAAGTAGTTTTAGGCACAAATAATTCTTTGGATTTAGATGCCTCATTAAAGCTATATCCAAACCCTGCAACTGACAAAATTCATATCTCTTCTAAAATGCCAATCAGCGGCTTAGCACTTTATGATGTGTATGGTAAATTAATTTTTACAAAAGAAAATAACACGAAAAGCATCGACGTGAGTCGTTTAAATTCGGGGGTATATTTTCTAGAAGTGTCTTCAAGTACACAAAAAGCGGTTAAAAAAGTGATGGTTAAGTAAAGATAGAAACTATTAATCCTAAAAAACAGATATAATTCAGAATTGAGGAGAATTCTAAAAAACTCCTTTTGAGAATTAAGATATTGCGTATATTTGTCCAACGAGCGACACAATTATGACATATAAACGAATATTACTCAAACTCTCTGGAGAAGCCCTGATGGGAAATCGCAATTATGGAATCGATCCCGATCGTTTGTCCGATTACGCGAATCAAATCAAACAAATTACCGAGCAAGGCATTGAAGTTGCGATTGTTATTGGTGGTGGAAATATTTTTAGAGGTGTTGCAGGCGCAAGTAATGGGATGGATCGTGTTCAGGGCGATCATATGGGCATGTTAGCCACAGTCATAAATGGACTCGCTCTTCAGAGTGCTTTGGAAAATGCAGGGGTGCCTACTCGCTTACAGTCTGCTGTAAAAATTAATGAAGTCGCAGAGCCTTTTATTCGTCGTCGTGCCATGCGTCATTTAGAAAAAGGACGTGTTGTGATTTTTGGAGGCGGTACTGGAAACCCTTATTTTACAACCGATTCGGCAGCAGTACTTCGAGCCATTGAAATTGAAGCGGATGTAATCTTAAAAGGTACTCGAGTGGATGGTATTTATAATACCGATCCAGAAAAAGATAAAACAGCAATCAAATTTGACACTATTAGTTTTGAGGATGTTCTCAAAAAAGGGCTCAAAGTCATGGACACTACAGCCTTTACCTTAAGTCAAGAAAACGACTTACCAATTATAGTTTTTGATATGAACACCTCTGGAAACTTACTTAAAATTGTTTCTGGACAAGCTATCGGAACAACCGTAAGCTAATTATACATTTACCATACTTATAAAAAAAATTCAAGCATGAACGAAGAGATAGATTTTATACTAGATAGCGCAAAAGAAGCGATGGTAAATGCGCTCAAGCATTTAGAAAAACAATTTATAAATATCCGTGCAGGAAAAGCAAGTCCAGCCATGTTGGGCAGCGTGATGGTCGATTATTATGGTGCTCAAACTCCTTTGGCGCAAGTAGCCAATGTGAATACTCCTGACGGGCGAACGATTACGGTTCAACCTTGGGAAAAGGCGATGTTACAAGAAATCGAACGTGCGATTATGATTGCAAACTTAGGCTTTAACCCCATGAATAATGGCGAAACCATAATTATCAATGTACCCCCATTGACTGAAGAGCGCCGTCGTGAATTAGCGAAACAAGCGAAGTCTGAAGTTGAAGACGCAAAAATCTCAATTCGATCTGCTCGAAAAGATGCAAATTCAGAAATTAAAAATGTAGAAGATGCTTCTGAGGATGTTCAGAAAAATGCAGAAATGGATGTGCAACAACTCACCGATGCTTACGTTAAAAAAGCAGACGATTTATACAGTGCTAAAGAAGCCGAAATTCTAAAAGTATAACTTCAGCGGATTGTAATGTTTCAAAAGGAAAGATTTCTTTTCCTTACCCGTGAATTCATTCATTTTATTTACCTTTGTCGCCATCAAAAAAGACTATGTTTAAACTTTTTTCAAACGGTTTTTGGGAAATCGTTGCACGACTGATTCTTAGAAACAGAATTAGTATTCTCATCGCTGTAGCACTGACCACAGTGTTTTTTTCCATGCAGTGGAATAATATGCGCTTCTCTTATACAGAAGCCAATTTACTGCCCGATGATCATCCTATCAATCTAGAATACAATCAATTTTTAGAACTATTCGGAGAGGAAGGCAATTTGATTGTGATGGGGGTAAAAGACAGTACCTTACTGACGGTCGAAAAATTGAATGCTTGGAATACATTTTCAAAACGTTTTAACAGCCATCCCAATGTCGATGTAGTAATTGCCATAAAGGATTTACAGAAACTAGTTAAAAATGAGCGCAAGAAGCAATTTGATCTCATCCCGTTCATCAAAGATTCTGTCCGGTCACAACCCGAAGTAAACTCCCTTAAAAAGGCCCTGTTTGAGAAGTATCCCTTTTATGACAACATTCTTTTTAATAAAGAAACTGAAGCCATTCGAACGGCCATCTATCTAGATAAATCGATTGTGAATACCAACGAGCGAAAAACATTTATCGAAGAGGTACTAATTCCGAAAGTGAATGCTTTTGAGGAGACTTATGATTTAGATGTACGCGTTTCTGGAATGCCCTATGTACGAACGCTAAATGCTCAAAATATTGTTGACGAAATTAGCGTGTTCATTTTAGCAGCCATTTTGGTTACTTCGCTTATTTTCTTTTTCTTTTTTAGATCGTTTAGAGCAACTTTTATATCCATGTTTGTGGTGGTCGTTGGTGTAATGTGGACCTTTGGAATTTTAGGATTATTACATTATGAAATTACGGTTCTTACAGCCTTAATTCCGCCCCTAATTATTGTGATTGGAATCCCTAATTGTATCTTTCTGATTAATAAATATCAGCATGAAGTTAACAAACATGGCAACAAAGCAAAGTCGCTTCAGCGTGTTATTTCTAAAGTCGGGAATGCGACTTTAATGACCAATGTTACTACGGCCTCTGGATTTGCAACATTTATCATTACGCAAAGTAAATTACTCACTGAATTTGGAATCGTAGCATCGTTGAGTATTATTGCCATTTTTCTGCTGTGTTTACTAATTATTCCAGTCATTTATAGTTTTATGCCGATTCCAAAAGAACAGCATCTAGAACATTTAAATAAACGCTGGATTAATCGCTTGGGCGACTGGATCGAACATACAGTTAAACATAAAAATATTACAATTTACATCACGGCGATTCTTTTATTAGCGTTGAGTATTATTGGAATTTTTCAAATTGAAACCACAGGGAGTTTAATTGAAGACATGCCTAAAAAAGCAGAATTTTATAAAGATATAGAATTCTATGAGCGTGAGTTTAATGGGATAATGCCCCTTGAAATTTTGGTGGACACCAAACGAAAAAAGGGGGTCATGAAACTCTCCACCTTAAAGCGCATGGATGCGTTAGAAGATTTAATCATTGAAACCCCAGAACTCTCAAAACCCATTTCTGTTGTGAGCTTAGTGAAGTACTCCAAACAAGCCTATTACAACGGAAATCCAAAGTATTATCAGCTGCCATCTGCACAAGAAAATAGTTTTATATTATCCTATGCAAAAAATGCTTCTACGGATGTTGATTTACTAAAAAACTTTGTCGATAGTACAGGGCGTTATGCTCGGATCACCTCATTTATGAAAGATGCAGGAATTGACAAAATGGAGCGCATAGAAGAAGATCTACTCACCAAAATTGAGAAGTTATTCCCCAAAGAACGTTATGATGTTTCCATCACAGGGAAAGCCTATTTATTTCAAAAAGGAACCAAATACTTAGTCAAAAATTTAGTTTTGTCTTTAGCACTCGCCATCTTTTTGATCTCGTTGTTTATGGCCTATATGTTTCGCTCTTTCCGAATGATTATCATTTCGTTGATCCCAAATTTGTTGCCGTTATTAGTTACTGCAGGGATGATGGGATATCTTGGTGTACCCATAAAACCGTCTACAATATTAGTGTTTAGTATTGCCTTCGGAATTTCTGTAGATGATACGATTCATTTTTTGGCAAAATACCGACAAGAGTTGTTGGCAAATCACTGGAAAATTAAACAATCGGTTTTTGCAGCACTCCGCGAAACTGGGGTTAGTATGTTCTATACATCTATTGTACTGTTCTTTGGGTTTTCGGTTTTTATAACCTCTAGTTTTGGCGGCACTGTGGCTTTAGGCGCCTTAATTTCAGCGACTCTACTATTGGCAATGTTGGCGAACTTATTGTTGTTGCCATGCCTGCTGTTGTCTCTAGAGCGCAGTATTGCTAACAAGAAAGTTTTGAAGAAGCCTGCTTTAAATATTATCCCCGAAGAAGAAGCGTTAGAAGAAGACTAAAACTTACACTATTAATATAGCTTAAAACTATATATTTGTAGTATTAAAAATTGTACTTATGATCACCAGCACTGTTGCGCATTTATTAACTCAAGAGTTAAAACATACAGATATTGAAGTCAAAGGATGGGTTCGAACCTTTAGAGCGAACCGATTTATAGCCCTCAATGATGGCTCTAGCCTTCAAAGTATCCAATGTGTAGTTGATTTTGAACGCATGGATGAGGCGTTATTAAAACGCATTACAACAGGAGCTGCTGTTCATATAAAAGGTAGTTTGGTAGAAAGTCAAGGCAAAGGACAGTCTGTAGAAGTTCAAGTAAGTTCTATAGAAATTCTGGGAGATGCCGATTCCGAAGAGGTTTCAAAAACCATTTTACAACCTAAGCGACATTCTTTAGAATTTTTGAGAGAACAAGCACATTTACGCACACGAACCAATACGTTTAGTGCCGTAATGCGACTCCGCTCTTCGCTCTCTTTTGCGATTCATCAGTATTTTAATAAAAATGGCTTTTACTATATGCATGCCCCGATTGTTACGGGAAGTGATGCCGAAGGTGCAGGAGAAATGTTTAGAGTAACTACTCTAGATCCAAAAAATCCACCACTCACAGAAAATGGAGAAGTCGATTATTCGAAAGACTTTTTTGGAAAAGAAACAAATTTGACGGTATCAGGACAACTCGAAGCTGAAACCTATGCGATGGCGCTTGGAAAAGTATATACTTTTGGCCCTACCTTTAGAGCTGAAAATTCAAACACCTCACGACATTTAGCAGAGTTTTGGATGATTGAGCCTGAGGTCGCTTTTATGGATCTGGCAGGAAATATGGATCTTGCCGAAGATTTTATGAAAGAGGTCATTAGTTATATTTTAGAACACAATAAAGAAGACCTTGCCTTTTTAGAGCAGCGCTTAGAACAAGAAGATAAATCGAAACCTCAAAATGAGCGTGCGCCAATGCCTCTCACCGAAAAACTTCGTTTTATTGTCGATAATAATTTTAAGCGTGTAAGCTACACAGAAGCCATTGAAATCCTGCGCAATTGTAAGCCTAATAAAAAGAAGAAATTTAAATATATTATTAACGAATGGGGTGCCGATTTACAAAGTGAACATGAACGCTTTTTGGTAGAACAACACTTCAAATGTCCGGTTATTTTATTTGATTATCCTGCCAAAATTAAAGCCTTTTATATGCGCTTAAATGAGGACGGAAAAACGGTGAGAGCGATGGATATTTTATTTCCTGGTATTGGTGAAATCGTTGGTGGATCGCAACGAGAAGAACGACTAGAGGTCTTAAAAGCAAAAATGGCAGAACTAGACATCCCCGAAGAAGACCTGTGGTGGTATTTAGATTTAAGAAAATACGGAACCGCTGTGCACTCTGGCTTTGGACTTGGTTTTGAACGCTTGGTAATGTTTGCGACTGGAATGGGTAATATCCGAGATGTGATTCCTTATCCTCGAACGCCACTCAATGCTGAGTTTTAAGGAAAGTTTTTTTAGTACTACTTGAAAATAGTACGGCTTAACATATATCTGACGTTTTTTTCTTATTTTTATAAAAACCCAAATACTAAAAATGCTTAAGCAATATTTACATTATAAATTATCACAAAAACTATCGCCTCAGCAAATTCAGTTGATGAAGCTGATTCAGTTGCCTACACAAGCTTTTGAACAACGCCTCAAACAAGAACTCGAAGAAAATCCAGCACTCGAAAGTGGAAAAGATCAGGAAGACATTTATGACAATGAATTTGATTCCAATGATAATGACATGGACAATGAGCAAATCAATGCGGATGACATCAATGTAGATGATTATTTGAGCGATGATGAAATTCCAGAATATAGACTTCAAGCGAATAATTACAGTGCCGATGATGAACAAAAAACAATTCCTTTTGCTTCTGGAACATCTTTTACCCAACACCTTATAGATCAACTTAATACCTTTCCATTAGAAGAAACACAGTATCAAATCGCTGAGTTTTTAATTGGTAGTATCGACGATAGCGGCTATATCCGTCGTCCTTTACTGGACATTATGGATGATTTGGCCTTTACTCAAAATGTATATACTGATGAGAAAACCATTGAATCTGTGCTCAAAGTGGTGCATTTATTAGACCCTGCAGGTGTAGGCGCTCGAAATCTTCAAGAATGTTTAGTACTTCAATTGCAGCGAAAAACACAAACCCCAAATACGGCCCTTGCCAGCACAATTATTGAGCTTGGGTTTGAGCAATTTACTAAAAAACACTACAAAAAACTCTTGCAAAAATTTAGCATCACAGAACTACAACTTAAAGACGCTATTTCAGAAATTGAACGCTTGAACCCGAAACCCGGAAGCTCTTATTCTAATAACAGCCGCTCTATTGAACACGTTGTTCCAGATTTTACCATCAAAATTGTGGAGGGCGAATTAGAACTCAGTCTTAATGGTCGAAATGCACCTGAACTACACGTTTCAAGACCCTACAACGAAATGCTAAAAGGGTATAAGGATTCCAAAGAAAAAACAAAATCGCAAAAAGATGCGGTACAGTTTATCAAACAAAAACTCGATGCTGCCAAATGGTTTATTGATGCGATCAAACAACGTCAACATACCCTATTTGTTACCATGAGTGCTATTATGCATTATCAAAAAAACTACTTTCTATCGGGTGATGATCTACAATTAAGACCTATGATCCTCAAAGATATAGCCGATGAAATAGAAATGGATGTTTCAACCGTATCTCGTGTTGCAAACAGCAAATATGTGGATACTCCTTATGGCACGAAACTGATTAAAGACTTTTTTAGTGAGTCCATGACTAATGACCAAGGCGAAGAAGTCTCTACTCGTGAAATTAAAAGCATCTTGGAAACCGTGATTTCAGAAGAAGACAAGAAAAAACCAATGACTGATGAAAAATTAACCGTCATTTTAAAAGAGAAAGGGTATCCAATCGCACGACGAACTGTTGCTAAATATCGCGAACAACTCGACCTTCCTGTAGCCCGACTTCGAAAGGAGCTTTAGAACTATACTTTTTTAATAACATTGGTGACAATTCCCCAAATTACAAAATCATTTTCTGGGGTGATTTTTATAGGCTGATAGTTTTTATTTTCAGGTTGTAGCCAAACCTCTTCCTTTTCGACCTTTAATCGTTTTACTGTGAATTCTCCGTCCAAAAAGCAAACTGCAATTTTGTTATGCGCAGGAGAAAGGCTGCGGTCAATGACCAAAAGATCATTGTCATTAAGCCCCGCATCAACCATAGATTGTCCGCTAACACGCGCAAAAAAAGTGGCTTCTTTATTTTTAATAAGCTCATTATCCAACGACAGTCGTTCTTGCTTAAAATCCTCTGCTGGAGATGGAAATCCCGCAGAAATCCCTGTGTCAAAATAGACAGCACCTAGTGTATTGAGGTTTTCAGGAGTAAAAAATGTAAGCGGTGTGGGTTGTTGTTTTATGGACATTGAACTGTAATTATATCTTTAATATTGGTTGTGTACTTTGGAGACAAATGCTGTTGGCGCATTTTCCAGGTACGCTTTAAATCTTGGTTGGCTAATTTTAATTTTGGGACATCATACTTTTTATTAATAAAATCAATCGTACGCATTAATGGTAAATGCTTTGGATTTTCTTTATCAAATAATTGCAGCTGATGGTTGTCTGTGGGAACAATTCCTGTAAGGATAACACCTGCTTTTTTATAGTGAATTCCTTGTTTGTAAATCGATGCTACTGCTTTAACGGCATTCGCACTTAGAGTTAGACTAGAATTGGTAGGAAACGGAATGTTGACGACCACACTAGCGCGGTGCTGTTCAGTCTCTTTTTTATGATAATCACTTCGGATAAAAATAATCATCATGTGACAACTAGACCCTTGTTTTCGAAGTTTTTCAGCACCACTACATGCAAAGGTAGAAATGCGTTCTTTGATTTCTTCAAGGTTACTAATAGCTGATTCGAAGCTACGTGTAGTGGCTATCGCTCGTTTATTTTTAACGGTTTCAGTTTCAATTTTAGAGATCCCTTCCAAATCTTTTTTCAGTTTCCATTCTGTAATCGAAAAGGTT
>Ga0209652_1003189_pt1 | contig 12234 bp, 10 predicted proteins | sample SaaInl74LU_5_DNA_FD_184641 | JGI IMG/M metagenome (GOLD analysis project Ga0209652, IMG submission 184641) | Marine microbial communities from expanding oxygen minimum zones in the Saanich Inlet - ESP_74LU_5_DNA (SPAdes) (version 2) | ecosystem: Environmental > Aquatic > Marine > Intertidal zone...
AAAAGACCCGCGTTCACGTAAGGACCCATCCGGTTTGCCGCGTACCAGTTCACAACGTCAGGTGCGTTGGCTGTCAGGGCGTTGCGGATCTGCGTTTTCCACGCTTCGCGGTCAACGATTTCCAGATCAATGTTCAGGTCTGGGTGCTTCTCGCCAAATTCTTTGGCAAGACCTTCCATCACTGCGCGAGGCGCAGGGTTTGACATGTCAGAGATAATTCGCAGATCGCCTGACAATTTTTTACCGTGACCGTCAGCGACGGCGCCGGTTGCAAGTGCAGCAAATCCAAGCGCCGCTACAGACGCTTTCAAAATGGAACGCATGGTATCCTCCCTAGGTGCTTCCAACTATGTACTAGGTTTCATTATTTGAAACCACGTTTTACATATTGAAATGATAACGCCGACTCGCATAGGCTTGTCAACAGGGCTGTCGCAAGTTGTCGGCCCGCTTGGGAGGAAAGTGATCATGAACGTGGACGCGAGTGGCGGAACAGTTGGTAAGGCGCTTGATGTGCTCGACCGTGTGGCCGAGTTCAATCGACCCGTTCGGTTTGCAGAGCTGCTTGCCGCATCGCCCTATCCCAAGGGTACGCTGTACCGTCTTATGCAAACTTTGACCCGCGAGGGGATGTTGGTTTTCGATCCTGATCGACAAAGCTATTCGCTTGGTGTGCGGCTTGTGCGGTTGGCCCATGCGGCGTGGCGGACGTCATCACTGGCGCCAATTGCGCGGCCGCATTTGGATGCGCTTGCCGCTGAAACAGGTGAAACCGTTCACCTTGCGCAGCTGGATCAGGCGCAAGTGTTATACGTGGATAAGCGCAACACGGCCGAACCGGTGGAGATGTATTCATCCGCTGGCAAAGTGGGGCCTGCATATTGCACTGGCGTCGGTAAGGCCATGCTTGCGCATCTACCCGAAGAAACGCTGAGCCAGATCATGCCGCTGCAATTGTTTCACAAATTCACGGAGCACACCCTGACTGATGAGGCCGCGTTGCGGGCACAACTGGCAGAAATCCGCGCCCATGGATACGGGTTTGACCGCGAAGAACACGAGCCAACCATCATTTGTGTGGCGTGCCCAATTTTGAGCGAACGTGGTCGCGTGCTTGGTGCGCTGTCTGTTACATCGACCACTGCTCGCACAAATCTGGCAGCGCTTGAGCAGCTCGTGCCGCGCATACAACAAACAACAACAGCGATTGCAGCTGAAGTGCAAGACTGGCGCTTCCCTGACACAGTTGCCCAATAGGTAGAGGATTAAGTCATGTCTGGTGTTAAGCTAAACAACGTCATCAAGCGCTACGGCGAAACTCAGGTCATTCACGGGATTGATCTGGATATCCAAGATGGCGAATTTTGCGTTTTTGTTGGCCCCTCTGGCTGCGGTAAATCTACGTTGCTTCGGATGGTGGCGGGTCTTGAGGAAACTACTGAAGGGCAGATCAGCATTGGGCCCCGTGATGTGACGCGGCTTGATCCATCGCTTCGTGGTGTCTCGATGGTATTTCAGACCTACGCGCTTTACCCGCACATGACTGTCAAAGAAAACATGGGCTTCGGCCTAAAAATGAACGGCCACCCCAAAGCCGAGATTGAACAAAAGGTTGCTGAGGCGTCGCGAATTTTAAAGTTGGATGAGTACCTTGCTCGCAAGCCAGCCGCGCTGTCAGGGGGGCAACGTCAGCGGGTGTCGATTGGTCGTGCGATTGTACGCGGGCCTGAAGTATTTCTTTTCGATGAGCCGCTTTCCAACCTGGACGCAGAATTGCGCGTTGAAATGCGCGTGGAAATCGCACGTCTTCACGAAAAAATCGGCGCAACCATGATTTACGTGACCCACGATCAGGTCGAGGCGATGACCCTTGCGGATAAGATCGTTGTGCTGCGTTCAGGTCGGATTGAGCAAGTGGGCGCGCCCATGGATCTTTACCGCGATCCTGACAATAAATTTGTGGCCGGCTTTATCGGCTCGCCTGCAATGAACTTTGTGAATGGCACGGCAACCAAAGACGGCTTCGACGTGCCTGCGTTTGGCACGATTATGAAGCTATCTGTTGAGCAACCTGCAAATGGTACCGCGGTTAGCCTTGGGCTGCGCCCCGAGCACGCGCAGATTGTCGATGGTGACACATTTACGGTTGAGTTGACCGAAGCACTCGGTGGCGTGTCATACGCCTACTTGTCCTCGAAAACGGGCGAAAAAATTGTTGTTGAGGAGCGCGGTGATCACCGGTCTGCCAAAGGCGATTTGGTCGGCCTGTCGTTCGACGAGGATCGCGTCATGGTGTTTGACGGCCTATCGGAAGAGCGTATCCGCTAAAGAAAGCTGCCCCAAAATCAAAGCGCCGCGGTCCGTTTGGCTTGGCGGCGCTTTGTTGTTTGCAATTAGTTGCGCAGTGCGTTTGCCTCAGTGATCAGATCACGACCCATCTGCGCAAACAGGTCTCCGTAATCCAATGTTACCCAGTTTTCCTTGATGCGGTTATCTGCGACGCGGTAAAAATCCATCACGCGCAGGGTAAGGGCGCGGCCATCGGCGGGTTGGCCAAGATAATCGCCCTGAAACGTCATGGTCATCGATGGCCAGCCGCTAACGGCAGCATAGTTCGCATCCCCGATGCGGCAGTAGTGATTGCCGCCTTTGCGGTCGGGAAACGCATCAAGGAAGGGCACGCGGTGATCTTTGCTAAAACCCTCCCAGCGGTAGTTTGACCCGATTCCCGCAGGTCCGTACCACATCATATCGTCGGCCCATGTGCCGTCTTCACCTGTCTGGCTCGCGCTTGTTTTGGTGATGGGATCAAACACATGAAGCGCGCCCAACATGCGCTGCACAACATTTAGGGATGCCTCGCCGCCTTCGGTTTGCGGGCAAAGGCCATCCTGTGTGGCGGGGGCAGGAAATGTGATTTCGGTTCCCAGTGAGGGCAGGGGAAGGCAGCCCGCTTGGTGCATAACATCGGGCAAATCAAAGATGATTTTGGCTTCTGTGATCTGACCGTTTTCAATGCGGTAGAATTCACCTGCGCGCAAAAACACCAAAGAATCGGAAGGCAGCAGTCCGAATAAAGGCTTGGTGAAGTTGCCAACGTAATGAGTGACCGCCGCGCACCAGTACCCGCCTTGTTCGCGAATATTGTCACCGCCGATAAAAATCAGGTCGCGCCGATGAACATCGGCAAGCGCACTGCGTATGGGGGTGATGAAGTTTTCAACAATCGTGTCGCGCCCCACCAACTCGTTCACAGGCCAAGCTACTGAAAATACGGCATCTTCGGCGATAACACCTGCTCCGTCGGCTGTTGTCCACAACGTTTGCAGAGCGTTTCTTAGGGTGTTTCTTGGATCAACGGTCATCGGCGCATCTCGCGTTTTTTGCTGTTTGTGTAAAAAGCGAATTGCAAATAGAGCATCTCGAGTCTAGCCTTTTTGCAAACGTGTGCAAAAATGGCGCACGGGTCACGACGCAGGGGGAAGTGATGGCTGAAATTCAGCTTAAGAATGTTGGTAAGCGGTGGGGTAGTTTTGTTGGGGTTCAGAATTTCGACCTAACGATCGCTGATCAGGAGTTTCTTGTCCTCCTCGGGCCATCTGGCTGCGGCAAGACGACAACCATGCGCATGATTGCTGGCCTCGAAGACGTCACTGAGGGTGACATCATCATCGACGGCGAGCGCGTGAATGAGCTTGAACCAAAAGACCGTGACATCTCGATGGTGTTCCAGTCTTACGGTCTTTACCCGAACATGAATGTTTACGACAACATTCGCTTCCCGTTGAAAGTCCGCAAGGTCCCAACTGCCGAGCATGACGAACGTGTGATGCGCGCAGCGGCAATGGTTGAGTTGGAGCCTTTCCTGCACCGTAAGCCCGCAGAACTTTCTGGCGGTCAACGACAGCGTGTGGCGCTGGCGCGTGCGATTGTTCGTGAGCCGAACGTGTTCTTGATGGACGAGCCGCTATCTAACCTTGACGCAAAGCTGCGCGTCTCGACCCGTGCGCAGATCAAAAATCTTAGCCACGAGCTTAAGGTGACAACCATTTACGTCACGCACGATCAGATTGAGGCGATGACACTTGCTGACCGCGTTGTTGTTATGAAGCAGGGTGTTGTTCAGCAAGTGGGCACGCCAACTGACATTTATGACGCGCCAGCAAACACATTTGTAGCCAGCTTCATCGGCTCGCCTGCGATGAACCTTGTTGAAGGTGAAATGAAGGGTGGCGTTTTTAGTGCCGATGGTATTTCGGTAGGCGGGCTTACGGCACCAGATGGGCCGATCACTTTGGGCTTCCGTGCTGAAGATGCGTCTGTTGTGGACGGCAAGGGCGATGCTAACGCGCCTGCTTACACAATGGAGTTGTTGGGCGATGCAACAATGGTTGCTATCCGTATTGGTGGTGCGTTGGTTAACGTAAAGGCCAGCAAAGACTACCGGACGGAGATTGGCGCACCGGTTGCGGTATCGATACCTGCAGAAATTTGTCACCTGTTCCGTTCGGATACTGGTGAGCGATTGGAGGCGTAAGCCTTCTAATAAATGTCTCCGCAGTCAATTGTGGGGCGTCAATTGGGTGGCTAGCTGCCCTTTTAAAGCAAACAGGGAGAGACTTATGTTTCTGAAAAAAATCACAACTGCGGTGGCAATTTCCATCGCTGCTACGGCTGCGGCACAAGCTGCTGGCCACTCGAGCTGCGGCATTGACGCGGGTCGTGTAAACATTGTTGGCAACGAATTCCCAGCGATCCAGACTGTTGGTGCAGGTGCTGTGGCCTGTGCGAATGACAATGTTGAGGTGAAAACAAACCTTACTGCTGATCACCAAAAGATCAACGTCGCGGGTATGACATCCAACCCTGCTGAGTACACATCAGCGATCGTTGCCAACTCATCCATCGTAGCATTGATGAACGAAGACGTCATCCGCCCGCTTGACGATCTGGTTGCCGAGTACGGCCAAGACCTCAAGAAAAACCAGCTGATCACCGTGAACGGCAAAGTTATGGCTGTTGCCTTCATGGCAAACGCGCAGCACCTGGTGTACCGCGCGGACGTTCTTGAAGAAGCTGGCGTTGAAGTGCCAACAACCTACGAAGAAATGCTGGCCGGTGCAAAAAAGATCCGCGACATGGGCATCTTGGAAAACCCGCTTGGCGGCTCATACAAAGCTGGTTGGAACCTCGCACAAGAGTTCAACAACATGTACATTGGCCATGGCGGCGAGTTCTTTAAGCCGGGTTCAGCTGAAGTAGACATCAACAACGAAAAAGGCGTCGCGACGCTGACCATGTTGAAGTCACTTTCAGAGTACATGTCACCTGACTTCCTTACACATGATTCAAACGCAACAAACGCCGAATACCGTGCTGGTAACGTTGCAATGATGAACATGTGGGGCAGCCGTGCGGCTGGTTTGGTTACCGAAGAAGGTGTGCCACAAGAAGTGGTTGACGGTTTTGCAATTGCGGGCCCAATGACTGTTGCTGGCGGTGATACACCTGCAACAACACTGTGGTGGGATGGTTGGACAGTGGCCAAAAATATCTCTGACGAAGACGCAACGGCAACATTCAAAGCGCTTACAAAAGCGATTGAGCCAGCGATCCTCGACGATGCAGAAGTTGCGACACAAGCTGTTTGGTTGATTGACGGCTATGAGCCAACTGAAGCCGCCAAAGGCGTATTCGCAGCTGCTGCAGCTAACTCAGTGCCATACCCAATGGTGCCTTACCAAGGTCTGTTGCATTCCGCACTTGGTGCAGAGCTTTCAGACTTCATGCAGGGTAAAGAAAGCGCAGAGCAAGCGTTGGCAGACGTTGAAGCAGCCTACACAGCTGCTGCCAAAGAGCAGGGCTTCTTGAACTAAGAGCCATGACTTTCGGGCGGGGCCAATCGCGGTCCCGCCCCTTTTTATTGACGATACTGACGGCCGTTGAGGACCTTAATCGATGAAGCATAAAACGTTCTTTTGGTTTTTCCTGCCGACAGCATTAGCGATGCTTTTGTTTATCGCGTTTCCAATTATCTCAGTTGTGATCCAGTCTTTATTCACGCCTCATGAGGCGGTCCTTTTGACTGTTGAGAATTGCGGTCCCTTTGGCTGTACGACTGAAACATCGATCGACCAAGAGGCGACCGCTGCCCTAAAATTGGCTGAGCCTTTGGGCCGGTTTGCGGGCCTCTCTATTTATCTTGATCGTGGGCATCTTGCCGTGAATGAAGTGGCTGCCTTGTGGTCTGGGCGCGAAAGCCTTGGGGGCTTTTTCGACGGGCTGAAGAACCTGCCGTTCTACCGCGCGATGTACTTCACGCTTACCTATACATTTGTTGTGACGCCGCTTTTGATCGTTCTTGGCTTTGCCATCGCGGTTGGGGTCAACTCGCTGCACCGTCACCTCAAGGGCCTTGTGATTTTCTTTTCACTGCTGCCAATGATTGTGACACCGTTGATTGGCTCACTCATTCTGTTTTGGATGATCGACAGCCGCGGTGTGCTTGGTAGTGCTATCCAATTCCTTGCCGATGATCCGGACCTTTCACTAAAGGCCAGCACAGCGCTCACATGGATCACGCTGATGGTCTACGGCGTCTGGCACTCGGCACCATTTGCCTTTGTTGTGTTCTACGCAGGCCTGCAAACATTGCCCCAAGATACATTGGAATCTGCCATGATTGATGGTGCGAGCCGCTGGCAGCAAATTCGCTACGTTGTGATCCCGCATTTGATGCCGCTTGTAACGTTCGTGGCCTTGATCCAATTGATGGATAACTTCCGCGTCTTTGAACCAATTGTAGGCTTCAACGCGGAAGCGCATGCGACTTCGCTCAGTTGGATCATCTTCAACGACTTGGGCGGTGAGACACGCTTGCTGTCCTCTGCTGCCGCAACGTCCGTACTTACGATTATCGGCGTCGCAATTTTGTTGTCACCTGTATTGGTCCGCACTTGGCGCGACTTTAACGCCAAGACCTAAGGAAAGGGATCAGATATGAGCTCGAAAGCGACACAACAGCCCCTTGGCCTTCGCATCGTCATTTATGCCTTTATCGGCATCTGGTTGATGATGGCGGCGTTCCCATTTCTTTGGACGCTTTGGGGATCATTCAAAGTTGAATTAGACTTCTTTTCGATCACCAACTGGAAAGACGCGTTGTTTGGTCCGCGCACAGAGGCCACATATGGCAGCTCGCTTACTGGCGCAGGCTATGAAGGCGCGTGGATACAAGAAGAGTTCTGGCGCGCGGTTTTGAACACGTTCATCGTTTGCTTTTTCGTGGTCTGCACGTCGCTGACCATCGGGACACTTGGTGGTTACGCGTTGTCGCGCTCCGGCTTTAAGTACACGTTTTGGTTGCTGATCATTGCGCTGATTTTCCGCGCTATGCCGCCCATTACTTTGGTGTCAGGTTATCTGCTTCCGTTTTTTGAATGGAACCTCTGGGGGATATTGCCCACATCAATCATCGTGTTGGTCGCGATCAACCAGCCATTTACGTTGTGGATGCTTCATAGCTTTTTCCAGAAAATTCCGAAGGAATTGGACGAAAGCGCTAAGGTTGATGGCTGCACCCAGTTTCAAGCGTTCCGCCATGTGATCATTCCTGTGATGTGGCCGGGCGTTATTACAACGGGTCTGTTCAGCTTCCTTCTGGCCTACAATGACTTTGCAGTTACCGCGATGTTGCTCAGCAAAGAGAACCAGACAATGGTGCCGAAAATTGCCTCGTTCCTTGGGACTACTCAGACTGAAGGTAACGTGATGTTCGCGGTTGCCGCTGTTGTTTCAGCCACCGTACCGCTGTTCATTTTGGTGATGTTCTTCCAGCGTCAGATCGTGAGTGGCCTGACAGCGGGTGCCGTAAAGGGCTAATCTCGCAGCCAACGAAATTCATGAAGACTACAAAAGCAGGTGGGGTAATTCGGCCTGCTTTTTTGTTTGTGGTGTGGGGGAGGTGGGCGATGTGTTGCAGAGCTTTGTAGCGTTCTATCTCTTACTGTCTTCGTCTTGTCTGCCATGTCAGGGGCACAGCAAAAAGGCGGCCCTATAACAGGCCGCCTGATGTGGTTTCCGTAAAGTGTTTGAAGCTACAGTCCCGCTTAACGCTTGTCGTAGTACAACCCGACAACGTGCTCTGCTTGTGCAAAAAACAACCAGCGCGCAACGATGACACCGGCCACGTGCGCCAGCACCGCGACCAGCGCAAGAGCGTGACTAAAGGGCAAAAGCAAAAGCAACACAGGGGTGAACAACAGCACAACCGAGATGACTTGCAGCTTCATTGCATGTTTACGCCCCACGACGTGGATCATTTCTTTCATGAGGTAGTTGCTGCCGGTGTGGGGCGGTTCAAACTGGCGGACTGACCCGATGTTGCCCAATTGTGTTGCGGACGCGATTGTGCTGCCCGCGGCGCTAAAACGGCTATCTGCGGTCAAGAAGATGAAAAGCTGCAACAGGGCCGCAGCAGGCAAAAACCAAACTGCCAAGCTGACTTGGCCAGCAAGCAGTGCACCGCCTGAAACAGCGTAAGCGATGAACATGACTGAGGTGGTAGGGTGGTTCCAACGGGGCACAGTCTTGAGCTGTGCATAGATCATGGACGTGCCGTAAACGGTTGCTAACGCAAGCGCTGATCCGACGTAGCCAAGTAAAGGAATGCGCATGTTCAAAAAGACCAACGCGGCTCCGTAAACACCCATGACAAGCAGTGTCGCCACCGCAAGGCATCCCTCGCGTGAGAGCCAGCTTGTGCGCCACTGGCTGAAGGATTTGAGAATATTCTTCGGGTTCCCGAGGTGGAATGTCGAAGAGATGATCCCACCAACGGCCAGAATATAGGCGATAGCGAACCAGATGAACGCCGAAAGACCCGTGGGGGATGGCATGCCAAGCCCCAAGAAAATCATCAGGCCAAAGCCCAGGCCCGAAAGGACTGTGAATAGAATAATGGATGGTGCTGGATGCATCAGAGTTTCTCCAGTGCTTTATCAAGCCAGCCCAGAATACCTTTGGCATCCGGCGCGACAGGCTCAAGAAGGGGGGCGAGGATGTCGATATCACCGGTGTTGGTGTAGTCGTCCTTCAACCGAGGAGGCAGGTATTTGTTAACAGGTTTAGTGCCTTGCTCTGGCATCAGATCAACGCCGCCACGTTCAGCAACAAGCTTTGAGACGTCTGAGTTTTCGTCGCCCAAATCGCCAAAGTGACGGGCACCCGCAGGACAGGTCCGAACGCAGGCAGGCTGGCGGTCCTCTTCGGGCAGGTTTTCATTGTAAATCCGGTCAACGCAGAGGGTGCATTTCTTCATGACGCCTTCTTGTTGGTCCAGCTCCCGCGCCCCGTAGGGACAGGCCCAAGCGCACAGACCACAACCGATACAGTCAGCTTCATTTACCAGAACAATACCGTCTTCAACACGCTTGTAGCTGGCGCCTGTTGGGCAGACGGTGACACACGGCGCGTCGTCGCAGTGCAGGCATGATTTAGGGAAGTGGATCAGTTGGGCAGGGCCTGCCTCGGGCTGTACTTCGTAGCTGTGAACACGGTTCAGAAACGTACCTGACGGGTTGGCGCCGTACGCATCCTGATCGGACAGGGGCGCGCCGTAGTTTTCAGTGTTCCAGCCTTTGCACGACACCACGCAGGCATGGCAGCCCACGCAGGTATCGAGATCAATGACCAGTCCCAGTTTCTTTTCCGTATGGGTTGGCAGAGTTGTCATGCGAGCCCCCTCAGAGTTGTGTGTGATATATAGGTGATGGGTTCTTCTTTGCTGGCATCCCACGTGGCAACGAACCAGATGAAAGACCCAACCATCACGGCGATGGCGGCAGCAACGCCCAAGAGTGTCAGTTTTACAGGGCTCATTTGCCGAGCTTCCATGCAAGGTCTTTGGGGCCTTTGCCTACAGGTGATTGTTGCGGTGCAAAATCAGGTAGGGTTTGGCCCGCAACGTCGGACTTTTCGATGCGCACTTTAAGATCGAACCACGCGGCCTGACCGGTGATCGGATCAGAGTTTGCCCAACGCATACCGTCGCCGTTTGCAGGCAGCAGTTCGTGGATGAGGTGGTTCAGCAAAAAGCCTTTGGTCGTTTCTGGTGCGTTCTCTTCAAGAGCCCACGCGCCCTTACGCTTACCAATCGCATTCCATGTCCAAACGGTGTTGTCGTTGAGTGCGGCCATGTGTGCTACCGGAACAACAATCTCGCCGTGGGGCGACACAACCCTGGCCCAATCACCTTCTTCAAAACTGTTTTCTTCCCAAATTTTGGTCGGAACATAGAGGGGGTTGTGGCCATGGATTTGGCGCAACCAAGCGTTCTGGCTGCCCCACGAGTGATACATTGCCATAGGACGTTGTGTCAGTGCCGTGACAGGGTATTGATCCGCAAGGTTCTCAGGCTCGTTGGAGTACCAGATCGGAAGCGGGTCGAGAGTGTGTTTGATCCGCTCACGCAGGTGCTCTGGTGGTTGGCGCTCCCCGTGGCCTTCGGCGGCCAGCTGGAATTTACGCATCGGCTCCACATAAAGCTGGAAGATATAGGGCTGGACTGCATCAAAGAAGCCCATCTTCACAGCCCAATCTTGGTAGCCCATGTTGAACGGTTTGTAGTAGGCGGCATCCTCTGGGACATGCTCCATCCAAAAGCCGCCGTTTTCGATATAGGCATCAAGCTGTGCTTCGTTTACTTCACCGCGGCCACCTTGCAGACCGTCTTCGCCTACGCGCCAGCCCGCCAGCGGACCAACACCGGGACGGCGGATGTGGTTGGTGATGTAGTCGGCGTAGTCTTCGTATTTTTGGCTGCCGTCTTCATTCACGAAACCAGGCAATCCAAGACGTGCGCCAAGATCACAAAGGGCTGACTGGAAACCCTTTACGTCGCGGTCAGGCTCAACAACCGGCCAGCGAATAGCGTCCGCCACGGCGTCGGCTTCACAGATTGGCCGGTCCAAAAGCGAGATACAATCGTGGCGCTCAAGATAGGTAGTATCGGGCAGGATCAGATCGGAATAAGCGACCATCTCGGATGAGTACGCATCAGAATAGATGATGTTTGGAATGACATAATTGCCGTCCTCATCTTTATCTGTGAGCATCTCAATGACACCGGATGTGTTCATGGATGAGTTCCAAGACATGTTCGCCATATACATAAATAGCGTATCAATCTTGTAAGGATCACCGGCATGGGCGTTGGAAATCACCATGTGCATCATGCCGTGCGAGGACATGGGGTTTTCCCATGTAAACGCTTTATCGATACGTGCGGCAGTGCCGTCTTCGCGCAAGCAAAGGTCATCTGGCCCGTGGGTGAAGCCCAAGTGAGGCCCGTCAAGCGCAGCGCCCGGAGTGACTTTGCAGTGCGGTTTGGGGTGCGCAGTTGCTGGCTTGGGGTAGGGTGGTTTGAACCGCATGCCGCCCGGCGTTTCAACAGAGCCGAGCATGATTTGCAGAACGTGTAGCGCGCGGCAGGTTTGAAAGCCGTTAGCGTGGGCTGATATTCCGCGCATCGAGTGGAACGAAACGGGCCGCCCCACCATTTTATCATGCTTCTTGCCGCGGAAATCTGTCCAAGGGCGATCTAGCTCAATCGCTTGGTTGAACGCCACATCAGCTAACTCGGCGGCAAGTTTGCGAATGCGTTTTGCCGAAATACCGCAACGCTCTGCAACTGCTTCGGGCGCGTATTCCTCGGACATGTACCGCTCGATCATGTGGTGGAATACGGTGCGGTGCGTGACACCTGCCTTGCGGTGTGTGCCGGCAAGATCAGGGTAGACGCCCTTGCCATCAAAAGGTGCAAGCTTGCCAGTATTGCGGTCGATGACCAATGCTTTGCCGTCTTTGTCTTTCAGGAACAGACCTTCTTCGGCGCTTCCGCCGGTTTCATCCAAAAGAACCGGTGCGTTGGTGAATTGTGAAAGATAATCAAGATCAATTTTACCCGCTTTGATCAAGCAGTGCAGCATCGACAGAATGAACAAGCCATCTGTGCCCGGTGTAATGCCGACCCACTCATCTGCAACGGCATTATAGCCCGAGCGAATTGGATTGACGCCAACAACTTTGGCGCCGCGGGCTTTGATTTTGCCCAGACCCATCTTGATTGGATTGCTGTCATGGTCTTCGGCAACGCCGAAAATCATCAGCATTTTGGTGTGGTCCCAATCTGGTTGCCCAAATTCCCAAAAAGCACCGCCCATGGTGTAGATACCG
>Ga0209652_1003194_pt1 | contig 12214 bp, 8 predicted proteins | sample SaaInl74LU_5_DNA_FD_184641 | JGI IMG/M metagenome (GOLD analysis project Ga0209652, IMG submission 184641) | Marine microbial communities from expanding oxygen minimum zones in the Saanich Inlet - ESP_74LU_5_DNA (SPAdes) (version 2) | ecosystem: Environmental > Aquatic > Marine > Intertidal zone ...
AACGACCACGCGTACCCTCGATGTGGGACTGCACCTCGACGCGTACCTCCAACCCGTGGAAATCGTGGCGAGCGAATTCGTTCCCCCTAGCCGGTTCCACCTCACGTTCATGCTTCGTTACGCTTGGGGTGCACAGTGGTCTGCGAAGGGCTTGAGCGAGGCGCTTCCTTAAGTTGTCCTTTCCGACCTTTGCGCGTACAAGAACGCTTTTTTGATGTCCGCCACTCCTCCTGCATCTGACGGAGCCGCTCCCAAGGCCCGTGTCCCCAAGCCCAAATGGCTTCGCGTCAAGCTCCCGACGGGTGAAGCGTACCGCGAAGTGCGCAACATCGTTTCGGAGCACAAGCTGCACACCATTTGCGAAAGCGGCCACTGCCCCAACATGGGTGAGTGCTGGGGGGAAGGGACGGCGACGTTCATGATCCTGGGGAACATCTGCACGCGCAGCTGCGGGTTTTGCAACGTCAGCACGGGCAAGCCGCTTGAAGCGGATCCCTTCGAGCCAGGTCGCGTGGCAAACTCCGTCAAATTGATGGGCGTGAAGCACGCCGTCATCACGTCGGTGGACCGCGACGATTTGGCAGACGGAGGCGCCGAGATTTGGGCCCAAACGGTGCGCGCCATCCGCCACCAAAGCCCGGGAACCACCCTGGAAACCCTCATTCCCGACTTCGCGGGCAAGTGGGACAACCTTCAAAGGATCATTCAAGTCGCTCCTGAGGTCGTGTCGCACAACCTCGAAACGGTCCGTCGCCTCACCAAGGCGGTGCGCATCCAAGCGAAGTACGACCGCAGCCTCGAGGTGCTCAAACGCCTCGCCGACGCCGGCCTCCGAAGCAAGAGCGGCGTCATGCTCGGCTTGGGGGAGACGGTCGACGAAGTGGTCGAAACGATGGAGGATTTGCGTTCCGTGGGGTGCCAAGTGGTCACCCTGGGCCAGTACCTCCAGCCGACGCCCAAGCACCTTCCCGTTGCGGAGTTTGTGCACCCCGATGTCTTCGCGGAACTGGAGAAAATCGGTCAAAAAATGGGCTTCCGCCACGTCGAAAGCGGTCCTCTCGTTCGCTCCTCGTACCATGCGGAAAAACACGTCCTCTGACGGCGCGTGATTGTGCGCTTCATGCTTGAATTTGAGGCGCTCTCGGACGTTTGGTTGCACTTCCTTCCGCGCCATGCGACATTTTGAGCATTGAGGCGGTTCTTCTGTTGTAACTTCCCCTCGATTTCTAAGCCTGAAAGACTGAATCCATGATGTTGACATCAACACTTCGCAGCTTGACTGCGGGCACCGCGGTTCTTGCCCTCACTGCATGGGGCATTTCATCCTTGGTCCAACCCCAAACCTCTCTCTACACCCCTCGTGCGGAATCGCCGGCGTCTCAACCGGACGGGGCGATGGACATCCGTCGCATGATGGTCGGCGACGCCGATGGCAACATCGACCACGCCGGTTTGCAGGCGCTTCGCCGCGAAGTGGTGAAGGCCGCGTCCAAACAGTCGGCAGAAAAGGCCAACTCGCTCTCTTGGGCTGAGCTCGGTCCCGACAACATCGGTGGTCGAACGCGTGCCATTGCCGCTGTAGGCAACAACACGCTTTACGCTGGCGCTGTGTCGGGCGGTTTGTGGAGATCGACCAACCGCGGAAACAACTGGAGCCAAGTGCTCTCGTTCCCAAGCTTGATGGTCGGTTCGATCGCCATCGCGGGCAACGGAACGATGTACGTAGGCACAGGTTCCAACTTTGACGGTGCGGGCGGCGAAGGCGGCTCAGGTTTCGTGGGCGGTGGCATTTGGATGTCCACCGACAACGGAGCCTCTTGGACGGAGGTCGACGGCACCTCAGGTTACGACGCCACGGACGCTATGGTCGCGGACCCCACCCAAGACAACCGCGTGTGGTACGCCTCCATGGACGGGTACGGAAGCATCACGGACGGCGAGCTCTCTGAAGTGCCTGGCGGTGCGGACAGCCCGAGCAACGCGACCGACGTGGCCATCGCCCCGGACGGCAGTTACTGCTTGGTGGCTGGCGCCAACGGCCGGGTGTACCGATCTCAAGGTGGCGATTTCACGAACCTCATCGCCATCACCCAAGGTTCAGGTCAAAACGGCAACCTTCCTCAAAGCGGAATTGGTCGCGCTCGGATTGACATCGCCTTGACGCCCAACGACGACGGATCCTACAACGCCTTTGCCATGTACGCCACTTCCGGCGGGTTGTTTTATGGCCTCTTCTTCAGCGATGGCGCAGGAGCAGGAGGTACGTGGAGCGAAGTGTGGCCAGGCGAAATCCAAACGGCCACGCCACTCCCTCGCGCCCAAGGCATTTACGACCTCGCTCTCGGCATCACGAAAAACGATCCCACGTTGGCTTACGTCGGCGGCATCGAAGTTTGGCGCTCAGGCCCCAACCAACAAGCCGAACAGGCTGCGGCAGCCTATGACGCACCGGGCTTCCCCTTCGGTGTGCACGCAGACGTGCACGAAATCTTGTTTGTGGACGACAACACGACCTACGGTGTGATGTACGTCGCCACGGACGGTGGCATCTACCGCTCCGAAGACAACGGCTACTCCTACACGGCATGCAACCGCAACTTCAACGTCACGCAATTCTACGGCATGGCCCACAGTGCAGGCACGGGAGTGCTCGGCGGAACGCAAGACAACGGCTCCTTGTTCATCCCCGGAGACGGCTACTTCTTGAGCGACCAAATGGCCGTGGAAGTGCACGGAGGTGATGGATTCGATTGCGCCATCAGCATGGTGACGGAAGCAGAAGGGTACAACTACGCGTGGTTCGCAGCTTCGCAAAACGGCGGCCTCGTTCGTGGCACCCTCGGGGCTGGCGACGTCAACAACGCTGGGGATTTCTTCGACAACCAATTCGTGGACTTGTTCAACGAAAATGGGGACCTCGGCCAATTCTACACGTGCACCCGCTTGTACGAGGATTTCGACGACGAGTACAGCCAAAACGACGTGATTCTCGTCAACACCTTTGGCCAGGACACGACCGGAGGCTCGTTTGAATTGTCCACCAACAACCAGAACCTGCCGTTCACCTTCACGATGGGCGAAGATGAAACGTTGCATTTCTTTGATTCAATCGCTCGCCCCGAGCGAATTTTGGACGAGGCGTTGACAGAGGACCCTGACTACTTCTGGCTGGATCCCCAGCCTGCGGTGGAAGACATTCAGTGCGATGTGATCACCGACACGGTGGGCTACGATACGCTTGTGTTCGAGACCCAAGTGGTGGTGGACTCGACCATTTTGGTCATCAACGGCCAAGGAGATTCTCTTTACTACACCATCGAAGTGCCCACGGGAGAAATTGACTCCACCGTGGTGATCAACCCCGTCGTCGAGACCGCAGAGGTGTGTGACACGGTTTACATCCACGCTGCAGACGTGCTTTACAACATTCCTGAGCGCATCAAGGTCCAAGACCCTTACACGACGATGTTCGTGCTGGGATTGAACGGTGGTTTGGGGGTGTGGATGACGCGCGACGCGTTGAATTTCAACACCACGCCTTCGTGGATTCGCATCGCGGACGCACCAGCAGGATTCTCTGGCACCAAGGCCATTGAGTTCGTGGAACAGGGTGATGAAGCAGGTGACGTGATGTTCTACACCGGTTGGAACGGTCAGGTGACGCGTGTTAGCGGCCTGCGAAACGTGTACTCGCAAGACGACGTCGATCAGCTTGAAATCACCAACATCCTCTCCAGTGCGGGAGCAGCGGTGACAGGGTTGAGTGTCGACCCCAACGATCCCAACCACGTGGTGGTGACGGTGGGTGGCTACGGCAATTCCTCCGCGGGCAAGGTCCGTGAATCGTTCAACGCGTTGAGCAACAACGTGACGTGGAACAACATTTGGGGGGCTGCGGGTTTCAACAACATGCCGTGCTACGACGTGGTCATTGACGCCAACGACCCGACTGGGGAGTCGATGGTTGTGGGCACCGAGTTTGGCATTTTCGTGACCGACAACGGGGGCGACAGCTGGGCGATCAGCAACATTGGCATGGAGAATGGACCAGATGCGTTGACAGCTCCTGTGTTTGATTTGAAGCAGCAATTCCGCCAGTCCCACCCTTGGAGCAACGTCACCAATGGGGGTGCGATCTACGCCGGTACCCACGGCCGTGGCATCTTCGTGAACGGCATTGCATCGGATGTGGATGAGGAAGAGCTTGTGGAAGAAGTGACCACCTGGAACGTGTTCCCCAACCCTGTGGTGGGTGGTGAATTGAACTTGCCCACTCTCGGATGGCAGGGCCAAGCTCGTGTGGAGATCTTCGACTTGACGGGTCGCCGTTGGGTGAACGACGTGCCCAACGTAAGCGGTCTCGATCGCGTGCGCACGGACGTTCAGGACTTGCCTTCAGGGTACTACGTGGTCCGCATGTCTCAAGGCGACAAGGTGCAGGCTGCCAAGTTTGTGGTGCGCCGCTGACCTTGATGCAACGAATTGAAAAAGGGACCCCACGAGGGGTCCCTTTTTTGTTGGGCGAAAAACGGCCGTGGCGAAGGCTGGTTTAGCTGTGCGTGAGCAGTTTGGCTTCTCCGTTGGCAATCACCACGGAAGTCTTGTGGGTGAGCCAATCACCTGCATTGAGGTAACGCGCATGGGTTCCTTCCACGACGACATCGAGAGGGAGGTGTCTGTGCCCAAACACAAACACGTCCACCTCGGGCTTGCTGCCGTCGGCGAGCCACGCCTGCGCAAAGGAGTGCAGGTGTTCTTCGGATAGGTCGCGCAGGGGAGCTTCTCCTTTTTCGCGGCTCGTGGCCGACCAAGCATGGGCCAAGGCCATTCCGAGGTCGGGGTGCACAAGCCGGAAGGCCGCTTGACAGGCTCGTGAAGTGAAGATCTTCTTGAGTCGGCGGTAGCCGCGGTCGCCCGGTCCAAGCCCGTCGCCGTGACCGACCAAGCAGGTCAGGCCATCCCACTCTCGAAGCACCGGCTCACGGTGCACCTGGACCCCAACTTCGGATTCGAGGTACCCAAACGTCCACATGTCGTGGTTGCCGACGTGGTAGTGTACGGGCATGCCGCCGTCCACCAATTCTGCGATGGCGCCAAGGAGACGAACGCCGCCCTTGGGCACCGCACGTCGGTACTCGAACCAAAAGTCAAAGACATCACCGACTAGGTGTATTTCTGTGGCTTGGGCGCCTTCCGCAAACCCCTCACCGCGCGCGGCATGGCGCATCCAGCGCACAAAGTCGCGTTCGCGATTCACGCTGGAAGCGTACCCTGGTGCGCCAAGGTGCAGATCGGAGGCGAGGTGGATGCAATGGGGCATCACTCTCCAAAGAGGCCGCGCAGGGCAGACTCCACCCCGTTTCCGCGCAAATGCGTGGCGAGGATGGAGCCGTCGCGGTCAATCAACATGGTGTGGGGGATGCTGCTGATCCCGTACTCGCGGGATGCGGCGTTTCGCCAGCCTTGAAGGTCGCTGACGTGGTTGGGCCACACGAGTTGGTCCTGCTCAATGGCCTTTTGCCAACGTGAAGCGTCGCTGTCGAGCGAGACTGAGAACACCTCGAAGCCTTGATTCTTGTACTTCTCGTAGGCCCGCACGACGTTGGGGTTCTCGCGGCGGCAAGGTCCGCACCAGGATGCCCAAAAGTCCAGCAACACAATCTTGCCACGCAGGTCGCTCAATTTGCGTTCGTTGCCCTCCGGATCGTTCATGACAATGTCCGGAGCCATGTCGCCTTGGATGAACTTGCTGTTCTTGCCGCGACGCTGGTCGGGATTGGCCATTTCGATTTTGCGCGGACGCATGGCTTCGTCGTAGGCCTTCTTGATTTTTCCGTAGTAGTACGATTCCGAGTGCGCTGCTTTCAACGACTCCAGGGTGGCGCGGAACACGTCTTTGTGCTCCGAGGCATTCAAACTCTCAAGGGCACTCAACGCAGCGAGCTCGTCGCCATGGGCTTGCGCGAATTCCAAGCTGACGGTCGTGATGCTGTCGAGCTTGGTTTGACGTGTCTCTTTCGCTGCTTGCCGCTTTTCGCTGTCCACCGACCGCGCGTCCCGTTCGGCCTCTTTGATGCCCTGCTGAAGTGGCATGATGACGTCGTAGTATTCTGCCACGGTCACCGATTGCGGCGAGCCAGTAATGCGGGCATTCACCATGTAGTTTTCGCCTTCGCGGGCTTCCGCAGCAATGTAGACGCCTTCGGAGCTGTTGGTGATGAGCACCAAGGGGTGCTTTCGACCGGCCAAAAGCTGGTGGTAGCCTGTCTTTAATGGGGCCTCAGGCACCAAGGTGAACCCGCCCGCCGAATCAAGCGTGGCGGACGCGACGTTGACGAGGTTGCCTTTTTCAAAGCTGCGCAAGACCACTTCCGTTCCGGCTTCGAGTCCGGCAATGGTGCCGGCCACGGTTCCTGCAGCGACGTTGGGCGTGGAAGAACCGTTGCAGCCAAACCAGGCCAGGGAGACGGCGAGCAAGGCCATCGGGAAACGTTGGAGGAAGGTGGTTGCGTTCATGAGGTCAACAATGCGGTTGGGTTACGAAGGTAAGGTTTGCGCCCAGGATTTGAGGAAGTCGTCGACAAGCTCGGGGCGGTCCCAGCAAATCTCGACAGGAAGCACCCACAAGGCTTCGCGCTGAGTCTGCGTCAACACCGTGGACAACCGCGCTGCGTCTTTTTCCGTGGTCAACAGGCTCTTTACCCCATTCGCTTGCATCCACATGAACCACCCTTCGACGTCGCCCGTTGAAAAGGCGTGGTGATCCGGGTAGTGCGCTCGGGCTGCGACTTCCACCCCAAGTTCCACAGCCGATTCCCAGACCCGGTGCGGTTGGGCCACACCGGTCACGAGCAAGCACGTGCCGTCAAGTCGAGGCGCTGTGTGGTCCAAGCTACCCATGGGGCGGACGGAAATGCCTCGGGTTCTTGAATCCCAAAATGAATCCCGTTCCTGAGCCCCGGCCACCGGACGTGTGATGACGAGGCGGTCGCAGCGTTGAAGACGCCCCGGAAGGTCGCGCCACGGCCCGGCCGGAAGCACGTTCGCCCATCCCGTGGCACGGGACGGAACGGGACGGGAGGCCAAGCCGATGCTCAGATCGGGGCGCAGGGCGCGGTGCTGGAGCCCGTCGTCGAGCACGACGGCGCGGAGTTCGGGGCGATCGGCGGCCATGCGCTGCAGGGCGCGTACGCGGTCCGCCCCGACGGCGACGGGCGCCGAGGGCAGGAGGGACTGCATCATCCAGGGCTCGTCGCCGACTTCCTGCCACGACGAGGCTTGGGAGACCCATTGAAAGTCCTGGGACGTGCGGCCGTACCCGCGGCTGAGGATGCCGACGGCACCTGGGCCGAGGAGGGATTCAAGGCGCCGAGTGAGATCCAGGACGTGCGGGGTTTTGCCGGTGCCGCCAAGCTCGGCGTTTCCGACGACGAGGGTGGGAAGGGCGCCGGTTTGGGATGTCAGAAGGCCGAGGTCGTAGAGGAGATGTCGAAGGGCGAGGACCAACGACCAAAGGGCGGCGAGCGGAAGGAACCACGGACCGATCCAAGGCGAGCCGTGACGTGACGCACGGGCGCGTGAGGCGTCGGATGTCGCGCCGGGAAACTGGGGTGGAACGTGTACCTTCGGGTCCATGGAGAACGCCTTGAAGGTACGTGACATCGCGGCTTGGCTCGAAACGTGGGCGCCGCGGCATTTGGCCGAATCGTACGACAACGTCGGCTTGTTGGTGGGGTCCGCGGACGCGGAGGTGACAAAGGTGCTGGTGAGTTTGGACTGCACGGAAGGCGTGGTGGAGGAAGCAGAACGCGAGGGATGCCAAATGATTGTGAGCCACCACCCCGTGATCTTCGGGGGTCTCAAGCGGCTGAACGGGAGCAACGACGTGGAGCGCACGGTCATGCGCGCGGTGCGCAGCGGAATCGCCCTATATGCCATCCACACCAACCTCGACAACGTGATGACGGGCGTGAACCGTCACCTCGGGGAGCTTTTGGGGTGTGTGCCAGACTCGCTCCGCATCTTGCGTCCTATGGGCGCCAAGCTGGAAAAGTGGTCCGTGTTCGTGCCGCTCGCTGAATTGGACGCGGTGCGTGACGCCATGGCAGCGGCTGGCGCTGGGCACGTCGGGTATTACGACGGATGCAGCTTTGCCACGGAGGGTACAGGGACGTTTCGGGCGCTCGAAGGGGCCAACCCGCACGTTGGGACGGTCGGGGAATTGCACCGCGAGCCGGAAGCCAAGCTCGAGATGGTGGTGCCGGGCGAGGCCGTGGGCGCCGTGCGCCAGGCCATGCTGGCCGCGCATCCCTACGAGGAAGTGGCGTACGACCGGGTGGTGTTGGAAAACGGCCGCGTGGATTTGGGCGCAGGCATGGTGGGGGAGTTGCCCGAGCCCATGGCCTGGGAGGCCTTTGCCGACCGCGTGAAGAAGGTGCTCGGCGGCCAAGCCCTCAAGCACACTGCACCCGTGAAAGAAAAGGTGCAACGCATCGCGATGTGCGGGGGCAGCGGGGCGTTTTTGATGGGCGACGCTGCGCGCTCTGGCGCAGACGTTTACGTCACGTCAGACGTCAAATACCACGAGTATTTTCAGGCAGATGGGCGCTTTCAGCTCCTCGATGTGGGGCATTTTGAGAGCGAATGGCAAACCAGCACGTTGATTGCCAACAAAATCAACGAGAAATTTCCTAATTTTGCCGTCCGTTTGTCCTCAACCCGGACAAACCCCGTTACCTACCGCTGAACAACGACTGATTTCCAATCGCATGGCCAAGAAAAAAACCAGCACCGCCGAGGACAGGCTGCGAGCCCTCTTCGACCTTCAGATCATCGATTCCCGCATCGACCGCCTGCGCGTGGTTCGGGGTGAGCTTCCATTGGAAGTCCAAGACTTGGAGGACGAACTCGAAGGCTTGCGTGCCCGCTTGGAGCGCATGGAAGAAGACAACGACTCGGTCAACCAGCGCGTCACGGCTTACCAGATGCAGATCAAGGACAGCCAGGCGCTGATTGAGAAGTACACTGAGCAGCAGAACAACGTGCGCAACAACCGCGAGTTTCAGTCGCTTTCGAAGGAGATTGAATACCAAACCCTCGAAATCGAGCTTTGCGAAAAGCGCATCCGCGAATGCAAGGCGCAAGTGGAGCAGAAGGCGGAGGGCCTGGATGGGACGCGTGAGCGCTTCAACCAGCGTCAAGCCGACCTCGAAGCCAAGCAAGCTGAGCTCGAAGCCATTGTAGCTGAGACGCAGGCGGAGGAGGACCTTCTTCAGAAGCACAGCGATAAGACGGCATCTGGCATTGAGAGCCGTCTCGTCAACAGCTACCGCCGCATTCGTGACGCCGCCAAAAACGGCCTCGCTGTGGTGCCGATCGAGCGCGAGGCCAGCGCCGGGTCATTCATCAAGATTCCACCCCAGCGCCAGATTGACATTGCCCAGCGCAAGCGCATCATCGTGGACGAGCACAGCGGCCGCATCTTGGTCGACAAAGAGCTCGCAGACGAGGAATTGGAACGCATGAACGCGCTCCTCGACAAGGAGCTCGCGAAGCTGAAGAAGTAAGCTTCCGTTTCAAACGAAAAAAGCCCGCCGTTGAAGGTGGGCTTTTTTGTTGCGCTCGATGTTGGGGCGCTCAGGGCTTAAAGGCTCAGAGCCGCAACCCCGCCGAGAGCAACAACGTGCTGGCCTGCCGTTGGAGTTGCCCCGGAGCTTCAGGGGAGAACGCCCCCATGAAGTAGTAGTCCTCGCTGTGCCACGCGGTGCGCCAGGCGGCGCTGAAGTGGACGTTGGCGATGCGGTAGCCGCCGCCCACGCTCACGTGGTACCGGTTGGCGTCTGCTGCCACAGCGTCCCCAGCAAAGGGCGACGTGGACATCCCGCCTCCGCCGCGGATGCGGAACTGCTTCTCGTCGCCGGCGCGCATTTCCAAGCCTACACGCGCCTGATGCAACACTTGGTACCCGGCTTGAACGGCGTCGTTTTCGGCGTCGAAGTCGTAGCCTGTGGACAGGAAGCTCTCGGAGTCGCGCAATTCGCCGCGGCGCATGTCGCTTCGGACGTAGTCGGCGTTGAGGACACCGAATTTGCCCATGAGGAAACTCGCGCTGATCGTAGAGCGGTCAGGGGTAAACATGAGGTACTCCGAATTGGAAGTGGGGCTTGTCGCGCTTTCCTCTGTTTCGTCGATCCACGAAGTTCGGATGGCGGTTGCGTACGTGTCGAGCAGGGTGAGGCGACCGCGGGTTTGGTGGGCGAGGCCTACGCGGAGGGCGTCGGACAGGCGTGCCAACACCCCAAACCGCAGCAACATCCCTTTTCCACTGACGCTCAAGTTCTCTTCGAATCGCCACGAGCTCAGGTCGGAGCCCGCGCTGACGGGAGCCTCACGGTGAGCCGACGTCTCTTCGAAGCTGACTTTGGGCAGGCCGAGCGTCGCGCCGATGGAGAGGCGGTCCTGAAACGTCGTTCCGAAAGCGATTTGGGTTTCCGAGAGCTGTCCGCTCCGTTCGATGGTGCGGTCCACGGTCACGCTCCCATCCACGGCCGACGCGTACAGGGCGTCGTTGTCGGGGAGGAGCAGCCCCGTCCGCCACGCGAGGGATGCAGTGTAGCCGAAGATGTCGCCGTTGCTCAACGCTTCGTCTGTCGAGGCGTACCCGTACACGGCGGCGTCGTCGAGCGCCTGGGACACAAACAGGTCCGAGACGGTGTTGTCCGTCGACACGCCATCGATTTCCACGCGCTGCGTGAACGGCATCCGGTTTTGGTGACCCACCGCGAGGGTGAAGAAGGGCCAGTCGGCGTCAACACTCGGGTAGGTGAGGGCAATTCCAAAGTTCCCAGCCACGACGTCCACCCCAGCGGCGTCTTGTGATCGTGTGCCCCATTGCGAGGCAGTGGAGCTTCCATGGATGCCGGCGGAAATCGCCAGGTCTCCGCGTCGGTACATGCCTAGCCCCGCAGGGTTGATGCCCATGCAGCTGAGGTCGGCGCCGAGCGCTCCGAAGGAGCCGCCCATGGCGGTGACGCGCGCCGAGGCGAGAGGATCAATCCATCCGTAGCGGAGGACGTCGGTTTCGTTTTGGGCCTGGAGGAAGGGCGCGGCGGCAGCAAGCCAAACGCCCGCCAGGACGTGTGCTATGCGGTTCATGGCTTAGCGCAAAGGCTGTCCACCACCCCGGCCTGAATTGCGGCTGCTTCCGCCGCTGCGTCCGGTGCTGCTTCCGGACGACCCGCGGGTAGAGCCCGAGCCGGAGCTCGAACGGGTGCTGGATCCTGAGCTGCGTGAAGATCCAGAAGAGGATCCCGACCAGCTGCTGTTGCGAGAAGAGGAGGAGCTGCGCGTTGTCGAGCTCCGCGTGCTTGAACCGGAGTTCGATCCGCTGGAACTTCCCCTCGAGGAGCTCGAGCGCGAGGAGCGCGTCGTCGTGCTCCGGGCCGGAGAGATGTACTCGGGCTTGGTGCTGGACGACTGCGTCGAAGTCGACGCAGGACGTGAGGACGTCGCGGCCGGCCGCGAGGACCACGTCCCCAAGGCATCCACCCCACGCCAAATGGTCATGGGCGCCGCAGGCTCACCCGTCGCTTGAATTTCTTCGTCCTTGTTGGTCAACAACCGTCCACCACTCGCGTTGGAGTTGATGGACGTCGACGACCAAATCGGCGTCCGCGGCGCCACCACCACGTTGCTCACGGTGTAGACGTCCGAACCCCAGCCATTGCCGAACCCGCCGTACATGCCTCCGTTGCCTCCGTATCCACCAAAGCCACCCACGCCGTAGCCGTAGGGGTTGTATCCCGTGTAGCCGTAGCCGTAAGGGCTGTAGGCGTAAGGGTTGTAACCGAAGCTGCCCATGTAGGGGTTGATTCCCCACGAGTTGGATCCCCAGCCGAGGTTGCCCATGGGGCTTCCGTAGGGGTTGTAAGGGTCGTAGAATCCGGGGTTGTAGGCGCTGTATCCGCCGTAGAAGCTGCTTCCCCAAGGATCGTAGGGATTGGGCCCAAACCCAGCCGCCCCGTACGGCGTCATGTACCCGCGCAACATGGAACGGCCGCGCAAACTCTGCGGCACGTACCCAAAACTGCTCTGGAACGCATCCCCGCCTCGCGCGTCCATCCGTTCGTACTCGCCCGCAGCGGCGTCGTAACCGGCCTGCTCGTAGGCGTAGGCCAAGTATTCGGCGTCAGTGATGAATTCCTCGCCTTGATCG
>Ga0209652_1003196_pt1 | contig 12211 bp, 8 predicted proteins | sample SaaInl74LU_5_DNA_FD_184641 | JGI IMG/M metagenome (GOLD analysis project Ga0209652, IMG submission 184641) | Marine microbial communities from expanding oxygen minimum zones in the Saanich Inlet - ESP_74LU_5_DNA (SPAdes) (version 2) | ecosystem: Environmental > Aquatic > Marine > Intertidal zone ...
TCATCAAGGACGAATACCTCTCCGTGCTCAAATGGCGACATGGTACCGGCATCGACATTGAGATAGGGATCAATTTTTAACGCAGTGACTCTATACCCCATTGCTCGAAAGAGGACACCCATGGAAGATGCAGTGACGCCTTTACCGATACCTGACAGAACTCCACCGGTAACAACGACGATTTTTCGATCGGAATCAAGTGTGTCTTGTACAAGAGTTTCGAGTTTGGGAGGCAGATGACTGCTGGTTCTCAGAGGGCGACATCTTCTGTTGTGGATTGTACTGCCGCCACCCAATTTCACCTGGTGGCTGGGAAGTGAAAATGGGTGCACTATAAGGATGCATGAAAATAGGAGCAGATACTGAAGCGTCATCATTGTACTCGTCATATTCAACGGTGTCTTTACAGCATCATAGCGTTGATGGACGGTGGAAAATGAATGAAGTGATGTGATGGGTGATGGCTCGCTATGGGCGGTGTCTATGACAATTACCATGTCGTCAAAGCCACTACACTTGATTACATATTAGCTTTTCAGTTAGTTTTTAATTAATTCACCAACATCTATGCTGTTATTAAAGTACAATCACAATCACACTCGCCTCGCTCATTCACAGAATTCAAAATTTGTAGCGTGAGCATGAACATGGCGGAAATGGAAACGAAGACATAGGAGCGAGTGGCCAGCGGTAGCAAAGTATGAGTTCATCACAACAACAGCAGCAGCTGAGAAGAAAGTTTCGTCTACGAAGATGGCCGGTAACGTTTGGTAATCCAGCGCTTGGAACGTATGGAGGCAGTATTGTGAGTTTACACCATCGAAGCCGAAGAAATGCTCTCGATGTTGTGGCAGATGGCGATAATCTCAATTTAGAGGATAGAATCGATGAACAAGGTGAAATGTCTGGTGATGACGACAGCTCAGAGTCATCATCATCTTGCGGCTCGTTTTCATCCTGCTCGTCATTTGATTCTCATGAGGACGACGATAGACACAACAAATCCCAAATAGACGACATGGAACGGATCGTTGTCATGACTAATGTTCCTCCGCACCAGGTACCTGATGGAGTCATAAACCTGGTAAGAAGCCACCGCCCTTTTATTGAGCAAGTCCGAATAGTAATTGGATTGTCTCCATCTGAAGAGGCGGAACAGCGTAGAAAACGGCGGATTAGAAATAGAACCAAAGCAGCTGAGAATAATACAGATGCAACAATACAAGAGGATAGTCGTCGAAGATCAATGACATGGGCGTGTGAGAATGAAGATGATACGGCGCAAGTTGATTACTCACTTGCAACATCGCTGAGTGCTGCATCTATTTCAAACTTGCAAGAAAGAGATGCACTGAAATCAAATGATCAATTAACAAGAGGTGCAAGGTCATCTTCTTTGGGTGACTTGGCACTCAAACAATACAATGGTGGTCATGACTACAGCATCTGCCACGAATCAATTCCTGAAGAGAAAAAGGACTCTTCTGATGAAGGGAACGACAAAAGTTATCTCATTTTATTTGTACTTGATTCAAAAGACTCAGCCGAAACGTTTGTCTCTGACCTTCATCACAGACCCTATACCAGTCTTGACGAAACTGAGACGTGCTCTGTGTATCATACTGTTCATGTAGAGGGAGATGACGGTGTTAGCCTTCTGGGACCATTATTTGCTTCGTCGACATCACCCCCATCACCGAGCAATCAATCTCTGGCAACAACAACAACAACATCATCGAAGCAACAACCCAGCAAGGATGATCATCAATGTCCTGTTTGCCTTGACAAAATGTCGTTGGATGCATCATCGTCTATTCTCACTACAGTCTGCAATCATTCCTTCCACATCGGCTGCCTTGCACAGTGGCAAGATTCGCCATGTCCTGTGTGTAGATTTGATCATTCAGGTCTCAACGAAACGCTCAGTAGATGTCACATTTGTTTCAACACAATTGGAAATTACGTGTGCCTTATTTGTGGAGTTATTTCGTGCGCAAAAGGGCCATCATCATCACATGATATGACAGTGGAGGGGTCCTCGTCGGCTCAAATACCTTCTCAAAGAGGGCACGCAATGCAGCATTACGAAGAAACTCTTCATGCATATGCATTAGACACTGAGACGCAACATGTGTTTGACTTCGCAGGTGGAGGGTATGTCCATCGTTTGCTGCAAAATATGGAAGATGGCAAGATTGTAGAGGGAACAGATCCACGTGTGATGGAAGAAGCGCAAATAGAGCAGCTGCTGGGGAGGAACAACTCTGAAGAAGTTGGGAGGATGCCACCGCTTTCCTCATTGGAGAGATCGACTATTCCTACTTACTCATCATCCGCAGAAGATGATGAGGCGGTGCATCGCAAATTAGAGGGTTTCGCAGGTCAATACTATACTTTGCTAAAGAGCCAGCTTGAACAACAACGGATCTATTATGAAGGGAGGCTCGAAGCTATACGGAGAGAAAACGAAGACAGTTCAAAAGCTGAGCAATCCACTTCTGACTTAATATCTGCCCTGAAACAACAACGGCATCAGCTCGAACAGCGCTGTATGACGTTGAAAAAGAAGCACAAAAAGGTTTCTGACGATGCAATGTTTCTGAAGAACATGAACGAAACCCTTGAGGAAGACAAGTTTGCTTTTAGAACTCAAATTGCCGACGCACAGGCTCAATTTGCTCGGGCCAATGAGATAAAGAAAAAGCGTCTGGCTCCGCTTGAGAAGAAAGTTAATCTTCTTATGCTGCAATTAGAGAGTGGCTTCGAATTTGACAGCAAACCTGCGGCAAAGTGAGCAGACTTTTGAATTAGTAATTACACAACATTTACCTAAATTACATAACACGTATATCCTAACCATGCATATCCACGTGGACATTGACAGACTCGACTACACAGCCTACAGTATCTCTCAACGCTCCACCCATCCAGAACAATCCTTCCCAAGCCTTACCAGCTGTGTCCAGTGGGTGTGTTGCCATATTCACTGCACCGTCCACAACATCTTCACAAACCTTCCCGACACCTCCTCGTCGTTTTATCTGTCGCTCTCCAACCGACAAACCTTGTTTGACTACCAATTTCGTACATAGCACAGATAGTCTTGCAACCTGCAAAGCACTGGCGGCGCCCTTTTCCAAGGTTTCGACCACAGGAGTGTGATGCGACAATGCTTCATAAGAGCTTTGAATCGCCCAGTCTGCAATAAGCAGCGGTGGTCCAGCAATGACGGCAGTGGTGATCGCAGCAGGGCCGCAAGTGAGCCCAATAGCAGTTGCAGCCAAAGGGTGCTCTTTCGCGGTGCAGACACAGTGTTTGCTTGCCTCGGTCACTGCGGGCAACAAAGGTGGCCACAGCACACGTACTCTTTCTGGGATACTGTGACTTACACGAGTCGGAGAAGAAGGGATTGTTGGCAATTGTGGAGCGTATCTTCCATTTTGAGGAGGTGTGCCTTCAGGATTATAATGCTCATCTTTCTTTTCTTCTTCGCCCAATATTTCTACCAATGGAACCAGGTTACTGTTTGAGTTTCCGTTGCCCCATGTCACCTGTTTCGTTCCTGATGCTTTGTGAGAATGTCCATCTTGCTCACTTGACACAGCTATGTGCATCATGTTGCTGTAGACCATCCTCAGTGACAAAATCATCATGTTTGCAACTTCCAATGCAACCTCCCCCAATTCTTGGGCCTCTTCTTGTGTAATTGCTCGTAATGCAGTTGCCATATCCAGCAATACAGTGTGCGCTGCAGATATTGTTGTTAAGAGTTCTTCATGTGATGACGGTAATACCAATATCGTTTCGTCTGAGGCGACCACAACAGTTTCGGACGCATCTTTACTTTCGGCTGCTCCAGAGCCCTCTTCTACTAATCTTAAATCATGATCGCTCAAGACCTTTTCAATGTGTTGATGCTCCCTATCCAGCTCCTCAGCTACATGTTGTATACCATCGGCTAAATCATTACACAGGCGCATAATGCCGGGCCCCACCACCCTCTTGCCATCATTTTCTCGCTCGGATATGTCTTCAATTGCGTTTTCAGCTGCATTCAAAAAGTTTGCAAAAAGATGCAGCGCCACGAGCTGCTGTTCACGATCATCATCGCTAGTTGGAAGCTGTGGAGGCAATATTTGTCGCGGCTGACTGTTGTTGTTGTTGTCCTTCTTGTTGACATATGGGTATCGCCCAATAAGTGCCTGTGCTGGTGTACGCGGAGTCGTAAGCGGCGTCATGGGCGTGATAGGAGTGATAGATGAAGTTGAAGGCGCCGGAGAGATGAGACCCGAACGAAATCCATTTGTTAAGCTTGTTAGGAAGGAGGTCGGAGCGGATGAGCTACCATTCAGTTTGGATGGCGGCATGATATTTTGATGTGGCAAAATCAACGATTTTACATCCGATGATCTCGACTAAATCCCTTGTGCAAGGTGGTTCAAAACAGCAGAGATATCTTCGATTAAGTGTGCTCGGTTTGAGCAGAAACCATTCCTTCTTCCAACCGACCGAACGCAATGAATCTGTACACTCCGCTTTGCTGCTGGAATAAAGCGCTTGATCTCTCGATGCGGATGACGATTTGCTTTTGATGGCGAGTGCAGGGAGGTCAGCAGCGACAACTTCTTTCAACTTACTAGGTGCGTCACCTACCGAGGAAGCCAAAGCAGATGTAACAGATGGCCACGTGGGAAGAGCATCGTCGACGAAGGGCTTTTGTGAGCTTTGAGAATGGGCGAAAAATGGCTGCGGGATCCAAATTTGTCGACACTTTAGCGAGGATACTCTGGGATCTTGTGCTAGCTGGCCACTGGCCTTGCACAGCCATCGCACCTTGCTACCCTCTTCCAGATTTAACATCTAAGTATCCATGCATTGCCTCAATTGTTCGTTATAGTTTACATTTACATACACAATCTGGATATTATCAGGAGCCACACGCTTGCAACTGAACAAGTATGTTCATCTACCATTTATCTTCGCAATTGAACTGGTGATGTGGTTTCCTGCTCTCTCTACAAATTGTTCTCCTCGCCCACCTAAATGCGGAGGAAGCTGCTGCATATACTCCTGGAAATTCATTAGCACAGCCTACTCCCCAACTCACAATGCCTACAAGCTCTTTGCTGCCATCTCTTCTATGCCGAACCAGAGGACCTCCCGAATCTCCTTGGCAACTATCTCTATCATTGTGTTTTGCGCAAATCATTGTGGCCCCATCAACATAACCTGCAAGTGTTACATTGTTGCCCTCAAACTCTGCTTCAACTGCTTCACAATCTTCTTTCGAGACAACTCTCAAGTCAGCTTTTAGAACTTCTCGACTCAGCCTTGTTATCTTTTTACTATCATCCACATCACCATATCCATACACTGTCACTTTTGCTCCAGGAAGTGGAAAGGCTGGATTTTGATTCATTGTAATTATATCAACTGGTACAGATACATCCTCCTCAAGGAACATTAAAGCATAGTCATGATCAAATTCAAATCCACTGGCGCGGAACTTGGAATGAAGAAGCTGTTTTGTGACTTTGAGTTCTTGTCCAACCGAGCCAATGTTCAGATTAGGACGACCAACCACTGCTGTTATTCCTTCCTTCCCTGACTCTTCTCCCACACAGTGAGCTGCTGTAAGTACTGCATTATATGATACAAGCACACCGCCGCAGAAGTGGTTACCATTTTCGTCTTTAAGGGAGACTGTGTAGCTAGCATCCTCTCCACCAACATTCGCGCCGCCGATGATTCGAGTATTAAGCGTCCTTGATTCATCACTGTGATTTTCATTGGAGTGAGCAGGTGCATTTAAGCCGTCGACTGCACCTCGAATATATTGTGCACAAGATGTGCTTGTTGATACTGCCAATAGCAGAGGGAAGATAGTTGTTGACTTCATCTTGGCAATTAATAAGTAGTAATGCTGCTGCAATCTTGCTCACGTATGTTATACATCTGCTGACTGGCTTAATGATTGCCAAGATGCCCGAGGATAGAAGCCTCGCATTGTCACTGAGATCGCCGAGTTTGTGAGGGAGTGTTGCCAAAATTGGTGAACCTTTTTAATACTAATTCCGAAGTAGGTAGAACCCGTTTAAATGTTGATTTGCATTTTCTTTCCTCCGAAAAACCAAGACGCGGATAGACGCAGATAAGAGCACGGCTGCACCACAAGAGCAATGCTGTGAATTCACAGTCGTCCACTCAAATACTGTAGAGCATCATCATCTATTATCTTCACTATGGACAATCATCATCAGACTTTGACTCGTCGAGCTACCGCCACCGATGAAGATATCATCAATTTTCTTCAACGACAACCATCCCTACCAGAAGACAATGCTTCTCCAGCAGAACTCCCGGATACATCCCACAAACGTAAGCAGTCGGATGTTGCCAACATTGGCAACCTGAATATAGGACAATCAGATCTTAGGGCTACATTTGAGCTTGAAAGAATTGAGCAGGGAGTTGAAGAAGAAGAAGATGATCATGTTCATCCACTGAAATCTCCGCTAGTGTCACCCACATCTTATAATATTGGCAGTCCAACTGCACAGCGTCTATTCTTTTCTTCCCACCCAGCCATTAAAAATGTGCGGTTTATTGCTGTATTCCTGTTTTTCGTTACACTCGCAACTTTGGGTGGGCTAAATAGAAGATCAAGAGGAGGCTCATCGTCAGACGGCGATGACTGGGGATGGTCAATGGTGGGTGATGGCCTTTGGTTTGAAAATGAAGAATCGGACTGGTTAGAATATTATCCAGACCCTGCGAGATTGCCAAAGATGGTGTCTACCGGTCCGCAACGAGTTGATGATAACTTAGGAGGGATGCATCTGTTTACAGATGTTTGTGTGACAAATAATATTGATTCTGCCAAACCTCCTCAACTTGACACATCGTTACGTGGACTGATTTATTTTGATAAGCGTATGGCTAAGAACCCAAAGAGATGTGTCCCTTGCAGCACCAAAGCTATGAATGCTAGGGCAGAAGATAAATGGGGTGAATCGAGTAGTTTAGATTCTGAGCTGGGACATCAGTGTGGGATGAAAGGGTTGCACACCATGTATGCAACATCTGTGACTGATTGGAATGATTGTACGGCTGAAACTGAGAACCGACAATTTATGATTCGCAACAAACAGAACCAATTACCATCTCATGCCAAGAATGTGCGTTACTTTGAAGAACCTACCCTATTGCTGTCCTTCAAAGCAAACGATAGAGAGAGCTCGCTGTTTGATACTCTTTTTACGTATCTTCCATACTGGCATGTTTATAGGAAGGAGGGTTACCCATTCAACAATGTATTTTCCAAAAGCGTGCAAGGATGCCTAAGTCACAGTCGAAATTGGTTCTGCGAGCTTACACATCAAATGGGGGCGTTTGGTTACGCTCGAGAAACCAATTGGGAGGAGAGTCATGCTACATTATATTGCTTCAAGAACCTGTATTACAATCAATTAGAATATCAACGGACTCTCTCTCATCCGAGGCAAATTACAAAATCAATAATGGACGAATTTCGAGATGAAGTCTTTAACCACTTCGGATTACGTCCTCGGGATAGAAAAGAGATAATAGAGAAAGACAGAAAGCTTGCAACGAGAATCCTTCTTTACGCTAATAAGTCTGGTGACAAGAATAGATGGGATAATCTTGACCAGCTTGTCAGGAAAGTGACGGGAAAACACCCGCACGTCGATTTCCATATTGTTCAAGACTTTGATATACCAATAGCAGAGCAAGCGCGTTTATTTAATTCGGCCGATGCAGTTGTGATGGCAACAGGGGATCATATGGCTAACAGCATCTTTGTTCCAGATGATACAATATTTGCAGAGTTAGCTTGCGGATCACCGTCGCTCACGAACAATCCACGTTTCATGGAACTTATAGCAGGGTCGGCAACAATTGTTGATAGTTACACTACATCTAGCTGTAGCGAATCAGGGAGTGATGCAGCGTTTTGTATAACCTGTCTCCAAGATAAGAGCAGCTTCACAATGCCAAGTGCTTCGTTTGAAGCTCTAATAGATGATATTGTTCAGAGGCACTCTGGAAAGACTTCAGTAGTCCGAGACGAGAGATAATTTTTAACTAACTCCTTAATTAGCTACGCTTGACTCTCTCTGCTCAATGAATCAAAGTCGATATCGATACCTCTCATGCATTCACAACCTTTGGGGGTGAACCAAACCAAAGAATAGCGCTCACCCTTGAATGGCAGGGTCCAGTGCCTCTGTTTCCAGCCGTTAAATTGAATTGCATTATACCGTATATCTTTCTTCTCGCCTTCTACCATCAGCTCACCTCCCACGAAATTTCCCATTGCGACAATTAGGCTCGTACTTTGACCTGCTCCAGCTCCTTTGTCCGTGTGGGGCCTAAACTGCGCATTTCTGTTGATGGCGATTGTACTTGAGGGCTCTCGATCGGGGAATAATGCTCTCTCCAGCTCAAATGCAGCCTTCACTAGCTGGGGAAACTGCAGGTTCCCTTTTGGCTGGCTCGAACGATCAGGCATGATCCCCACGGAAAAAGACCCGCTTGCTCCTCCCTCTCCTTCTTTGAAAGAATACGCACAAGATCGACTTTCGCTGTTGTTAGTCTTTGCTGCCATTCGCGCTGCGGTTAAACTTGTGGTCAGAGATTCATCATTTGGTGTTGAGAGCATTACTAGCTGTCTTTGCGCACTCGTATCGGGCCATGCACCGTTGGCATCCGCTTCACGTAAAAGTTGCAAACACTTCACATAAACATCAGGTACGCTCGTACCGACACTGACCACTGGTGGAAGACTTGATGCAAGTTCTCCTGCTTTCCATCGACGATAGTTGTCCAATTCGCCTCTAGCTTTCTTGGCCCAAGGATGCAGGACAGTCTCTAGCCAGTCTCTTTCAGCATTCAACTGACCATTGGCTCCAGTCCCATCTAAATACCAACCCTTCGCAATATCCTTCAGCACACTTTCTTCCCATTGCTCTACAGATGTGACTACATCCTCGTCATTAAACCCTTTGCTGAATGCGCGTGTGCGTCGGGCATTCAATACCATGTTGAGTCTACCCTCATACGTCATGTACGTTGCTTCTCCTTGCATCAGTCCTAGACTTGGAGCAAGTGGGGCGGAGACAAGATGAGCATAGTTCTCGTCAAATACCAAATCCAAAATATCAATGTCAATGCAACCTCTGAGGATTGCTATGAGCAACCCAATAACCCGCCTTGCTTGCTGATACAAGAAGAGGTCTCCAGTCAAGCTAAACACTACGAATGGACGTGAACCAGTGTGTGAAACACTCTTGGAGCCATCCTGAGTTGTAGAGTCAAGCCGTATCGTACCGCGGTGATAAATCCGATCAAGACGTCGGTAGGCTAAAAAATCATGCGCTAGTACGTTGGGAGAGAAATTATGAAAGCGCTTACGCCGAAGGAATCGCTTTGCGGGGAGATTTGCGGAGTCATCCGCCTCTTTCGTCCCTTCTTCATTGCATTTTTTGTCTTGTGTATTAGGTGCTTGATTCTGTTTGCGGTGTTTCTTCTTTTGTGGCTCTTTTTGTTTCAGTTTCTGTTGTTTTGTGCTGCTGTGCTGTTTCTGCTTGTTTCGTTTTGCGTCACTAAACCTCTTCTCAAGCACAGCCCCTGAATCATTCTGGTCAACATCTTCGACCTTTGTTGTGAATGCCTGCATCACTTTTTTCATTGACCCTAAATAGATCAGTGTAACATCATCTGGACGAATAGCTGGTCTGCATTTGTCACGGTCTTGAGCCACGGGAGCTTCTAAGTAATCATCTGCCTTTCTTCTATCGTTGGTTTTACCAGCGTCAAATGCACGGAGTGGCTTGTTACCTGGTGGGAAACTAACCATTTTGTCCATATACTGCTGCATTGTATCAACTTGCAATTGGACTGCGGTCTCTGACATTGTACTATTACCATCGTCCTCTTTTGAAACGTATAATAGATCGGCAGGAAAGCAGTAGTCAACTCTGCGATGTACAACGTCACTCTCTGGATTGAACTTTTTCTGGGGAATGGATAATCTTCCAAAGACACGAATGCGACCAGGAGACCAGTCGTTTGGTTTGGTCTCCGGAGTAAATCTAGATAGTAGATGATCTAATTGCTCATTGACTGCTTGTACCCAAAGAGTTACTTTTTTCTTGCGCTGTTCTTTTGTAGCACTGTCGTCCTCTTCTTTAGGACTATCATCATTTGTAAAATCAAAGAATAGAGGAGAAGTGTTTGTGCATAACATCTCTGTAATCGCTCCAGTGTACTCATCTTGATGGGCAGCATCTAAGTTTCGTGATTGTGTCCCATAGGAGCGGTTGATTTTGAAAGCAGCAGCTTTTTCAGCTGACCATGAAATGTCAACCTCTTCATCGGTGTTGATGTTGATTCCACGGCATACTCTGTCAATGGCTTGTGTTAGCAAACAAGACGCATGCTGACCGCCCTCAATTCCGCATGCTCCATCTGGAATACACTTTCGCTGGTAGTCAGTTCCAGGAAGGTAGCCATAGAGAACGCAGATCTTTTCGAAGTTTCTTGGGTTTCTCATATATTCAGCGTATTCGTCAGGTGACAGACATCCATCGCTATTGAGGGCCAAATGCTGAAATAATTTGTTCTTGGAAGGAAATTGTTTTTGACAGCCATCGCATGAGACTGGCTTTGATGTGGATTTCGTCATGGTTGGAATATTATCATACAATACCTCTCGGCCAGAGCTCTGTAGCTGGGAGAGCTTTTGATGGCTCTGCTTGTAGATAACTTGGTTGTTGAAGAGCGAAAAGGGGAGGGGGAGAGATGTGACAGTGCTTTCTATTAATTCCGACGTTCCTACACAGCGTAGAAAAAGATGCCGCTGAAGAGCTAGAGCAGATCAAGGATATGATGCTGTAGTAATGTAACGATGGCCTCCTCGAGGCGGACTCTCTTGACGAGTGCACCGAAACTGCCGACTGCTTTTGACTATTGGTCGCATAGGTTGCACGCCTCTCTCGGATTATATGTCTTCTCACACTTGATGTACAGGTACTACCTCTTCTTCACCCATCACCGAGACATGGGGTTTGATGCATTGGCTTCGTCAGGTGATGAAGATACAACAGAGGCAACAACATTTGCAATGCTGTTTCTACCCCATTTACTTCTACAGCTATCTGGGTTTGCATTCTCTCTTCCAAACAAACGTCATCCAGATGGTAACCGAATTTGGCCGCAGTATCGATGGGAGGCGTTGGTGTTCTGCGCCCGCTGCCTGTCATTATCATTCATTGCATGGAGGAGAAAAATGAATAATTGGAAACTTGAGGATGGTTCTTGCAGTGTCGTACCAGCAGCATTCTGTGCAGTATTCACAATGATACTGGCAGATCAAGTAGCAAAATCATATGGAACCAAAAAGAGTCGGACAATACGCGATCTCAAGGCGCCTCAGTGGTCTCAGTACTTGATGTCTTCTGCTCAATTCCATGCAACGGTGCATTGCATTTTGATATCTGATACACTTTCTGTTCAAATTGCAGCACTGACAGTAGTGCAGCTTTCAGCTTTTGGAATGACAATGAGAAGAAAGGGGTTTATATCACAGAAAGAAGGCGTGTTCCTTTATGCATTGGTGTTGCTAGTGGGAATGATTGTAATATTTGACGATCTGCTGAGACGATCGATATTCAATCTGGCACTGTTCTTGGGTAATTTGACAGCAGTGTTGAGAATGTATTTTGGAATGAACAAGTATCTCATGTGGTCGAGTGTGGTGGCCATTGTTTTGTTTCTTCAGAGGAAGGGGATGCTAAGCGATGATGCATTTTCTGACTCGCTCCCGTTGCTGAATTATGCAAGCTGGTTGCTGCTTGCAAGTACTTGCTATTGGAAGTGCAGATGACCATACAAATAACAACTGCAATCTATACATGTACACTACTGTTTATCCTTGATTGCCTGAAGACATTGTTTGTTCAGCTCCTTGAGCTCACGCACCTCTTGGGTGAGTTGCTTGAGACCCTCAACAAGCAATGGGACAAACCGAGAGTAGTGGAGGCCCAAGAAATCGTCATCTTTGTCGTTGTAAACAAGTTCTGGGAATAATACTTCAACATCTTGAGCAATGTATCCAACCTGCCTCTCCGTCTTTGCACTTGCCTTTGAGCCGCTGAGGTATGTCATTTGTTCAGTATCAAGCTCGTAC
>Ga0209652_1003198_pt1 | contig 12210 bp, 11 predicted proteins | sample SaaInl74LU_5_DNA_FD_184641 | JGI IMG/M metagenome (GOLD analysis project Ga0209652, IMG submission 184641) | Marine microbial communities from expanding oxygen minimum zones in the Saanich Inlet - ESP_74LU_5_DNA (SPAdes) (version 2) | ecosystem: Environmental > Aquatic > Marine > Intertidal zone...
CTTTCTCATTTTCGGGGGTGAAGATAAAGCTAACGTTGGTCATAATAAAAGCAAGCACCATAACCTCGCCCTAATAGTCGTAACCATTGCGATATAAATAGCCACCCTGCAATACTTCGTTAGCGAAAAATGTCGGACTACGGAACAGAATTGCTCAAGAGACAGCTCAATGGTAAGCCTTCTACTCCAGGTGTATCGACCCATTTTTTTGTCTGCATTGCTAAAACTTTGCACTTTGCCCTCTTGTCTCACCTCACCATAATCTCTCCAACAAAACCACACAGAGCTAGCCAAAAACCCAATCGATCTCGTCTCCGTAGGCCTCGTCGACGACAGCAACGTGTACGAATGGGAAATCCTCATAATGGGCCCCGACGGCACCCTCTACGAAGGAGGCTTCTTCAAAGCGCTCCTCACCTTCCCAGCCGATTTCCCCAACCAACCACCCGAAATGAAATTCACATCGCAAATGTGGCACCCGAACGTCTACGAGGATGGAAAGGTTTGTATTTCCATCCTCCATCCGCCGGGGGAGGATGCAATGAACGCACAAGAAACGGCCGATGAGAGGTGGAGACCTATTCTGGGTGTGGAGCAGATCCTCATATCGGTGATTTCCATGTTGAGTGATCCGAATGATGAGAGTCCGGCGAATTTGGATGCTGCTGTGCAATGGAGGAATGATCGGCCTGCCTTTAAGAAGAAGGTTCGTCAATGTGTTAGGAAGAGTCAGGATGATTGCTAATGGCAATGATTTGGAGTGGGGTGGTTTGGTGCTTGGTATGTTTGTTCGTTTGTGTTTCGGTGAACAATGACAATAGAGTGTTTGCTGGGATACACGATGGTATCAGGTACATAACCTGCTACTACTCCATACTATTGCAATTGTCTTTCATGGGGTTTACTATTGGGGTTGATTATTGACTACAAAACAATCTTGACTGTCTGGTGCTCTGTGTGGAATTGATTGACGGGGAATCATTCTCACATACGCAACACAAGTAAGATTGGAGATTGGGGGAGTTGCTTCGTATTTTTCATAGATGGGAGCGGCAGTAAGTTATATCCAATGATGTCCTGTTCTTGGCTTTAGATAGGACATGACAACTTTGGCCTGTAAATAAAATAATGATGCAATTCATTGCCAAAGCATATTGCAGCTGGTCATGCTAGAACACTTGCCTAACAGGAGAGTGACGAAGTCAATGATTCGGCTCGTTTAGAGATCTCGCATTGTCCCTAGTTCCCACAAGCTGCTTGTGCATATGTAGCTGTTTTGGATGGTTGGCTGCTGTGACTTGAGATAGAACTTGTCAATACTATAAGGAGCTCTGTTCATGCTATCTTGGACAGATGAACAGGAGCATTGCTATGTTTATTTAGACCTCAGAAGGAGACTAGTCTAGAGACTAATTGTACATACTCCAATCTCCAATGCAAGAGGAGGGCTACTGATGGGGCTATCTAAGACAATTCTTGCTAAAAAAAACAGCCAAATGATCAAGCTTGTCTCGAAGAGAAGTCTTCCCCTTGGCTGTTAGATGCTACGTTGCCTGTAACAACTCAAATCGACCTGTAAAACTAAATACACACTTGCAGGAATTCTATGGCTTGCTCTGAAGCTCTGTCCCTCTGCAGACACTATATTTTTTGAATGTCACTGTGAGGTGCTTTGTCTACACAAATTAACTATAATGAAGCCTACTGGTGATTCGTCTATCAGAGGAATAGCATAATTGAATTGTTGATTGTCCTCGACACTCTTCCTTTTGCTGAGCAACTCAGATTTTCGGGTGGGACTAGAAATTCCCTAAAATCAGTACGATATGATATCTAAAAATGAACGACATCATTCCTCATTCACACGCAAGGGGGAAAGAATTCTGCAGGCTGGTATAGCGGGCGTGGGCGCTGCCCGCTTTGTATTTGTTAGAGGAAGTGATTTTGGTCAACAAAAATGACCACGTATTTTATCCAAGGCGGGCTATCACGTGGGCTAAGCTCACAATCGATTTTTTAACGCCCGATACCCACAAGCCTATTCATCGCTCACAATGAGGGCCCTCTCCGTCAAGAAACGAAGCATCGAAACCAACAGAACCATCATACTTATTGACAAAAGCTGTTGGAAACCCTCAGCAATCTATTCGTCACGACAAATAAAAATGGAAGTGGTCTCACCAATTACGTTCGCCCATCCAAACGGGGGGAGCAAACGTCGATTCGCATGCGCTGATACAACGACATCACCGGCCGCCTTTGCACCCTCCTCGCCCCACCACCATTCGGCCGATGAAAACATGGACGATTGCTCCGGTGGTTATGGATTCCATGCCACCAAGAGGAGGAGAAAGAATAACCAAGACTGTGCCGGGAGTAATGCGTTGCTTCAAAAAGAAAATAATTGGTCGATATCCCCGTTCCTTTCTGGGACAGGGGCGTTGTCCCAGCCGGGTTGTCAGTCTCCCATTTCTGCTGGTGAGTTGTTCATGATTTATTGTCGTTATTACGTCCATCATTTATTTTAATTCATAATCTCATTGTCGTTGTTTTCTTTGTCATCCTCTAGCAAACAAGCGAACTCGCACCTCCTCCCCTCAACACAATTTTGGATCATCCGGACTACAACATCACCAACCCAATCCTGCACATCAAAAGATTCAGGAGTTACAACAAGTCGTTCAGCAACAAGCTGCAGAAATCGACCACCTCAAATCCGAAAACGGATCCCTCCAAACTCAGAATCAAAAGGTTGAACATGAAAATAGAATCCTAAAGAGAGCCGTGACCATCCAACAGGATAGGCAGCATCAAGTGAATGCCGAGCTCGAGGGGGCCCGTACATTCAAGGAGCAGGCCGAGGACCGCATTAGAAGATTGGAGCAGATGAACTTAACTCTTCAGTACCAACTGCAGGCGCAGAATAGCCGCAATGATTTCATGGGTTTCCGTCCCCCTGATGTTTATTAGAAAGAAGAGAGAGAGATTGAGTTAGATGGGGCATGTTATTATTTTCTTGTTTGATTGCTTCCCACATACGCCCTCGCTTTCCAATTTTGTTGCCTTAGTACATAATAGAATGAATAATCACTATAGCAGCATTTTGCTATTGTACTCGTTCTCCTTCTAGTGTAGATTGATGGGTAGGGGGCTACTTACTCCTTATCATCAGGCAAACACTTGTTCAGAGTGACGAGTGAATAAATCCTAGGTAATTATTATTTTAGACGTCGAATAGCAAATAGCCCAGCAATGCAAACGATAACCCCAAAAAGAATGACAGGTACAAGGCAACACGAGTTAGAAAGAATACACGCAGTGTCATGGACATTAGTCCGAGTCCGATTCCTCATCACTGCTATCCTCCTGCAACCATGTCACGACGGGGTCAGCCTCTGCCCTCATGGCAGACCTCTGCTCTTCATCGACACTATCAAGAGTGTAATCAGTCCTTCCCTCTCCAGCCCATTCCATGATAGTATCTTCTTCCAAGATATCCTCATCGTACAGCTGCTTCAAAAGGACGGCAAACTTCTTGGGCTCGTCAGCGCATAGACATTCACAGGCAGAGATGAGGTGACGTTCCATCACGGTCTTTCCCTGAGTGATCTTGGAGATGGAAGGTGCATTCTTCGCTACTTGCTTGGTCTTGAAGAAATCAGTGGTGAAGGTGGCACGGACAAAGATGTGGATCCTATCTTGAGACTTGAGGCCAGAAGCCATTTGCTCGTTGGCCACTTTGTCAGAAATAGCGGCAGGAGTGGCATCGGGATTTTCCGAAAGGAACTTCTTGGTAGCTTCGACGGCAAGGGCTGTTGTTGAAAATGGCAGAACAGAGTTGAATAAGTAAAGATGATTCAGGCACAATCATTCATGGTTGCATTGACAATCAATCACTCACCCATGGCGTTATCATCATCCACATGCTCCACATCATCGTCACCCAAAGAGATATCACCGACGGCATCTTCCAACTCGCCATCCTTATCCTTGGACTTCTTCTTTTTCTCCTTCTTTTCCTTCTTCTTGTCCTTGGATTTCTTGTCCTTCTTTTCCTGTTGATAATTGCAAATGAAAAATGTAAGAGATGAATAGTTCAACTCTCGAGACCAAAGACAACAACAATGACATACCTTCTTCTTCTCTTCGTCGCTGTCACCCTTATCCTTCTTTTTGTCCTTCTTCTTATCTTTCTTCTCATTCTTCTTGGCATCCTGCTTCGCCTTCTTATCCTGTGCCAAAATGTAGTTAGTAAGCTTGTGACTCATATCCACCATCTCCTTGGCACCACACGCCGCACACTTGTGCGTAATCACCCCACTCTTGATCTTGTAGTCCGTTTCAGGCAAACCACAATTAGGGCAGATCACAAAGGCTTCAATGTATTTGTGAACCGCCTGCTGCAAGACTGCATCGGTATGATGTCCATTGACCACTGCCCTATTGGTTTCATCATTGTAGGTAGTCTGAGCGCCCAATTCAGTTCCAAAGAATTTGTTGACTTCTCCAGGATCACGGTGCAGACTCAATGCCAATTCTGAAATGTTGACAATGACAGTCTTACTCCCATTCCCACGTCCTTCCAATTTACCAACAACTTTTGGCATTTTGTATCTGTATTCCGGGTCGTCCACTGGGGATGTCCCACTAATATTAATAATCTGTCCTTTCGCCATTGTGATCGTGTTGTCTTATTATTATTGTTTCTTGTTGATAATCATTTAGTATCCTCGTCGATTTATATTGTCGAGACGAAGATGGAGAGTGTAGAGGGTGAAGTGATTGGGTAAAATGCGAATTCATTAACGATAGGGCGAGCCTTTAAAATGATTTCTTGAAAGCGGTCTTTTTTGGATAGAGCGCTAGAGTGACGAATATGCCTTGCAATTTAGGATAGGCTAGAGTGATAGTGATGGTATCTGCGTAGTGGTCTTGATGAAGAGCCTTGCAGAAGAGGGATGCTTTTGAATTGAATAATTAACGATCGGATTTTTATGAAGCAACGTGGAGCACTACGAGGAATTGATGGCTGGAGTTCGGTGGTCTCTTTCCAGACCCCAGGGGACCTTTTCCTGGCTCTTTTGGTGTGCAGAACTTCTCGAAGTTTGTTCCTGCGGCTTCGGGAAACGAAGTCACGAATTTGCATTGACCTTGACCATCCATCAACGGTACGATGGTTGCATAATACAATACTTACTTCTTATGTTGTTAGTTGTTATAGTTATCTGCCGCCAATGATATGAAGAGCAACAGAAGATGACAACCGAACTACGCAAAGAAGGAAGCTACGACGAAGACGGCTACTCGGCTGCGGCGAGAGAAGACACATCCGTCCGCGGAGTGCTGTCTCCCTCGGACTGGGGCTCAACATTTGGAGAGTCTGTATTTAATGCTGGGGGTGGCGCCGACAGCACAGTTGTAGCAAGGCAGAATACACCATCTGAGGCAAATAAAGATGAATCAAATAAGAACAAGAACAGCCCTAAAGTTTCTAGCAAGAGGAGTAGCTGGAAATTATTTCAGTGGTGGTCTGACTTTGTATCCAGAGCAAGTAGATCTGCCACATCACTATTGAATCAGCACTCCCCCAACTTGAATGATATACTGGATGGAAATGAAGAGAATCCATTAGCCGCTGTGGACGAGAGACGAAGAGTGGAACCGTCTATACCAGAAGATAATGATGAGGTGTTTGCTCTCCTTGAGGAGGTGGCCATGCTAAAGAAGCGTATTGAAGAAATGGAAAACGAGGCGAATAATGAAGCAAACACCAGTAGTACGCTACATCTTGAAAGCGCAGGTAATATACCAACAATAACACCCATTCAAATGCTTCAGCCTGACCAAATCAGTCGATACTCTCGACAATTACTGCTGAATGATGGGTTCGGAGTATCTGGACAAAAGCAACTACTTTCATCTTCCATACTTGTAGTTGGGGCAGGTGGTATTGGTTCAACTGTGCTACTTTACCTCGCCGCTGCAGGAGTAGGCCACATTACTGTTGTGGACTATGACTGTGTTGAAATGACAAATTTGCATAGGCAAATCATCCACAAAGATTCCAACGCTTCAAAGAGTGTAAATGGCTCAACTTTGGGAATGAACAAGGCACTATCTGCAAAACAAGCAATGCTTGATCTGAACCCATCAATTTCCTGTACTGCGTTAGACGTCATGATAACTGGAGAGAATGCTCTAGAATTGGTTTCAAAGCATGATGTGGTTGTCGATGCATGTGATAATCCACGTACAAGATATTTACTCAATGATGCTTGTATCTTGGGAGGGAAGACATTGGTTTCTGGCAGTGCTATGGGCACAGAAGGCCAGTTGACAGTTTACAATTATCAGAGCCAGACATCAGAAACTGAAACAAAAAAACAAAGTGCATGCTATAGATGTCTATATCCTAAACAAGTTGTATCTGAAGGATGCAAAAGTTGCAGTGACAATGGTGTGTTGGGACCTGTACCAGGCATCATAGGAACGCTGCAGGCAGTGGAGGCGATCAAAGTGGTCACAGGGATTGGCAACGTGATGCACGATCGGCTATTGATGTATGATTCCCTTAACTGCTCATTTCTCAATATCAAAAAACCTCCACCAAAGCGAAATTGTGCTGTGTGCTCCTCTGTCGCAACTATCAAAAGCATGAAAGATAGCGCCGAGTCGCTTGAGCAAGTGCGTGGTCCAAGTGTATGTGTGTTGCCCATCAGTGATGGCTTGTCTCCCAATCAGAACATCTCATGTGATGACTACAATGCAGTACGTGAAGAAGGAAAGCCTCACGTGCTACTTGATGTTCGTGTCACAAGGCAATTCGAAATGTGTTCATTGGACGGTTCAGTGAACTTGCCATTGGAGGAGTTGGTATCCAAATTAGAACAAGTTGAAAAGCTTTCAAACGGAGAGCTGCCCGTTTATTGTTTGTGTCGACGAGGTGTTGCGTCAGCGGAGGCTGTAAAAATTCTTCAGAAAGCAAAGGATGATGATAGCGCAAAAGGGATTCACTCGGTCTACAACATTTCAGGCGGTCTGAATTCGTGGGTAGCAAATGTTGACTCGTCATTTCCTTCGTACTAGTTATGTTTATTCAATTACTAATGCTGTCAGTCTACGTCGAGGCAGTGACATCTCAGGCAACTCTTGCCACTTCATTGTAGTTAAATCTAATAAAAAGCCACGTCCAGTCCATTTACTGTCGATCAAGCCGCCAACTACGTATGCTGTCTGAAGAGTTGGGGATACTGTGGCTGAGAATGAATGCCAATTGTTGATTGGCATCTCAAGATGCTTTATGCCTGTGTCATTGTCATCCACATTTGGGACCGCTACCGGTATGAATTTTTCAGGAGAATTTGGAGTGTATCGAAGCACTGTTGGCTTGCAAGTCTCATTTGCATTGCTGTCGCTGTAAGGAAAAATCAAGAAGGAGTCTTCGGCACCCGGTGACCAGTCTGGCACGGCTTGGACTAGTGGACAGCTTTTCTCTGGATAAGGCAACTCATCGGTAGCACTCCAACAATCTGCTTCAACATCGTATGACTCGATAGAGCTCGTGACTTTTCTCTCATCGATATATCCCCCAAACACGAATATTGACGACCCATCAACACTTGCTGCGACAGAATGGAGCCGCCTTGGAGTCAGGATAGGTGAGCACTTCTCCCATCGAGCGCTTCTTTGCAAGTCCTGAGATGCCTTGAACGAGAGCTTTTCCATGCTTTCACAGCTTTTTGTCCCGTACATCCAGCCACCTACTGCAAACGATGTGTGTGTATCTCCGTTTGTCACGCAAACTGCCCCAAATGCATGTCTAGCGGAAGAGAGCCTATCAGACATGATGCTCCATTTAAATTCTTTTCCGTCTAATAGTGAGTGTGGATGTGATGTTTGCAGGTCAAGCAACTCGACAGTGTCTAAATTTCCGTCCACTCCTCCTCCACCCATAACAAATACAACCCCTGTTCCTTTCGGCGAACATGCTGCATGACTGCCACGGTGCTCCTGTAAGTTTGGTAAAGCTGTCCAACCTCCAGCAGAAGGAGAGAGAGGAAGGAACTCACAACTATTTAAAGTTCGACCTCGGCAGCGTCCACCAAGGATAAGAAGTGAAGGCACTGGTACGTCGCTTGGTTTACTAGACTTGAAGTCATCTCCATCAAGCAATGTGGCTGTGATTTCCCCGTCCTCTGCTTTTTGGAACATTAGTGAATGAGTTGTATCAATTGTGGCATCACTGGTACACTCAAATGCTCTATGCCCTTCACAGCCACAACGATGGCAGTGCTCGTGGTCCATGTCACAACCCTTCAAGTTGCTATTACGTTGTGCCTTGATTGATCGGAGACATCCTCTCTCTTCATCGTAGTTGTAGAAACGGCATATCTCTTTCCTTTCATCGGTGTCAAGTGAGCATTGTATGAATCTTGCTGGATGATTTGTCAATGGGCAATTCTTTGCAACATTTTTCTTGTTCAGTCTCCTTATAAGATCACCAGTTAAGTGTGACTTGATGATTGCTTGTTCTTGTCCACTGAGGAATGTTTTCAATTCTTCCCCATTGACATGTTGTGACTTATCCTTTTTACCATCACTCAGCATTGATGCAATCGCACTCGAAATTGCATCGGACTTGACATGCATCAAAGTGCGTTTCTCCTTTACGAGTGTTCCAATACAATCCATCAATGTTTGTATATCAGAGACTGAAGCTGCATTGTCTTTTGTTGAAAGTGAATCTAGGTCTACAAACATCACATTCAATCCATCTTCTCTACGATCAGCATGGAACTTGATCACATTCACCATGTTATTGGGCATTTCCACAGGCACACAAGCTGCAGTTGACTCAAATTCTTTAGCAAGACGATCTTGCATAGATGCTGAATTTTTATTGCTTTCAGATAGTAGGTAGACATCTGAAACAGTAGATTCATTCTCAGCGTCCACATACGAAGACCATATTTGTTGTGTAGAACGGCTTGCTCGTCGTGTCGATCTATCGAAGGATTTCTGGCTCTTATGGCATACCACCAACTTTTTGATGGGTGATGAGACACCTGCCGATGCATTTTTCGAGTGGAGCACTTCGCTTGGGATGTATACGCAGCCGCTATGAAACATGATGTTGCATCAAGTCCTCAATACTTTGATGTAGGAAGAGTGTTTCTACTTTGGTCAATAGCAAGGTCAGTGACAACTGGGGACAAGTGCGACGTATGTTGCAATGCATGAAGCTGTGAAAAAGTGAGGTGAGCGAGAAATGAGAATTGAATGGAGGAGGAAATTTAGATATGATTTGGCGAGGTTGAAGAATCTCATTCTTCTTTGGCTTATGGTTGGTCGATGAAGAAACGATTGGTACCTCTTCCTTTGCTTTGATTCCTTTGATGCATTGGTTTGCTTAGATATTGAATTCATTACAAATCCATCGGGGCTAAAGAAGGAAATTGAAAGTGTGTGTTCAACCGCGTGGGTGTGGGGGTGTTTTCGTACCATAAAGAACTAATTAACTTAGGTTATGCACAATGAGTGAGAGTGAGGAAAATGCTGTAACGGAAGTCCCAAGACGTGTCCATCCTTCGGTAGGACTATTTAATATGTTGTGTATTTCAAATGCATAGTATAGCGTACCTTAGTAGCTGCATCTGCGCTCACTCCAATCTAAATCACAACGTTCGCACTCTATCTACTGAACAAGAAGAGCTTGAGCAGAACCAATGCAGGCATAACAGCAACATTCTCAACTCCGTTGCTTTTCAATATTTCTGCAAATTCATCTTCGTGGAGTTCCACCGATGCTGAGGGAGCCTGATCACCGAAGATAGCCTTGACATTCTCGTTCTTCACAGCCTTGCGATGTCCAAGGGGAGACCCCATAGTAGAGTAATCCAAATAGGTCCGTCTCTGCATCAAAAAGTTATCAACCACTCCTTCGTAGTTGTCAAGTTCTTGGCCTAGGTCTAACCTAGGCTCCTCGTCTGCTTCATACATGATCCATCTGACAGCCATGTAGACTTCTCTAACATCTTCGTTCTCTGGCTTTGGATCTCCGCGTCGAATTCCTTTTGAGTTGGGATGGAAGCATCCCACCACAATCTCTCGACAAATATTTTGCGAATGCATCTCCTTCACTACCAACCGCAGCAATATTCTGCCCCCGGATCGTCTAGAACGGATGCCAAGTTCACGACTATTAAGACGCTTGTCACCCTTAACCCGGTGACGTGCGATATAGTACCACTTGCTCCACTCAAGATGACTAGGAATGGGAGGCTTTGATGATCCAAGAATAGTCTCCCACTTGGATGGGAAGCGGACATGATTTCCAACGAGAGCACGCCAAAGTGGACCAGCGCGGCGTGCATGTGCGACAGCCTCGTCTTCCGGTTCGTCTTTAACCCTGTTCACTCGTTGAAACCTATCTTGGTCCAGATTACGTGGACTAATCTTCTCGGGCACGAGCCTGACTGAGTTGATAACATTGCTCGTCGGCTGCGTATCTTCTGTATACTGATGAGTGACTCCAGTTGAAGAAGGAGGTGTGGTGTTGTTGGACGGTCCCACTGACTCGGTAGGTGAGACTACTCTGGTTCCCATCATCATCTGTACTTCTTGCTGCTGCCAACCATCTTCCGTCTTTGCCACGGTTGCTGCGGCTCTGCTCTCGGTTGAAAGAGACTTGGAAGAAGTCTTGGACTTGTCTCCTCCAGACTTGCTAGTACTCGCCGATGATGAACTCATGAAAATACGTGCCAAGTCATCCAATCGTTGACTTTCTTCCTCGTGAGCCTCATTGACTGCAAATCTAACACTGTTGTTACCACATCCAATCCGCGAAAGTGATGGAGTAATTGGGACGGGCTGCTCAGGCTGATACTTGCCACTGTAATCAAAATCAATATCTTCATCTCCAGAATTCTTACTCTGTCTTGTCTCCTTGACCATACGAGCCAACTTTTGTTCTCTTCTATACACGACGTCATCGCTGGTATCGGCCATGAATTCCTTGTTCGCCTCATCCATGGCATGGTCTGCCGATGCCATGCTACGCAGCAATTGCTCTTTGATGAGTTCTGCTCCGCGAAATACAGAAGAGTGGTAGTTGTCTGATTTGGGTGGCCCACGTGATGTTGATCGACTTGATCTACTGGATGTGCGACGAATATCACGGCTGCTGCTTCGATGACTGCGGCTGTGGCTACGACTACGCGTGATGCTTGTGGTTGCTGCTGGGTGCTTCTGAGATCGACGACGTTCCATTGCCGTAGCGGGAGAGAGGAGACTTGCATCTCCACTTGATTTGTTCCTTAGAGCTGATTTGAGCACAGGTTGTTGCTGCAGCGGCGGCTGCTGCCTCGTTGGAATATGGCTTGATGAGCGATTGATATCATGACTTCTATGCTGTTGATAATTACCAGTTGCTCTCTGCTGCTGATTACTTTGTTGCCGCTGTGCAAAAATGGCGTTATCCAGTTCATTAGAGGCAACATTTGAATGGTAAGGATTTAACCCCATGAATGTAGTCTGAGTCTGTTCTTCATCCTCTTCCTCTTCAGCGTACAATCGATTAAATTCTTCATCCGGATTAGATGCATCAAACCCAAAGCTTTCACCTTGCACCTGCATCTGGTGATTATGATGACGATTCAGCCCTAAAAGAGAGTACTCTTCCTCATCGAATGGTTGATCATCCTCCTCTTCATGACTGGGTGCGAATTCAATTGTTGTTGGATAGTTCGGTCGCTTGTGCCTATTGGCTGGAGAAGGAGGATGGTGGGTTTCGGGCGGGTTGACGAGTCCATCGATCAGTGCCGAGGGCCACCAAGATGAGGAGGAGGGCTTGCGATCTTGATTAACTTCAGCGCCGTTGCTATTTTGAGGATATGTGCGTGGAAAGGCGGAATGCTGGTGGCTGCGATGGCCACTTTGTGTTTGGGCTACCATTGTTGCAATTACTGCTCGTGTAGTCTATTCTGATCAACTTTTGTGTCGTCGTTTGTGTGCGGATGATGTGTAGAGATTTTATGCTCTCTTCAAAATTATCATGAATCAAGCGTGATTAGGCTGGTCAACATTTAACGGAGAGGAGATGGAGAGGAGATATTCACTCAGAATCTATGATCGGCACGGTAGTCCTGTGTCAGGGTCCTGTAGAAATTATGGCGATGGTTAATCCTGGATGGCAATCATGGTGCGCACCTT
>Ga0209652_1003200_pt1 | contig 12206 bp, 11 predicted proteins | sample SaaInl74LU_5_DNA_FD_184641 | JGI IMG/M metagenome (GOLD analysis project Ga0209652, IMG submission 184641) | Marine microbial communities from expanding oxygen minimum zones in the Saanich Inlet - ESP_74LU_5_DNA (SPAdes) (version 2) | ecosystem: Environmental > Aquatic > Marine > Intertidal zone...
TCCACGAACATCCCGATGCGCAAAAAGCAAGCTGGATGGCTATTGAAGAAGGTTTGTACCCCATCGGTTTTCGGGGTGATGGCTTTTGTTTTGATAATGAATTGGGCGCACATCAGGTCTTTATTCCTGCTTTTGAAGTGAGCTCTGCCCTAGTGTCGAACAAAGAATACCTCGAATTTATCAAAGCTGGTGGCTATCAAAAGTTCGAATTTTGGCATGCTGAAGGATGGGATTGGGTGAAGAAAAACAACATTTCTGCGCCGCTCTATTGGCACAAAATCGATGGTGCTTGGATGAACTATACTTTAGACGGACTCCAGCACATCAACCCGAAAAAAATCCTTTCTCACATCTCATTTTATGAAGCCGCGGCCTTCGCCGAATGGAAAAACGCCCGTTTACTTACGGAGTTCGAATGGGAAGCAGCACACGAACACTTGAACATTGGCGATCGTTGGGAATGGACCAACAGTGCCTATTTGCCTTACCCCAATTACCAAAAAGCCGAGGGTGCTCTGGGTGAATATAACGGTAAGTTCATGGTGAATCAAATGGTGCTTCGCGGAGGTTCTGTAGCTTCACCACCAAGACATTTAAGACCGAGCTACCGGAATTTCTTTCACCCCCACTTACAATGGCAATACACTGGAATTCGACTCGCTAAAAAACACTAAGATGAATACTTTACCAAGCCAAATCAACCAACGCTTCGCGCAAGATGTGGAAGAGGGCTTATCGCTTCAACTCAAAAAACTTCCTTCAAAGTACTTTTACGACAAGAAAGGAGACGAACTCTTCGTAAAAATCATGCATTGCGAGGAATACTACCCCACCGACTGTGAGTTGGAGATTTTAAAAGAACAATCGATTCAAATTATTCAGGCTTGTGAACTCCCGAAAGACCGGATAAATGTGATTGAACTGGGTGCGGGAGACGGACTCAAAACAAGAGAATTACTTAAAGCTCTAGTACAACAGCGCATTGAAACGCGCTACATGCCAGTAGACATCTCTGCCAATGCCGTTGAGGGGTTGGTGAGCAAGTTGAAAAGGGAGATTCCTCAAGTGGAAACAAGCGGACAAGTAGGCGATTATTTTGAGATTTTGAATGAGGTGAATGCCCGTTCAGAAAGAGCAAAGTTGATTCTTTTCTTGGGGTCGACCATTGGAAACATGATGGATGAAGTGGCCCACGGTTTTGTGAGGGCGATTGCTGAAAACATGAAAGAAAACGACCGCTTGCTCATTGGCTTCGATTTGAAAAAGGAGCCCGACATTGTGCGTGCGGCATACAATGATAAAGAAGGTTATACCCGAGCTTTTAACATGAACCTCTTGGAGCGCATCAATCATGAGTTGGGAGGGAATTTCGATTTAAACAAGTTCAAACATTACCCCGTTTACAATCCACAAACAGGAACGGCCAAAAGTTACCTCATCAGTCTTTGCGACCAAGAAGTTTATATCGAGGCGCTTCAAAAAACCTTCTCCTTTGAAGCTTGGGAAAGCATTCACACGGAAATTTCTCAGAAGTACAGCAAATCTGGAATTGAGGCGATTGCAAAGGCAAGCGGACTCCAAATTGAACAAACATTTTTAGATCAGCGGGCTTATTTTGCTGATGTACTCTTCAAAAAATTAAGCACATGAAAGCCATTTGGAACAAAACCATTATTGCAGAAAGCGACGACACCGTGGTGATCGAAGGAAACCACTATTTTCCGCCTAAGGCATTAAAACAAGAATATTTCAAGAGCACCGACCACCACACTGTTTGTCCGTGGAAAGGAACAGCCAACTACTACAGTTTGGAAGTGGACGGAAAAACCAATGAAAACGCCGCATGGTATTATCCTGAAGTGTCAGAATTAGCTAAAGGTATCAAAGGACGGGTAGCGTTTTGGAAGGGCGTTGAGGTGGTGAAGTAAGCACTCTTTTTAAAAATCTATACCTTCCCCATCATGACGCAAACCCACCTCCATATTGCTGCGCAGTATTTGGCATCAGCGGCAGATCTTGTACTGCCAAAAGAAGACGATGATAACCACCGTAACTTCGCTTGGAACCCCATTACCTCGGCGCTTGAAACGCACTATTTTAGCGATCAACACCTGAGAATGGTGCTCTCCTACGAAGATTTTGCACTGTTCTTCGTGAATCAAAACAATGAAATTCTGGTGGAATTCGACCTGGGTGGGTCGAAACACAGCGAAGTGATTGCATGGATTGAACGTTCGTGGAAAGAACTGAATTTAAAAGGAAATTTCCGTTTTCATTGGCCAGAGAACCTGCCCCTTAAGGCCATTGATGCGCACTATACTTTTCCAAAACCAGACGAAGACCTCTTCGAAATGTTGGAGATCTATGCCGAAGAACGAACCATGGCCCAACGCGCTATGATCGATGCCATCAAACCCAACAACATCCGCGTTTGGCCGCACCATTTCGATACGGGGGCGTTGGAAGTGCTTGAAATGGACGAGAAGGGTGAACTTTTGATGAGCATTTCTAGCGGACTAGCCATTGCAGATGACTTGGTGAACGAAGACTATTGCTATGTGTCTGGATGGAAAAAGTCAGGAAAAATTGGATTAAACACAGCACTGCCTTGCGGCGAAGGCACTTGGTTAGATGAGGGGCATTTTCAAGGCGCCGTGTTGAAGATGCTCGACCCCGAGCCGGAAATGCTCAAGACCTTTTTCGAAGAAGCTCACGCTTCGATGAAGTCGCTCTTTTAAAGGCACTGCACTCACTTCGAAAATACTGCTAGTAAAGCATCCACATCTTCCTCGTTGTTGTAGGCGTGAATGCTGAAACGGATGGCCTTTCCGCGCACAGAACAATCGATCTTGGAAGCAGCTAGGGCCTCGGCGTACTCCTTTTTGTTCGGGATGCACAAGATGTTGGCACGGTCAAAATCATCCAAATCAGGATCACCAATCAGCTCAACAGATTGTGCCTTTAAACCAGTGCCTAGTCGGACACTTAAGGCACGAATGCGCGCTTCGATGTTTGAAATCCCCAGTTGCTGAGTCAGTTTCAACGCTTCTAGGAGTCGGCCAAAAACCTCATGATCTTTGTGTCCTGGTTCAAACATTTTAATGCCTGGCTCGTAGTGCATCGCCCCATCATCATCAAAAACCAAATTGTTCTGACTCGCCATACAAAATGAAAAATCGGCCAAAAGCGCCTCACTGATGTAGGCTATTCCAGCACCGTATCCGCCCATCAACCACTTGTAGGTGCTGGCTAAGTAGGCATCAACATGGAGTCTGTTTAAATTCGTTTCAATAGCGCCAAAAGCTTGAGTTCCATCAACAATTAGCTTTACGCCATACTTCTTTGTAATAGCTGAAATTCTTACTAAATCAACACACCAACCAGAATTGTAATGCACTTGAGAAATCGCAAAATAAGGGGGCTGATGTGCTTTAATGGCCGCTTCGATTTCGGCGTAACTCACCTTGCCGTTTTGTTGCTCTCCAATATAGGTGATCTCAAAACCCGCTGTTTGAAAAGGCAAATAGAGGCTGGGATAATCCTCGCGCATCATCATCACCTTTTTGTTTTTTAGGTTTTGGGTGATGACGTTCATCCCGCTAGAATAATTGTGTAACAAGGCCATATTGCTTGCTGATACCCCTAAAATTTCAGCAGACAGCGTACGAATTTCATCCTTCATCGCCTCAAATTCATGCAGCCGATAATGAGTCAGCTCCTGCATGTATTGCTTGCGAACGGCGACGAGTTTTTCCTCCACAATTGGGTGAATTAAACCCGCAAAAGCCGTGTTGAAATATGGTCTTTTCTCTAAAACAGGGAAGTAAGCGCGCAGTGCTTGCCAAGTTGCATTCATGATGGGAAGATAATAAAGTCAAATGGAGCGTTTTTTCCTGAATCAAAATAGGAGCAAAATCAGTTTTTGGAAATTTGTGAATGACCCTTTTCAGTTTAGCACTGAAATCAAGACTTATTCTCAATTCGAATATTTTTAAGGAAATGAGAATACGCGGAGATTTTACTTATCTTTAGCATTAGTATCGCAACACGATACCATGATTAAAAGTTTTAAAGACAAGACAACTGAAATGCTTTGGTTTGGAGAATATAATCGTAAACTAGACATCAAACTTCAGCGGATGGCACGAATGAAATTACGAATGATGAACAGTGCTCAAGACCTCAATGATCTGAAAATTCCACCATCCAATCATTTAAAAAAACTACATGGAGATCGGCAAGGGTTCTTCAGTATCAGGGTGAATAAACGCTGGCGACTTGTCTTTGAATTTGATGGAAAAGACTGCTACAAGGTAGAATTTGTAGATTATCATTAAAGTGCAATTATGGACCAACTCAAAAACATACATCCAGGTGAAATCTTAGCACAAGAGTTTCTCAAGCCAATGAAGATCTCTGCTTACAAATTAGCACAAGCTACCTTCATACCGCAAACGAGAATTAGCTTGATTATTCAAGGTAAACGCAGAATAACAGCAGACACAGCACTTCGTTTTTCACGTTTCTTTGGTAACAGTGCTAAATTTTGGATTGGCTTGCAAACCGATTTCGATATGGAAGAAGAACTCTTGAACAAAGGAGACGAAATCAACGCTATCAAGCCATTCAAGGACAATGCCGCTTAGCGCGTGCTCATAAAATACGCCCCCGTTTCTTCAATCACTTCATCGAGGTTTTGGAATTCGAACTTGAGTTCCTTCTTCACTTTTGATGCGTCGTAACTGTAGTTTTGATTTGAATTTCGAACGCTTTCCTTGGTTACGAAGGCGCGTTTTCCTGTGAAGAATTCTGTTACTTGTTGTAATCGCTGAAAGGCCTTCATGAGCCAAAGTGGGGCTACTTTTTTTGGTGCTGATTTTTTGAGTGATGCCGCTACCTTTTGGAAAAGCAATTCATAGCTCCAGTTTTCGTGCACCAGCAAGTACCTACGTGAGGGCGCTCCTTCGTCCATCATCTTCCTCAAAACCCTCACCACATCGCCCACAGCAACAAAACCATTATGTCCGCCCGGATAATAAGGAAAACCCTTGTGCATTTGTAAAAACAATTCCGCGCTGCTTCGTTTAAAATCGCCAATGCCTAGTATAATTCCCGGGTTCACCATATAGGCGTTCAAACCCTCCTCTATGCCGCGCCAAACTTCAAGCTCCGAGTTGTACTTGCTCCCCGCGTAGGTGCTGTTTTTACTGTCGTACTTCCATTCGGTTTCTTCGGTAATGGGCGACCTATCGTCTCTTCCCAAAGCCGCAACAGACGACACATAGCCAAAGCGTTTCACTCCTTGAGCCAAAGCCAAATTCACCATGTTAGCCGTGCCTTCAACGTTCACCTCCAGCATTTTTTTGTGATCTTTTGGATGAAAAGAAACCATTGCCGCCGCGTGGTACACTTCTTCGCATCCCTCCATCAAGTTTGAAAGTAGAGGTACATCTAAGAGCGCACCATTGACCCATTCAATTTCATCAAAGGCCTCAGGCTTATTGGGGAAACTGTAGGCAAAGAACTCCTTAATCGGACCCAAATCGCTACTCGGTCTTTTCAAAGCCCTCACTACCTTTCCATCCGCCCTCAAAGCCGCCAGCAAATGCATGCCCACCAATCCTGTTCCTCCTGTTACAAATACCATGGGGGAAAATTACGAAATTGATTGATGTAGGAATGATAAAAAAATGAACCCTCGGAGCCAAGTACAACTCAGAAAATTCGAACTTCGCAATGAGAAATTCAGCGCATTCACATATTAATAAATTCTACCCGCTCGTGTCCGCTCCCGACCATCTCCGTGAAAAAATTCAGAAGCTCCCTTTAAAACCGGGGGTTTACCAGTACTTTGATAAGGACGGGAAGCTGCTGTATGTGGGAAAAGCGAAGCAACTTCGTAAACGAGTAAGCTCTTACTTCACAAAAAATCACGACAACGGAAAAACACGAATTTTGGTCTCGAAAATTGCTGATGTAAAGGCGATTTTGGTGGAAACGGAATTGGACGCTTTGCTGTTGGAAAACAGCCTCATCAAAACCCACCAGCCGCGCTACAACATCAACCTGAAAGACGATAAAACCTACCCGTGGATCGTCATTAAAAAAGAGCGTTTCCCAAGGGTTTTTCCAACCCGACAAATGATTAAGGACGGTTCGGAGTACTTCGGTCCCTACGCCTCGGTGAAGTTAATGCACCAAATTCTCGACCTCATCAAAAAGCTCTATCCCATCAGGAATTGCAGCTACAACTTGAGTGAGGCCAACGTTAGTGCTGGAAAATTTCGGGTGTGCTTGGAATATCACCTGAAGAATTGTTTGGGTCCGTGCGAAGGAAAAATGCTCGAAAGCAGCTACGACGCAAACATCGATGCCATCAGAAACATCATCAAAGGAAATCATCAAGATGTGATTAAAACCCTCACTGAAATGATGCAAAAGGCGGCAGAAAACTACCAGTTTGAAGAAGCACAATCGCTAAAAACACGGCTCGATGCCCTCAAGCGTTTCCAAGCGAAAAGCACCATCGTTAACCCGAGCATTCACAATGTGGACGTGTTCTCCATTGTTTCTGATCAACGCAGTGCCTACGTGAACTTTTTGAAGGTAATGAACGGCATCATCATCCAAAGCTACACTACCGAATTGCGAAAGCGTTTGGACGAAAGCGAAGAAGACTTGCTGGCCTACGCCATCATCGATATCCGCGAAAAATACAGCAGTACCGCTCGGGAAGTTTTGGTGAACATTGAGCCCGACCTCAGCCTGCCCGATGTGCAATTTGTGGTGCCAATGCGGGGCGATAAAAAAAACTTGCTCGATCTTTCCGACCGCAATGCGCGTTACTATCAGCGGGATCAGCAAAAGAAACAAGAGCAAATCGACCCAGATGCCCATAAAAATTTGGTGCTCTCCAGCTTGAAAGACGACTTGCGACTAAGCGAATTGCCCGAGCACATTGAGTGTTTCGATAACTCCAACATCCAAGGAACGCATCCTGCCTCGGCCTGTGTGGTGTTCAAAGGTGCAAAACCCAGCAAGAAAGACTACCGAAAATTCAACATCAAAACCGTGGAGGGTCCGAACGACTTTGCTTCCATGGAAGAAGTGGTTTACCGCCGATACAAGCGACTTCGCGATGAAGGAGAACCCTTGCCACAACTCATCATTATTGACGGTGGTAAAGGTCAGCTCAGCTCTGCGTTAAAGGCACTTGACCAACTTGGTTTGCGGGGTAAAATCGGCATCATCGGCATCGCGAAACGCTTAGAAGAGATCTTTTTTCCTGGCGATAGTATTCCGGTTTACATCGATAAACGATCGCCCAGCTTGAAGCTCATCCAGCACTTACGAAACGAGGCCCACCGCTTCTCCCTCAGCCATCACCGCGATCGTCGATCAAAAGCAGCGCTGGAAAGCTCCCTCACTTCTGTTCCAGGAGTGGGCTTTAGAACTGCACAAAATCTGCTGTATGAATTCAAAACCATCGACGCTATAAAAGCCGCTAGCATTGAAGATCTTGAAAAAGTGGTGAACAAAAAAGTAGCCCGAGCTGTGTTCGAATACTACGATGAAGTGAAATAAATAAAAGTTCTTAGAACTGATATTTTTTGGAATAGTGAAAAGTATTCTTACATTCCAAGCAGCAATTCTAAGAACATGAGTAACAAAGCATCTGATCACCTCCACCGCCTCATTAAGTCGCTTTCAAAACCAGAAAAGCGCTACTTCAAAGTGTTTTCATCTCGCCATGTCATTGGCGATCAAAACAACTACCAACGCTTGTTTGACGCTATCGACAAGCAGGCAGAATACGATGAAGCCGCCATTCTAAAGAAATTCGCGGGAGAGGCCTTTGTGAGCCGATTCAGCATTGCGAAGAGCCGATTGTACCAATCAATTTTAAAAAGCCTTGATGCCTACCATGCCAACAGTTCTATCGAAGCGCAGTTGAAGCGACAAATTCATTGCGCTGAAATTCTTTACAACAAGTCGCTCTATCAACAAAGTGGAAAAATCCTTCATTCAGCAAAAAAAGTAGCTGAGAAGCACGAAAAAATCACCACGCTCATTGAAATCCGCAGGTGGGAAAAGCGCCTTTTAGAACAACAGAATTATGAAGGCGTAGAGAAAAAAGAACTTAAGTTGATCTTGAAGGAAGACCAAGAACTCATTCAACGTGCAGGACTGTATGACGAATTGTGGAATGCCAAAAGCAGGGTCTTCAAAAACCTCTACTCCAAAGGGAAGGTGCGATCGAAAAAAGAACAAGGAAAGTTCAAGAAGATCATCGACGACCTGGCCATGGAGAGCAAATCAGTGCCTCAAATCGCCGAGAACCAATACTTGCTCAACCACACCTACAGCGCATATCATTATGGCGTGGGCGATCATGAAGCTTGTTATACTCATTTGTTGAAGAATCTAGACCTCATCAAAAGCAAGCCCCACCTTTTTTCAGAAGAGCCCAATGTGTTCTTTTCGGTACTCACCAACGTCATCAATGTGGCCACAAAATTAGGTCGGACAGACGATGCCTTCAAGTACTTGGCAGAACTCCGCTCCTTGCCTAAAAACGATGAAATCAACACCAAAGAAGACCTCGAATTGCGGGTGTTCTCGATTTCAAATAGCACCGAATTGGCGCTGTATGCACAAAGTGCCCGCTATGAAGAAGGCTTGAGCTTAATTCCTACCATAGAGGAGGGACTTTTGCAGTATGAAGATAAACTGAGCTCTGTGAGAAAGGCCTCGTTTTACTTCAACATTGCCGTCTTGCTCTTCGGCGCAGGAAAACCCAATGAAGCCTTAAAGTGGATCAACCAGCTCTTGAACAACATTGAAATCGACAAAACGCAAGACATCCATTGCATGGCACAACTCTTCAACTTGGTGCTGCACTTGGAGTTGGGAAACAAGTCGCTATTGCCCTACACCCTCCGCTCTACACAGCGCTACCTGCAAACCCGAGAGAAGGTTTATCAGTTCGAAAATGTTTTCTTGAAATTCGTCAACGAGCTGCTTAAAGTTCGAAAAGACAAGTCAGACGACGAGCTCTACCGCTTACTTCAAGCAGAGTTGAGCGAACTAAACAAAGACCCCTTTGAGCAAACCGTGAACGAGTACTTTCATTTTGAAGTATGGGCACGTGCTTGGGTTGAAAAGCGACCTTTCCAAGAAGTTCAAGTGCAGTGGATGGAAGAGCAAAAAAAGCGCTAGTTAGCCTTAAGCGAGGTGATTCCAGCCTTGGGCCGTAAGCTCAATCGCCTGTCCGCTTCTCGTAATGAGCGAATTTTCGATGCCCTCTTCGTCCATATACCCAATCACCGTTAAGCTCGGATTGCCTTTGATTTTATCGTAATCTTCCTGGCTGATGGTGAACAAGAGCTCATAGTCTTCCCCTCCGCTCAATGCGATGGTGGTAGCGTCGAGATTAAATTCTTGGGCCGTTTCCACCGTTTTTGGGTCGATAGGCAATTTGTCTTCGTAAATCTTCACACTCAATTTTGATTGCTTCGCGATGTGCAATGCCTCTGAAGCCAAACCGTCTGAAATATCGATCATGGCAGATGGTTTCACTTCCATTTGAGCAAGCAGTTCAATCACATCCTTGCGTGCTTCCGGCTTGAGTTGACGTTCGAGCATGTAGTCAAAGCCTTCGAATTGAGGTTGAGCACTTGGCGCAGCCTTAAACACTTCCTTCTCTCGTTCGAGAATTTGAAGTCCCATATAAGCGCTTCCCAAATCGCCAGAAACCACCAGGAGGTCGCCCTTTTTAGCCCCGCTTCGTTTCACCATATCGGCTTCATTCACCAAACCGGTTACCGCAACGTTAATTACCAATCCCGCCATTGAACTTGTGGTATCTCCACCCACCAAATCCACCTCGTACAAATCACAAGCCTTGCGCATTCCTGCATAGAGCTCATTAACTGCTTCAACGCTAAAACGATTCGACAAGGCCAAAGAAACCACCACTTGCGTTGGAGTACCGTTCATGGCATAGATGTCAGACAAGTTGCTCACAATGGCCTTGTAGCCCAAGTGTTTCAGTGGAGCATACATCAGGTTAAAATGAACGCCTTCGCAAAGCATATCCGTGCTCAACAAAAGCAATTGTCCGTTAGCATCAATCGCTGCCGCATCGTCTCCAATACCAAGCACCGTGCTCGCTTGACAATGATTAATTCCATTTGTGAGATGATCAATCAAACCAAACTCACCAAGTTCTTTTAATTCTGTACGTGTTTCGCTCATGGTGCAAAAGTAGGGGATTTAGGAATTGAGAATTAAGAATTGGGAATGACGAATTAGGAATTTGGGGATTGGGCGAAAGTGCTGAGGTGAAATACATCCATAAAACAAGGTATTGCTCGCTTCGCCAACACCACTATAGGAGACTGAGCGAGCCGAAGTCGGAGGGGGTGAACGTTTGGATGAATGGCGAATTTTTTGATTTGTTGCAGGGCTTCCTAAGCGGTCAAGGCTATTGAGGTCAGGCACATTCATAGGGGCAATTTCCAAGAAAGACTTTCTTTATAACATGACCATTGCATAAAAGGAAGCTAGAGAGCGTCATTATTGGCTGAAGCCGATCCATGCGTCGGAAAATTTCAAAGAAATCCACGAAGCACCCCCAACAGAACAAGCTATCGAACTTCAAAAAATCATTGGTTCCATCTGCCTGCTCTCGAAAGAAGCTCAATGACGACACTAAATAAAATCAAACTCTCACGAATCAAAGCTAACACACATTCAATCCTTCACGAATTCACACATTCACAAATTCCCAATTTATTCCCCTTTATTTAGAAATATTCTAAACAATATCGGTATTTTTGCAACATCTAAGCAATTCAGTTGTTTAATGTGCAGATAAGACTATGATAAAAGTAAACGACAGCGCTCGCGACCAAGTGCTTAAATTAATAGCTACCGAAGCACACCCGGCCAATGCATTTATACGTGTTGGAGTGAAAGGTGGTGGTTGTTCCGGACTCATGTATGAGCTGGAATTTGATACCGAAGTGAAAGAAGGAGATCAGGTGTTTGAAGACAATGGAACCAAAGTGGTGGTAGACAAAAAGAGCTTTTTATACTTGGTGGGTACCGAGCTAGAATATTCTGGTGGTTTGAACGGAAAAGGGTTTGTTTTCGTTAACCCCAATGCAAACCGAACCTGTGGTTGTGGTGAAAGCTTCTCCATTTAACAGAAGGGAATTATGGCATACGAAGGAGACGATTTATTAGAAGAAGTAACGGGGAAGGAGTATGAATTCGGGTTCACCACGAACATTGAATCAGACAAAGCACCTCCAGGACTGAATGAAGACATCATCCGTTTAATTTCAGCCAAAAAGAACGAACCAGCATGGTTACTCGAATGGCGACTTGATGCTTTCGCGAAGTGGAAGGAAATGACAGAGCCTGAATGGGCTCATGTGAACTACAAAAAGCCCGATTTCCAGGCCATTTCTTACTACTCTGCACCAAAGAAAAAACCTCAACTCGATAGCCTTGACGATCTCGATCCGGAGATGAGAGCTACGATGGACAAACTGGGCATCAGCATCGAAGAGCAAAAAAGACTCTCTGGTGTGGCTGTCGATTTTGTAATGGACTCAGTATCGGTAGCCACTTCTTTCAAAAAGAAATTGGGCGAACTGGGCATCATCTTTTGCTCCATGAGCGAAGCGGTTCAAGAACACCCAGAACTGGTTAAAAAATACTTGGGTACTGTTGTTCCTAAACAAGACAACTTCTACGCAGCTTTGAACTCTGCGGTGTTTACCGACGGTTCTTTCTGCTACATCCCAAAAGGAGTGCGTTGCCCTATGGAACTTTCCACCTACTTCCGAATCAACGAATCGGGTACTGGTCAGTTCGAACGCACCTTGGTGATTGCAGACAAAGGCAGCTACGTAAGCTACCTCGAAGGTTGTACCGCTCCTCAACGAGATGAAAACCAATTGCACGCGGCGGTAGTTGAATTGATTGCTTTGGATGAAGCAGAAATCAAATACTCTACGGTTCAAAACTGGTACCCTGGCGATAAAAATGGCGCAGGCGGAGTGTTTAACTTCGTAACGAAAAGAGGGCTTTGCGAAACCCGCTCTAAAATCTCTTGGACCCAAGTTGAAACAGGCTCTGCAGTAACTTGGAAATACCCCAGCTGCATTTTGAAAGGCGACCACAGTGTGGGCGAG
>Ga0209652_1003203_pt1 | contig 12200 bp, 8 predicted proteins | sample SaaInl74LU_5_DNA_FD_184641 | JGI IMG/M metagenome (GOLD analysis project Ga0209652, IMG submission 184641) | Marine microbial communities from expanding oxygen minimum zones in the Saanich Inlet - ESP_74LU_5_DNA (SPAdes) (version 2) | ecosystem: Environmental > Aquatic > Marine > Intertidal zone ...
AATTCGCTATTCGATATTCTTTTCGATTGAAGAACAAGGAACATCGATTAACGATTTTAGAAGGAATCTCTGATGCTGTTCAATCGTCATGCTCTCACTGATATCCCTATCTTCGCTAGATGCGTTGTTTGTTTGTGCTCTGTTTTCTTTTTCTGGCTGAAATCACATCGGCCCAAAACTCTTGGCTTGTCAATGTCCAAGGGGGAAGTTTGATGGCGCATAGAGAAAGCATTCGTCCGCTCATCACCGATCACCTCCTTGGCGCTGAACTTCAATGGAGCAAACGATTGAGTGGAAAGGAAAATTGGCATCAACTCTACCGTTTGCCCGCGCTTGGAATCTCCTTTACTTATGCTGATTTGGGCAATGAAAACGCCATTGGGAAACAATTCGCCCTCACTCCCTTTATTGAATTGCCCATTGGAAAAGACAAGAGGGCGCTGGAGCAACATTTGCAGTTCGGATTAGGTATTGGATACACCGATAAGGTTTGGGACCTTCAAGAGAACTTAAAAGGCCTTGTGCTTTCATCTCACTTCAACGCTTCTATTTTCTTGCAGTACGCACTAAAGGGTGATTTTTCTTTTCTGGGTGATGAGGAAAGGTCACGAAACAGGTCCTTGTTTTGGTCTGCCGGAGTTCGATTGCATCATTTCAGTAATGCCTCTTGGAAAATGCCCAACCTGGGCACCAACAATCTACTTGCCTTTGCTGGAATTGGATTGAAAATGGGAGAAGCTCCCCTTCAAAAAGTGGCCGACAAGTCGTTTTCGAAGGTCAAGCGTTTTGTGTTGAGTTACGGCATAGGCTTTAGAGAGAACAACCCTCCTTTAGGGGTGAAGCATGCCATGCACACCCTACGTCTAGAAGCACTTCAACGCATTTCGCCCAAGAGCAGCATTGGCTTATCGCCCGAAATCCTGTACAACCGTTCTCTAGAAGCACTGCTCAGAAGAGATGGAGCTACGCACGAAGTTCAGGACCTCCTTCAAGCGGGCATTGCAGCGCACTATGCTTTGCATTTCTCTAGAATGACCTTCAATGGAATGGTAGGCGCTTACGTCTTTAATCAAAGCGATTACCGCGGCACTTTGTACTACCGTGTGGGCTTGCGATACGCCATCACCCCAAAACTAAGCAGCCATTTGATGCTCAAAACCCATGCCTTTAAAGCAGATCACGCTGAGGTGGGAATCGCCTATCGTTTGGGCCAATTTTAGAGACCGGAAACCTGCTTTTTCTTTGGGTACTTCACCGCAAAACGCAAGGTTTTTTTCATTGATTGTCCGGCCGCCAATTCCACTTCCCAAGTTACCTTGCCCGTTTCTGGGTCGAGTGTTCCTCCGCTCAGTTCTTCAACAGACACTTCAATATCGCCATTTTGCGAGAGCGGAATTTGATCTTCAATAACAATCGTAATGGGCGTGCTTTTGTTGTTACTGATGTTGATTTCAAAGGCCTTCGTGGTGACCTTCTTTCCACCGAAAGTGTTGGTTTTACAGAACTCCTTGATTTTATCGTATTTCACAATTACACCAGGATCTCTACCCAATGAAAGCTGCAAGGTGTCTTCTCCTGAGTTGGCGTCGATAAAGCTCGTTCCGGTAAATGTTCCTTGGAAGTAGATGCTCGCGTTGCCCGGAAGGAGGTTGTAGCCCATCCAATCGCTTACTCCGCAGCGGAGGTAGGCCGATTGATTCAACTTGGGCACGCTGAAATGACAATAGCTGCTCGGCAAAGAGAAACGTTGGTTTTCTACTTCAACAAACTGGTTGTCTGAGGGAACCGAATACGGCACCGCTATTTGAAATTCCGTGCTCGTTACGTTTTCCACCATTTGAACGGCCATCACCTCCGCTTTTCCCATAGACGATTGGGGTTCTTCCAGGTCGTATGTTGCCGTAGTCTCAGCGTAGTTATTATCCGCTCTCGCTTTTGCTTTGTTTGCTCCGTAGTACTCTTGCAAGCGCAGTTGCCATGGATACAGGTTGGGCGGGTTACCTCCTATTGCTGGGTTTCCAGAAGAAAGCGTCAGTTTAACGTTGTTCCAATCGTTCCCCGTGGCTTGTCTTACTTTTCCTTTGTAGCTCAATACCACGTCTTCAGAAGTACTTTTAGCTCTAATGTCGTACAAAGGCACCCACGAGGCATCGTACACCACATAGCTGAAGCTCAATTTTGATTTGCCCGATTGGTTCACATTCAAGCTGATGGTGATGGCGCTTTGATTTTGTCGTTGATTTCCAGAAAGCTTGTTGATCTCTTGTTGTAAGCGACTGGCTGTTTTTCTCAGTTCGTTTTGCTCCATGCGCACCTCAATCAAGCGAAACTGCACTTCTTTTACACGTTCTCTTCTAAAATTCGCCATTTCCTCAAGGTCTTCCACCAACATTACTGCCTCATCTCCTTTCACACTTCTATTCTCAGTGAGGAAAGCCATTTCATCGTTATACACCCCTTCCAAAGCTACTTTCGTGCTGATTTCGAAGTTCACATCGTCCAAGCTATCCAGTTTTGACTTCAGGTTTTTCGACATGTTGGCTGCTTCGTCGAAAAGCTGTTCGTGCTTCACCCCAAGAATCGTGTAGCCTACATTTCCTTCCACAATGATGCTGTTTGGGTTGATGCGTGAGGTAATTCCTTTGATTTGCACGTTCACTTTTCCTGAAGGCAAGACCAGCTCTCCTGAGCGTGAAACTTGGGCTTGGTTTAGGAACACCGTTACTTCCTGTATCGGAAGTTCGACAACTTTCAGCTCTTGGGACTGAACGAGTGTTGTGAAGAGAAGAGCAATAAAAAGCGCGAGTGGGGGAAAAAATTTCATGTCGTTTTGTTTAAGTGTTCGTCTGAACGTTTAGGGGGTACAAATGATCGTATCGTAAACAACGCCATAACCGGCCCAAAGACCAATTCCGCCGTTGATGTTTCCTTGAAGATTGGCTGGTGTGGCAAACGGACTCCCTTGTGTACCAATTTGGTCTTCCATTGCCGAAATAAATTTAAACACTCCTCTATCAATAACCGCGCCTCGAACAGCAATGGTATCACCCACCTTATAAAAGCCGCGTTCTTCGTTCAAATCGTCTTCTTTTGTGCTGTTGATGAAGCTCCCACGAAAGTAGCCAAACTCAAAAGAGAGTCCGTTAAAAAACTCATCATCATTCGCACTTCCCAAGGGGTAGATATAAGTAGGGTCTTTCATCTCCCCCGCATGCGCGCTCCATGAAGGATAGCGGTTGATGCGTTGTGCCGACCAGCGGTAGGCGTTCCCAAGTGTATCTGGGTCGCTCAGTATCGCATACGCAAAGCCCAGGGAATCGCCACCATTTGGAATTGAAAACCAAAGCGAATCCAGCGGTATGGTTTGGTTGATCTTGGTAACAGCACTTAGGCTTTCGCCGTTATAATTCACTTCCAGACGATACGTTCTACCCAATTCACCCAGAAAAGAATTATCTAAAACCGTGTAGGCGCAAATGTCCACTGAGGCAATAAACTCGGGAGAAAAGCCTGTTGCTTCCGCTACAAGGGGAAGTAATTCTTCGGGCAAGTCGCTCGTACAAATTTCATCCAGCGTTACTGTATTTAGTCCATCGCTCACCCGCACCTCTGCTCCATTCAGGAAGAAACCCTCTAAACCAGAAAAGCCACTTGGGTCGAAGGGATTTCTTGTGGTACTAAGCAATACGAAAGGAGGCTGATCTTGTTCAATTCTTCCGTCAATCACCAATTGTTGCTCCGCTTCAGGCAAATCAACCGTGATTTCCTTTTCGCACGAAAGGAGCAGAATGGATAAAAAGAAGAGACCTCCTATTGCCTTCAAATTCTTCATCATAAGCTGAAATTCTATTCGAAAGTACAACGAATTTAGGCAGCCCTTGTTCACCATTGTTGATAAATTTTGTTAGCAAGCTTAACATCAGGTGCTTCAAAATCCCCCTTGGTTTTAATACATTCGTAATGAACCTTTGAAACATTGAGGTATGAGAATCCAAACAGAGAACATCTATCAAGTAATAGAAGTAAACGCAGCTCCGGCAGAAGTTTACAAAGTATTTACCGATGAAAAGCTGCATGCCGAATTCACTGGAAAGGCGACTTCCTTAGAGCTAAAGGAAGGTGGCGAGTTTTCATTTTGCAACGGAAATCACACCGGTTACTTCTTAAAATTGATTCAGAACAAGACCTTGGTTTTAGTTTGGACACACAAGAAATTCCCGAGGAACTACTATTCAACTGTTCACCTTCAATTGGAGAAATGTGATCATGGAACACGCATTTCAATGAATCACATTGGTGTGCCTACCTCTTGCGATGGTTGGTTAACTGAAGCTTGGCACAAGACTTATTGGGAGCCATTAGCGGCTTACTTTGAGCCCGTTGCGTCTTAAGTTCGCAGGTCTAAAATGCTAAACGTGCTTTATTGGGTGTATCCAGAGCCACCTCTCTCCCGTGCATAAGCTGAAACATCCCCGCCATGGCAATCATTGCTGCATTGTCTGTGCAGTATTCAAATTTTGGGATGAAGGCCGTCCACCCGTGTTTTTGAGCCAAGGTTTCTAAGCCTTCTCGCAAGGCTGAATTGGCTGAAACCCCTCCTGCGATGGCAATTTGTTGAATACCGTGTTCTTTTGCCGCTCGTTCTAAGGTGTCGAGTAAGGTGCTGACGATGGTCCATTGAATGGAAGCACACAAATCGTATTTGTTCTCCTCAATGAACTGCGGGTTCACCTTCATTTCTTTTTCCAAAACACGAAGCACGCTGGTTTTAAAACCGCTGAAAGAAAAGTCGAATCCCTCCAAACGCGCTTTCGAAAAAGCAAAGGCCTGCGGATCCCCCTCCTTACTGTAACGATCAATTAATGGTCCGCCAGGATAAGGCAAACCCATGATCTTCGCCGTCTTATCAAAGGCCTCGCCTGCTGCGTCGTCGATGGTCTGACCAACAATCTGCATGTCCACAGCGCTCTTCACCAAAACAATCTGGGTGTGTCCGCCAGAAACCGTCAAACACATAAAAGGAAACTCCGGTTGTTTTTCTCCGGCATCATCAATAAAATGAGCGAGGATGTGCGCATGCATGTGATGAACAGCATAAAGTGGCAGGTTTAAGCCCAAGGCCAGACTCTTTGCGAAACTTCCCCCCACCATCAAACTGCCCATGAGCCCTGGTCCTTGCGTAAAAGCAATAGCATCCAAATCTCCTTTTTCTAGATTCGCCATCTTCAAAGCTTGAGCCACCACAGGCACAATGTTCTTTTGGTGCTCCCTGCTCGCCAGCTCCGGAACCACACCTCCATATTCTTCATGAATGGCTTGGTTCGCAATAAAATTGGATAGAATTTTGTTGCCTTTAAGTATCGCCGCCGAAGTATCGTCGCATGATGACTCAATAGCAAGCAGTATTTTTTCGGGGTATTTTAAAGACATATCTTTATTATATTCAGTAATTTAAGACTAATTAATTAAACTAAAAGTACAACTTTAAGTCTTAAACAAATAGAAGTGCAAAATTAAGTACTCTCTGCGAGACCAAGCCATAAGTCTTGTGTAAATTGTACCACCAATGAGAAAAAAGTTATTCCGTCTGTTCATCATTTTTATCGGAATAGTTCTGCTGCTTTACCTTGCACTCATTTCTTCTCCCGTTCAAACTTGGCTCACTCGTTTGGTGGCCAATTCCATTGCTGAAAAAACCGGTACTGAAGTGAGTTTAGAAAAAATCGATATCGATTGGTTCTCTGATTTGGTGCTTGAAGGTTTGCTGGTGAAAGATCAAAACAAAGACACCTTGATTTATGTGCGAGAGCTTGGTTTGAGCGAAGTGCGCATCAACCAGAATAAAGAACAAGTGCGCATTGGGGCTTTGAATTTGGACGGACTCTATTTACGGCTGCACATTGCCGAAGGAGACAGCAGCACCAACCTCGACCCTATTCTTGAGTATTTTAGTTCCCGTGACACCACTTTAAGCACCCCTTGGAAACTACTGGGCAATCAGATTAACATTCAAAACGCCCGTTTTCGTTTTGACGACGATAACGATGAAGCCCTTTCGCCCGGTGTGGATTACAGTCATATCGACTTAAAAAACCTCAATGTAAAGGCCAAGCAAGTTCATCAGAAAGGAGACTCGTTGTATGCGAAAATCGACCGCTTGCAATTTCAGGAGCAATCAGGATTCAAGCTCGATGATTTGCAAGGCGTTTTCAGCATGAACGACAAGCTGTTGCGCCTTGATGAAATGCACATCAGCACAGCAGAAAGCGATCTCAAAGGCTTAGCAGAACTCAGCTTCAAGAGTTTTGACGACTTCTCCAACTTTGAGCGCAAGGTGAAAATGCGTTATGAATTCAAACCTTCCGTGGTTCAGTTAGCAGATGTGGCCTACTTCGCTCCCGACCTCTGGGGACTTGATCAAAGGATAGAACTCTCTGGTAAAGTGCGCGGTAAGGTGAACAACCTAAAAGGTCGGAAAATTGCCCTAAAATTTGGCCAAGAAAGCAGCTTTTCGGGTAGAATCGACCTCTCAGGCTTGCCCGATATCGACCAAACCTTCATCACCTTGGATGTGGACGAACTCATCACCACAAAAAAAGACCTCGACCGCATTCCCTTACCGCCATTTGAAGAAGGGAAAAGCTTGACAACACCTGGAAACATTGCCACCTTGGGACAAATGAGCTTTACAGGTAATTTCACCGGTTTCATTAACGACTTTGTGGCCAATGGTGTTTTGAGCACCCGATTGGGCATCGTGGAAAGCGACATTAAACTCACTGATGATGGCGAGGACATCTTTTTTTCTGGAAACATTGAAACACAGCTCTTCGACCTCAAAACCTTTTACAGCATCCCACTTTTGGGAAAAGTATCGAGCACGCTGAATGTGAAAGGAAGTGGCTTGAAGCTAGAAGACCTCAGGGCGCAGCTTAATGGTGAGATCCAGGTTTTGGACCTCAATGGCTACCGTTACAAGAACATTCAGGTGGATGGCGATTTTAAAAACAAATTCTTTGATGGATTGGTGAGCATAAAAGATGATCGCGCCAACTTTGATTTTAACGGTGCCATCGACTTCACCCAGAAAATTCCACAGTACAATTTCGAAGCAGAGGTGCGTCATATCGACCTCGTGAAACTCAACTTACTCCAAGGCGACTATACCAGCATGTCGGGAATGTTCAGCCTCAACGGACAAGGCAGTAGTTTAGACGATTTTGAAGGAAACATCAGCTCAGACGAAGTATTGATTTGCACCAGTCAAGAAGAGTATCCCATTCAACACCTGGAGTTAGAATCAAAGAACAATGAAGGCCTTCGGAGAATAGAAATTGCCTCGAACATAGCCAACGGTTATGTTGAAGGGAATTTCAATGCCGCCGGATTAGAACGCGGATTTAGACAGATTTTGGCCGACATCATCCCAAGTCTCGAAGCTCCTAAAAGCAATAAAAAGGCAAAAGAAGACTTCAAGATGGAACTTGTTTTGGGCGATTTTGAATTGATAGCCGTCCTCTTCGTTCCTGAACTCTACATTGCACCGAAATCAAGGTTGTTTTTAGAAATGAACGACCAAAGCACCGAGTTTGACGTTGTTTTCACTGCAGACACCTTGAAGTACATGGATTACTATGCCACCGGCCTTATTGCCGACATGCAGTATCCCGACAGCAGTTTGTACCTCACCGTCATGACCGACCGGCTCCAGCTTGCTGACAGTTTGTTCATCAACTCCTTTTCCATCGATGCTCGAAACAACAAAGACACCATTTACACCTCGCTTGCTTGGGGTGAAGGTGAAGACAATTTGCGGGGCGACATCAATGCTGCTTTGGCCATTGGGGGAAACAAAGACCTCAGCATTGATTTAAGTGATGCTGTTTTCTGGGTGAATGATTTGGATTGGGTGATTAACGACAAGGCCTTGATTGACATCGAAGGGAAACGCATCGAGGTCAACGATTTGCGCATCGCCCACAAAGAACAATTCCTCCGAATCGATGGGGTTATTGATGAAAACCCGGCCGAAGTACTTGAAGCCGAATTTCAAGCCATTAACCTTTGGCTTCTCGACCCCCTCATCTTAAGTTCAGGTATTGAGCTTGATGGCATTGTTAGTGGTTCTGCCGCCATTTCAAACGCCTATGTTGATCCGCTCATTACCGCCGACCTCGCCGCCATCAATTTCAGCATCAACAATTACCTGCTTGGCGACCTCTGCCTCGAAAGCCGCTGGGACGATATCAACACCCAATTGATTCTCAGTGGTGAACTCGAAAAAAACAAGAGGAATCAACTCGCCTTCGGAGGGTTTTACCGACCAAAAGACCAAGATAGTCCGCTCCAAGTTGTTGCTCAAATCCAAGACCTCGAGCTCAGCTTCTTGAATGCCTTCATTACAGAAGGTATTTCAGAAATTGGTGGAGACATCTCTGGAGAAGTTGCCATCTCCGGACAACTTGAAGCACCTCAGTTGGAGGGCAAGGTGGGGTTCAATCAGGCCTCCGTTCATGTTGATTATTTGAACACCACTTACTTTATTGAAGAAGAAGCCGGGGTGTATCCCGACATGTTCACCTTGAACAGCATTGCCGTTTACGACGAATTTAACAACAAAGCCAGTTTGGTTGGCACCATTCTTCACGACAATTTCACCGATTGGAATTTTGATGTTTTCCTTGATTTGGAAGAAGAGCCCTTCTTGGTACTCAATACAGAGAAAACAGAAGGCGAACTCTATTACGGAAGGGCTTTTGCGAGTGGTTATGCTAGTGTTTCTGGTTATGCAAACAACCTGATGATTGACGTGAACGCTCGAACCGAAAGTGGAACCAACATTGCCCTACCCCTTGGAGATTCTCAAGAAGTTGCTTTCGACGATTTTGTCACCTTCGTTGATTACAGCGCCGAAGTGATTCCAGAAGTGCCCGTTGATTTGAGCGGTATCGATCTGAAACTTGAAATCGACGTTACCAAAGACGCTCAAGTGCGCATCATTTTTGATGAAGCCGTTGGTGATGAAATTTCGGGAAGGGCAGCCGGACACCTCACCATGGACATCTCCAACCTCAGCACCTTCAACATGTATGGAAGCCTTGAGGTGCTCGAAGGCGATTACCTCTTCACCCTAAAAAACCTCATCAACAAAGAATTTCAAGTTATTCCCGGTGGACGCATCTCGTGGTTTGGAGATCCACTAGAGGCTGAAATTGACCTTCAGGCCGGCTACAAACTCACCGCTCCGCTCTATGATTTGATGAGTGAAGATGCCGAACAGTACCGCCAGCGCGTGCCCGTGGATTTATTGATGAACTTGTCTGGCGACCTCTTGAACCCTGGAATCACCTTCGACATTCAACTTCCGCAGAGCAATGAAATCAGCAGGGCAAGAGTAAAAAGCGTGATCAATACCGAAGAAGAAATGAACCGTCAAGCCTTCGCGCTACTCGTATTGCGCCGATTTGTTTCTCCACCAAACATCACCAAAGAGCACAACAGTTTGGGAATTGCCGAAAACAGCACCGAGCTCCTCTCCTCTCAGTTGAGCAATTGGTTGAGTCAGATCTCCAACGATTTTGACATCGGCGTGAATTACCGTCCGGGCGACGAAATCTCGAACGAGGAGTTGGCCGTGGCTTTGAGTACTCAGTTGTTTAGTGATCGACTCCTACTCAGCGGTAATTTCGGAGTAGCTTATGCAACAGGAGCCCAACAAAACACCGATGCCGCCAACAACCTCATTGGTGACTTGAAGGTAGAATACAAAGTGCTTCCCAATGGTAAAATCCGCATCATCGTTTACAACGAAAGCAACGAATTTGATGTAACCAACGCCAATCGCAGCAACAACACTCAGGGGATGGGCATTGTTTTTCAGGAAGAGTTTAACAGTTTACAGGAATTATTCCGATTGAAAGAAAAGTAGCTAACTTGTGGCAAACTTTAGCTTCATGAAGAATCTGCTTGTCCTTCTTATTTTTTGCTTCGCGATAGCATCCCCCACCTTCGCTCAAATCATCATCGACCAAAGCGATATGCCGAGCGCTGGCAACAGTTATGTTCGCGCTAACGGAAACTTGCTTACTGACCTCGACTTCACGCAAACAGGAGAAGACCAAACTTGGGACTACTCTTCACTTGAAAGCACCGGCTTAAACACCACCAATTGCATTAGCATTAGTGAAGCGCCTTTTCTTTATCAGTTCCTCTTCAACAACCCTTTGAGTCCGAATTACCAAGCCACTTACGCCGTTGCAGGCGAGGGCATTGATTTGGGCTTGGGCTTTACTTTGGACGAGTTTTTTCAATTCAACAAAGTAAGTGCTACCGCCCTTAGCGCCGTTGGTTATGGAGCAACTTTAAGCGGTGTTCCCGTTCCTTCGGGCACCAACCCCATTGATGTGATTTATTCGCTTCCGATGACCATGAATTCCACCCACCAGAATTACAGCGAGTGGCTCATTGAAGTGCCCGAAACTGCCACCTATCAGCTCAAGCAAACCCGCTCTTATGTGGTTGATGGCTATGGCACCTTGATTCTACCCGATGGTGAATACGAAGTGCTTCGCCTTACGATGAACATTGAAGCGCTGGACAGCATTTACATCAATCAGTTCAACTTTGGTTTTGAAATCCCGAGGAACACGGTGGAATACCATTGGTTGAGCTTGGATGAAGGCCTCCCTGTGCTTCAAGTGAACAGCTTACTTGGTGCCACATCTTCCATCAGCTATAAAACCAATGATGTTCCAGACAACATCCTTCAGCAAAACAAAAGCCGTATCAGCATTTACCCCAATCCCGCTCAAAACAGCTTGTTCATTGATCAGGCTGAAATGGGGTCGAGCTACGAAATCATCGACCTTCAAGGTCGGAAAGTAAGTGCTGGAAGCATTGACGCGGAGTTATTTCATATCGATTTGAGCGCCCTTTCTTCGGGGAGCTATGTGATCAATCTTCTCGGACAGGAGTATCAATCGTTCCGCTTTCAGAAACAATAAGCCAAAACAATAAGCACACCATCAAGCATTAGTTAGATCAAGCAGCATCATGAACATTTCCAGCAATTTCGACAGCGGTAACATCATCGTAAACAAGATCGACGGTTTCAGCGCCCAATTGAACATTCGCAAAGACACCAATTCAGCCTTTTCTCAGTGGTTTCATTTTCGGGTTGATGGGGTTTTTGGTGAGCATTGTACTTTCAGTATCACCGACGCCGGCGAAACTTCTTACCCGGACGGCTGGGAAGACTACCATGTTTGCGCGAGTTACGATCGGAAATACTGGTTCAGGGTGCCCAGCACTTATGAAAATGGGGTTTTGAGCTTTGAATTGGAGTCGGAATGCGATGCCGTGTTCTTCGCCTACTTCGCCCCCTACTCTTTTGAGCAGCATTTGGACTTGGTGCACGAAGCGCAATGCGACCCCAAGTGCAGTTTAGAGGTGATTGGAAAAACCGTTGAACAGCGCGACATGCATTTGCTCAAGATCGAGAGCGACGATGTTTGCGAGAAGAAAAACATTTGGCTCATCGCTCGCCAGCACCCCGGAGAATCCATGGCCGAGTGGTTTATGGAGGGAGTAATTGGTCGGCTTTTGGACGATGATGACGCCGTAGCGAGGAAACTACTCAAAACATGCCGCTTTTACCTCATTCCCAACATGAACCCCGACGGTGCCATCGCCGGTAATCTCCGTTCCAATGCAGCCGGTGCCAACTTGAACCGAGAATGGGCTTCACCGAGTTTGGAAAAGAGTCCGGAAGTCTACCACACCCTCGCCGCCATGCGCAAATACGGTTTAGACATGCTCCTCGACGTACATGGAGACGAAGCCATTCCCTACAACTTCGTGGCCGGCTCTGAAGGCATTCCTTCTTACAACGAGGAGCTCCACCAGCTTGAAGAGAAGTTCAAAGCCATGTGGATGAGTACTTGTCCGGACTTCCAAGACACCTACAACTACGGCAGAGACGAGCCCGGCAAGGCCAACATGGGCGTTTGCACCAATCAGATTGCCGAGCAGTTTGGCTGTTTGGCTTACACCATTGAGATGCCGTTTAAAGACAACCATTTAGATCCCGATCCTGAGCAAGGCTGGAGTGCGGAGAAGAGTGTGGCGCTTGGGGAGAGTGTTTTGTTGGCGGTTTTGGGCTTCGACTCCGCTCAGCCTACCGTTTCGGATTAGTCCAAGCT
>Ga0209652_1003204_pt1 | contig 12195 bp, 11 predicted proteins | sample SaaInl74LU_5_DNA_FD_184641 | JGI IMG/M metagenome (GOLD analysis project Ga0209652, IMG submission 184641) | Marine microbial communities from expanding oxygen minimum zones in the Saanich Inlet - ESP_74LU_5_DNA (SPAdes) (version 2) | ecosystem: Environmental > Aquatic > Marine > Intertidal zone...
CGCCCTGTGTGCGCGCCATGCGCCTTGTGCTAATTTTGCATCCTCATGGGGACCTCCAACGCAGCCATGTGGCTGGCACTCCTGATCCTCGGTTTCATCTGGGGAAGCTCCTTCATCCTCATGAAGTTGGCCCTGTTCGACACGTCCGGAGCGCCCCTCTTCCCTGCCCTCGATGTCGCCATGGGGCGCATTGCCATCGCCGGCCTGGCCCTCTTGCCCGTGGCCCTTCGGCACAGAAACCACCTCAACCGCACCACGCTTCCGTGGCTGCTCGTGGTCGGTGGCGTGGGCAACCTGATGCCGGCTTACCTCTTTACCACGGCCCAAACCCTCATCCCCTCCTCCGTCGCAGGCATGCTCAACGCCCTGACGCCCATGTTCACGTTTCTCGTGGGCGTGGCGCTGTTTGGGACGCGGGTCAAAAGCCTTCAGGTGGTCGGCCTCGTTGTGGGCTTGGTCGGCGCAGGCATCCTGGCCTTTCAGCCCGGGATGGGCTCGGACCTCGAGTCCGGGATGACTTGGGGGGCCGGACGGGTCGTCTTGGCCACGGCCTTCTACGGCGTCAGCGTGAACACCATCCGGAACAAACTCAGCCACGTCCCCCCCGCGGCCGTGGCGTCCCTCGCCCTTGCGTTGGTCGGGCTGCCCGCCTTGGCCGTGGCCCTCACCGGCCCGGGCCCCGAACTCGTGGCGGGGCATCCGGACGGCCTGCGCGGCCTGGCGGCGGTGGTGGTGCTGGCCGTGGTCGGCACAGGCCTGGCCCTCATCGCCTTCAACCGCATCATCCAACGCACGAACGCGCTGTTTGCCAGCACGGTGACCTACATCATCCCGATTTTCGCCATCATGTGGGGGTGGTTGGACGACGAACCGCTGACCTTCCTGCACCTCGTTGGAGGGCTGGTCGTCTTGGCTGGGGTGAGGTTGGTGAACCGAGGGGGCAAATAGGTTTGAGCATTTCAGACTTTATCACTACCTTTGCGGCCCCTTTGTGGGAAAAAAACAACACTCATGTATGCAATCGTAGAGATCGCAGGGCACCAGTACAAGGTACAGAAAGACCAGCAGGTGTTCGTCAACCGCCTCGACGCAGAAGAGGGCAAGAAGGTCAGCTTTGACCGCGTGCTCCTCGTCGACAAGGACGGTGACGTAACTGTTGGCGCCCCAGCGGTAGACGGCATGGCCGTCCACGCCGTCGTTGAACGGCACTTGAAGGGAGACAAGGTTCTCATCTTCAAAAAGAAGCGTCGCAAGGGACACCAGAAGCTGAATGGCTTCCGCGCCTCCCTGACGGAAATCAAAATCACGGACATCAAGAAGGCTGCAGCCAAGAAAAAGGCTGAACCGAAGAAGGAGGAAGCTCCGGCCGATGCTCCTGCGAAGTCAGAAGAATAAAACAGACCTCCAGGGTCTCTAACCCCCGATACCATGGCACACAAAAAAGCGGCAGCGAGTTCGAAGAACGGACGTGAGTCCCACAGCAAACGGTTGGGTGTAAAAATCTTTGGCGGTCAGCAATGCATTGCTGGCAACATCCTCGTGCGGCAGCGCGGCACCCAGCACCACCCAGGCGAGAACGTTGGCATCGGCAAGGATCACACCTTGTTCGCCTTGACCGACGGCCACGTCCAATTCCGCAAGAAGGCGAACAACCGTTCGTTCGTTTCCGTGATTCCCGCGGGAGACGCCTGATTGAAGCACGTACAGAAAGCATGTGAACTCCCGGCCCCAACAGGTCGGGAGTTCTTATTTTTGAGCAACACAGACCACCACCTATGCTGACCCTCCAATGCCTCCGAGAAGAGCGCGACCGCGTGCTGGCCGCCCTCGCCAAGCGTCACATCGACGCAGCCTCGACCGTGGATCAGATTCTGGACTTGGACGCCCAACGTCGGGCCACCCAGACCGAACTCGACCAAGTGCTCGCTGAGAGCAACGCGTTGTCCCGCCAGATTGGGGGGTTGATGCGTGAGGGCAAGAAGGACGAAGCGGAGGCCATCAAGGCCCAAACCGCCGGCCTCAAGGACAAGACCCACGAGCTGAAAGAAGCCATGGACGCGGCTGAGGCGCAGCTTCAAGAGCTGTTGGTTCAGTTGCCCAACACGCCGTGTGACTTGGTGGCTTCAGGAAAGAGCGCCGACGACAACGTCGAGGTGTTTCGCAGCGGCGAACCCCCGGCAGCGGGCGGCCACGCCAAACCCCACTGGGACATCGCCAAGGAATTTGACCTGATCGACTTCGACCTCGGGGCCAAGGTGACCGGAGCAGGCTTCCCGTTCTACAAGGGCAAGGGAGCCAAGTTGCAACGTGGGTTGATTCGCTTCTTCCTCGAGCGTGCAGACGAGGCCGGGTACACGGAATACATTCCGCCTCACGTCGTGAATGCCGACTCAGGCTACGGCACGGGCCAACTCCCGGACAAGGAGGGCCAGATGTACCACATGCAAGACGACGACCTGTACATGATCCCGACGGCTGAGGTGCCCCTGACCAACATCTTCCGAGACGTTGTGCTCAACGCGAGCGACCTCCCGACAAAGTTGTGCGGGTACACCCCGTGCTTCCGACGCGAGGCGGGCAGTTACGGCAAGGACGTGCGCGGCCTCAACCGCCTGCACCAATTCGACAAGGTCGAGATCGTCCAAATCGCGCATCCCGACGAGAGCTACGCCACCCTGGACGCCATGGTGGAGCATGTGAAAGGACTGCTCGAGGGCCTCGAGTTGCCGTACCGCATTCTTCGCCTTTGCGGAGGGGACATGGGCTTCACGAGCGCGCTGACATACGACTTTGAGGTTTGGTCTGCCGCCCAGGAACGCTGGTTGGAAGTGAGCTCGGTGTCCAACTTCGAGACGTTCCAAGCAAACCGCCTCAAGTGCCGCTTCAAGGACGAGGACGGCAAGAACAAATTCGTGCACACCCTCAACGGATCCGCGCTGGCGTTGCCACGAATCGTCGCGGCGTTGCTCGAGAACCACCAGGATCACGATGGGGTGACCATCCCCAAGGCCTTGGTTCCCTACGTCGGATTCGAGCGCATCGACGCATGATTCACACCGCACCCTCCATCGCCATGAGCACGCTGACTTTCTTGGCCGTGTGCGTTTTGGGGTGGGTGGGATGCGCCAAACCTGGCGACGACCACCTCGCCCCCCTGAACGACGCCCACCGGGCCGTCGAACAAGGCATGACGGCCTTGGCGACTTGGGACGTGGACAGCGTGAAAGCGGCGCGGAATCGCGTCGGCGAACGCTTGAAGGACCTCGATTGGTTGGTCGCCGACACCACCTTGACGTTTGCGGTGGCGGACGGCCAACTCATCGGCGACTGGAACCGCGTCAAGCGCTTTTTGAAAGACGGACCCGAGCGACTCACGGCCTTGGCCAAGGAAGGTAAGGTGTGCCTTGCGCAACTCGACAACCTGGCAGCAGCCATTCGCGAAGAGGCGACGGTGGACTCCGAAGGCACGCCCATGGACGAAGTCTACTTCGCCAAATCGGCGGCGCGCGAACTTGAACTTGTGGCGAAGTGGGAGGCGGCGGTCGCGGAAACCGAGCGGCTCGTGAGCTCCGGATTGGAGCTCGAGGGCCAGACGCGGGCTTCGCTCGACAGCCTCATCCGCGCCAAACGCGCCGAATGGGCGCAACAGATTGCAGAGAACGAATGACGTCTTGGATCCATACCTGTGTTGCACGCCTGCTTCGGGAGGCGCGTTTCCGCCACATCGTGGCGGCCGCCGCCTTGGCCTGCCTCGGATGGGCGGTGCCGCAGAGCGTGGTGGCGCAAACGGATTTGGAGTTGGCGGAGTTCTACTACAACGAAGGGAGCTACCCCCAAGCGAAGCTCTACCTGGAGGGGATTTGGAAGAAAAACAAGACCAACGCCGTGTACGAGATGTACTACGCGACCCTGCTCGCCCTGGACGATTTTGAGACGGCAGAAGACGTGGTGAAGGAGCGGCTCAAGCGCCGCCACAAGAACTCTCGGTCCACGGCCTTGGTGGATTTGGGATCGCTGTATTTGCATTTCGACAAGCGCGAGCAAGCCCTCGAGGCCTTCATGGACGCGCTCGAAGAATTGCAACCCGGACGTCCGGCCGCCGTCTCGCTCGCCAACGCCTTCATCAAGCTCGACGAGCTCGACATGGCCCTCGCGACCTACGAACGTGCTGATAAACTCGGCACGGTGGGCTTCGACTACGAACTGGCCAACCTTCAGGGCATGCGAGGGAATTACGAGGGCATGCTCAACGCTTACATGGCCTTGCTCAGCACCAAGCCCAACTACCTGCGCACCGTCCAAAACAGCCTGAACCGCAACCTGCGGCTGACCACCACGGAGGACAACCGCGAGTTGGTGCGCATGTCGTTGCTTCGGGCCATCCAGAAGTACCCCGACAACACGGTGTTTCCGGAGCTCTTGATTTGGCATTTCAACCAGATTCAAGACTTCGCCTCGTCCATCCTCCACGCCAAGGCCCTCGACCTTCGGTTGCAGGAACAGGGCGTGAGGCTCATGGAGCTCGGCAACACGGCACAGTCCAACGGCGACCTTGACACGGCGCTCGAATGCTACCGCTACGTCGCGGCAAAAGGGCCCGACAACCCGTACTTCTTCACGGCGCGCAACGAGGTTCTTCAAGTTCGGTTTGAAGAACTGACGGCGCAGGTGCCGGCCGACCTCGACGCGATGGGCACCTTGGCCGAAGAATACGCTTCGAGCCTGCGCGACCTCGGGGTGCGCTCCGAGACGGCCATGATGGTGAAGGACCGAGCGCACCTTTTGGCCTTCTACCTGAAGCGCGCCGACGAAGCCATCGACAGCCTCGAAGCCTTGCTTGAACAAGAGGGACTCAATGAGCGCGTGGCTGCCGTCTGCAAGCTGACGCTTGGTGACATCTACGTGTTTGAGGGATTGATCTGGGATGCTTCCTTGCTTTTCTCGCAGGTTGTGCTCGATTTCAAGGACGACCCCCTCGCGCACGAGGCCAAATTCCGCAACGCACGCGTCAGCTACTACGGCGGGGACTTCAACTGGGCCCAAAGCCAACTCGACGCCCTCAAAGCTTCGACCTCCAAACTCATCTCGAACGACGCCATCGACCTCAGCTTGCTGATCACCGACAACTTCAACCTCGACACGCTGACGCTGCCGATGGAGATGTACGCGCGGGCCGACTTGCTTCGGATGCAGCGCAAGTTTGACGACGCGCGGTTGACCCTCGATTCCCTGACGGAAGCCTTTCCCGGGCATACGCTCGACGACGAGGTGCTGATGATGTCGGCCGACATGTTCTTGCAGCAAGGCCAGCTCGACACGGCAATGGTCCTGTACCAAGAGGTCGTTGACCTGCACTTCGACGACATCACCGGCGACGACGCCCTGTGGATGTTGGCGGACCTGACGCACCACCGCTTGGGCGATTTGACCACGGCTCAATCCCTTTACGAGAAACTTCTGTTTGACTTCCCTGGATCGCTTCACGCCGTGGAAGCCCGAAAGCGCTTCCGCGCACTCCGCGGAGACGAACTCGAATAACCTGAAACCCCGCCCCATGGTCCTCTACAACGTCACGGTCAGCGTCAACCAAGAATGCGCCAACGATTGGGTGAAATACATGATGGAGGACCACATCCCCGAGGTGCTGGCGACGGGTCATTTTAGGGATTTCCGCCTGTGCCACGTGCAAGGGGAAGCGGAGGGAGGCATCACCTTTGCGGTGCAGTACATGGCGCGCGACGTGGAGGCGTTTGAGGCGTACCATCGCGATTGTGCGCCTGCCCTCCAAGCGGACCACCAGGCCAAATGGGGCAGCAAGGCCGTCGCCTTCCGCACCGTCCTTCCCTTGATCGCCGAGGGGCACCCCACGGCCGGATTTGAACCCGGAAAGAACTGATCCCTGGCTTAGGTCCTCCCACTCCTGATGCACGTACGCGCCAAAAAACACCTCGGTCAGCACTTCCTTCGCGACCTCGACGCCGCCAGGCGAATTGCCGAAGGCATCACCAAACACCGCGGCTGCACGGACGTGTTGGAAGTCGGTCCTGGAACCGGCGCACTGACGCGGCCGCTCCTCCAGCGCGGGGACCTCGAGCTCCGGGCCGTCGAACTCGATCGCGAATCCGTGGAATACCTCACCACGCAAGGCGTGCTTGCGGCGGACCGGGTGTTTGGGGTTGACCTGCTGAAATGGGACCCGGACGAGGCGTTCCCGGGCGGGGCGCCGTTCATCGTGGCCGGCAACTTCCCGTACAACATCAGCTCGCAGATCTTGTTCCGCGTTTTGGACTGGCGGGACCGCGTGCCGGAATGCGTGGGCATGTTCCAAAAGGAAGTCGCCGAGCGGATCGCCGAAGGACCGGGCTCCAAGACATACGGCATCTTGAGCGTCCTGCTTCAGTCCTACTACGACATCGAGTACTTGTTTACGGTGCACGAAAACGCGTTTGATCCGCCGCCCAAGGTCAAGAGTGGCGTCATTCGCTTGGTCCGAAACGACGTCACGGACTTGCCCCACGGAATCTCCTTCGAGCACTTCCGTCGCGTCGTGAAAGCCGCGTTCAGCCAGCGCCGCAAGACGCTCCGCAACAGCATCAAGAGCGGGGGTTTTGACGCCACGCTCATCCCCGAGCCGTTCCAAGGTCAACGTGCTGAACAGCTCAGCGTGGCGGAATTTCACGAGCTCGCGGCCGCGTTGCAAGGCTGACCAAGCTCAATCCCGACTTCCCGGACTTCGCAAGGTCAGCCGATCGGCAATTGCAGACGGATGAACAACGGCAGGTAGAGGCCCACGTTGTCCCCTTCAGCCCCGCCCCGGTATAAGAATTCGCCGCGCACGCCCCACATCGTGGTCATGGGCATGGTGCCTTTGCCGCGTCCGCGCTGCCATTCCAAGGTGCGGCGCGTGTGGCCCCACGCGATGTACCCGGAGGGGGCAAGCGCGTGGCGGTTCAGGTCTGCCCAGGTGACCCCGAAGTTGCCGAAGTTGGCCACGCCAGCACCGTACTCGACAAAGGCCTGTTCGTTGCCAGGTGCCGAGCGGTCCTTGCGCCACAAGGCGTAGAGGCGAAATTTTTGGTCGTACACGTTGAATTCGAGTCGGGCGCCTTGAATGCCCACCAACGTGGAGGGTTCGTTCAGGACGTAGCCTGCGTGCACCCCGGTCGTGAGGACCGCGAGCGGACTGACCCACAAGCGGCCTTGGTCGAGGTCGGGGAGGGTGGTGGTTTGGGCTTGCGCGGAGGCGAGCAACCCGGCCGCCAGACTCGCCGCGAACAACGCGTGCAACAGTTTCATGAACCAAAGGTGAGAAACCGGTCACACCTCGGGGAGGACATTCGCCCTACTTTTGAACACAAAGGCACTTGCAATGACCAAGGCCCAAACATTTGGGGAATTCATCATGGACCGGCAGGCGGACTTTCCGTTTGTGTCGGGTCAACTCACGCGGCTGCTCACCGACATCGGAGTGGCGGCCAAAATCGTGAACCAACAGGTCAACCGCGCAGGTCTGACCTCGATTCTCGGAGCTTCCGGGAACACCAACATCCAAGACGAGCAGCAGCAGAAACTCGACGTCTTCGCGGACGACACGTTCATGCGCATCCTTACCTCCGGGAAGAGTGTGTGCGGGATCGGGTCCGAGGAGCGGGAGAATTTTGTGCTGTGCGGGGAGAACGGCGAGGGCCGAACCGGCAAGTACATCGTGTTGATCGATCCGCTCGACGGGTCTTCCAACATTGACGTGAACGTCAGCATCGGCACGATTTTCAGCATCGTCCGGCGCGTCACGCCGATGGGCGAGCCGCTCATCGAAGAGGACTTCCTCCAACCCGGGACAGCCCAAATCGCAGCCGGCTACGTCCTCTACGGCTCGAGCACGATGCTGGTCTACACCACCGGCACGGGCGTGAACGGGTTCACCCTCGATCCCGCGGTCGGGGAATTCTTCCTGTCTCACCCTGGAATGACGTTCCCAGAACGCGGCACCACTTACAGCATCAACGACGCCGTCAAGGCCAAGAGCGGTCCGGCCACGCAGGCCTTCATCGACGGGTGCCGCGAGGCCGTGGACGCCGGCTTCCGAGGCCGGTACATCGGTTCGCTCGTCGCGGACTTCCACCGCAACCTCATTCACGGGGGCATCTACCTCTACCCTTCCACCACGGACAAGGCCCACGGAAAGCTTCGACTCCTGTACGAATGCTCGCCTCTGGCCTGGATCGCCGAAGAAGCCGGCGGCAAGGCGGTGGACGACCGCGGGCGCATCTTGGACAAGGTGCCCGCGTCGCTCCACGAACGCTCCCCGTACTACGTCGGAACCCGTCACCTCGTCGAGGCGCTTGAGGCCTGCCGCCTCGCCCCTGCGGACGCCTTCGCCACGAAAGCGCCACCGACCGCCTCAGACGCCAACCCCGTCCCGTAACTTTGCCGCCCATGCGGCCGGCTGACCTCCTCCAGTTCTATGTGCGCGATCCGAGAAACGGTGCCCTTCGCGGTGCCCTGTCGCAGCCTGGAACCAAGCTGGAGATGCACGGTGCTGTGGGTTCGGCTGTGGCCCTGAGCGTCGCGGGATTGCTCAGCCACGAAGACGAAAAAGCCAATCCACGGCACCACGTGTTTGTTCTGGACGACAAGGAACAGGCGGCCTACTTCATGAACGACCTGCAAGCCGTGCTTGAAGCGACACGGCCTGTGCTCTTCTATCCCCGTTCGGCGCGCGTGCCCTACGCCGACGCGGAAACCGTGGAGAACGCCAACATCGCCATGCGGGCAGAAGTGCTGAACGAGATCAACGGGGGACGCGACGGGCTGTGCATTGTCACCTTCCCCGAGGCATTGGCCGAGCAAGTCATCACCCGCAAAGAACTCAGCGACCAAACCTTCACCCTCTCCCGAGGCGAATCCTACACCATGGATTTCCTCGACGAGGTGCTGTTGGCCTACGAATTCGAGAAGGTGGACTTCGTCTACGAGCCCGGGCAGTACAGCATGCGCGGCGGCATCGTCGACATCTTCTCGTTCAGCTTCGACCACCCGTACCGCATCGAGTTCTTCGGCGACGAGGTGGACTCCATCCGGAAGTTTGACCCCACCTCGCAGTTGAGCGTGGCCAAAATGACGCGCGCCACCGTCGTCCCCAACGTCGGCAACTCCCGACTCCACGAAGCCCACGAACCCTTCTTCAGCTTCCTGCCCCCCAACTCCGTGCTTTGGATGGAGGACGCCAAGCGCTGCGAAGCGGGACTCGACAAGGCCATGGAGCGCGCGCGCGCACACTACGACCGCTTGAGCGGCGAGGTGAAGCGCACCCCTCCTGAAGAGTTGTTCCTGGACGGAGAGCACCTCGAAGGTCTGCTCGAGCCGTTCTCGGTGGTGGAGTTTGGCGGCGGCACGACGTGGGCGAACCGGATGATCCTGAAATACGGCATGTCGGCCCAGCCCGCCTTCAACAAGCAGTTCGACCTCATCTCGTCCAACCTGAGGTCCAACCACAAAAACGGCTATGTCAACGTCGTCGTCAGCGGTCAAGCCACACAACTCGAGCGATTGCACGACGTCTTCCACGACCGCCTCGAAGAAGGCGAGGAGCCCGTGCCTTACCAGCCCATCCCGATGGAGCTGAGCGAAGGGTTTGTGGACAAGGACCTCAAGATCTTGGTCTACACCGACCACCAGCTGTTTGAGCGCTACCATCGCTTCCGCCTGAAAGAAGGCTTCAGGAAGAACAAGGAGGCCCTGACCATCAAGGAGCTGATGGCACTCGAAGTGGGCGACTACGTGGTGCACATTGACCACGGCATCGGCGAGTTCAGCGGGCTCCACAAGATTGAGGTCAACGGGAAGATGCAAGAGGCCATCCGCCTCACCTACCGCGGCGGAGACGTGCTCTACGTGAGCATCCACAGCCTGCACCGCATCTCGAAGTACAGCAGCAAGGAAGGCACCCAGCCTAAAATCAACAAGCTCGGCACCAACACGTGGGCCAAGACCAAGCAGAAGACCAAGGGTCGCGTCAAGCAAATCGCCTACGACCTCCTGCAGCTCTACGCCAAGCGGAGGTCCGCACCAGGACACGCCTACCCGGAAGACGGTTACCTGCAGCACGCGTTGGAGGCGAGCTTCATGTACGAGGACACCCCCGACCAAAACGCGGCCACCCATGCCGTGCGCGAAGACATGCTCAAGTCCACGCCCATGGACCGCCTCGTGTGCGGGGATGTAGGCTTCGGGAAAACAGAGATCGCGATTCGGGCGGCCTTTCGGGCAGCCTGCGACGGCAAACAAGTGGCCGTGCTCGTGCCGACGACCATCTTGTCGATGCAGCACTACAAGAGCTTCAGCCGGCGACTGCGCGATTTCCCCGTCACGGTGGAATACATCAACCGCTTCCGGACAGGCAAGACGCTGACCGAGACGCTCAAGAAGGTGGAAAAGGGCGAGGTGGACATCCTCGTCGGCACCCACGCGCTGGTCGGAAAGCGGGTGAAATTCAAGGATTTGGGGTTGCTGGTGATCGACGAGGAGCAGAAGTTTGGGGTGGGCGTCAAGGACAAACTCAAGACGCTCAAGGCCAACGTCGACACGCTGACCCTTACGGCGACGCCGATACCGCGGACGCTGCAGTTCTCCCTGATGGGCGCGCGCGACCTGAGCATCATCCGCACCCCACCGCCCAACCGGCACCCGGTCGACACGGTCATCACGGGCTTCAACGAAGAGGTCATCCGGGACGCGATCGCCTACGAGCTCAGCCGGGGCGGACAGGCCTATTTCGTGCACAACCGGGTCGGCAACATCCAAGAGGTCGCGGGCATGATCCAGCGCCTCGTTCCCGATGCACGCGTGGGCATCGGCCACGGCCAAATGGAGGGCAAGGACCTCGAAGACGTGATGGCTCGCTTCATTGACGGCGCGTTCGACGTGTTGGTGGCGACCACCATCATCGAGAGCGGGATCGACATCTCGAACGCGAACACGATGCTGATCAACGAGGCGCACAAGTTTGGGCTCAGCGACCTCCACCAATTGCGGGGACGGGTCGGGCGCTCCAACCGCAAAGCCTTCTGCTACCTCATGGCGCCTCCCCTGAGCGCCCTCCCGGCGGAATCGCGCAAACGACTTCAAGCCCTCGAGCAATTCTCGGACCTCGGCTCGGGCATGCAAATCGCCATGCGCGACCTCGACATCCGTGGCGCGGGAGACCTCCTCGGCGCGGAACAGAGCGGGTTCATCAACGACCTGGGCTTCGACATGTACCAACGCATCCTTGCCGAGGCGGTGAAGGAATTGAAGGAAGAACAGTTCAAAGACCTCATGGAGGCCGAGCAAGCCGAAACCGGCAGGTACGTCGAAGAGACAGTGCTGGAAACCGACCTCAGCTTGCTCATTCCCGACCACTATGTGAGCGACATCCCCGAGCGGATTTCCCTGTACCGAGAACTCGACGACCTCAACAACGCCAAGGAACTTCAGGGCTTCCGAAATCGGCTCGAAGACCGGTTTGGGCCCCTTCCGGAGGAAACCGAGGAACTGCTTGGAACCATCCGCCTTCGGTGGGTAGCCCAGTTGCTCGGCATGGAAAAGCTCGTGCTCAAGAGCGGGAAACTCATCGCGGCCTTTGTGTCCGACGAGGACAGCGCCTACTACCAAGGCGCCACGTTTGCACGCGTGCTCGATTACTTGAAGAACCACGCCAAAGACGCGAGCATGTACCAACGCAATGGCGGGTTGCGCTTGAAAATTGAAAAGGTGGAAGCGGTGCTTCAGGCCCTCGCCATCTTCGAGGACATCGCCGGCATGACCGCCGACCAAGCCGCGGAACTTACCAGCGCCAAATCAGCGCCAGCCCCGCAGGCCGCGCCATCGGAAGGGAATTGACCTCTTCGCCGACAAATCGAGACGACAACCGATCCCGAACCACGCCGACCCCGACGTGTGCACGCACCGCGGCGTGACGGCCGAGGGCCCATTGCGCTCCGGCTATGAGACGGGCTTCTTCTCGGGTTTGGGTCAATTGGCCCGTGGATGGACCTCCTAGGACTTGGGCATCGGAGGCGTCACGCTGAATGCGGTAGCTCTCACGCGTCACGTCTGCCCCGAGGAACCACGCCGCACCGAGCTTGTGCTCTTGCGCGGGAAACACCATGGAGCCCATGGAAACCACTGATCCGGACAACACGTCCCCCTTCAAGC
>Ga0209652_1003209_pt1 | contig 12184 bp, 7 predicted proteins | sample SaaInl74LU_5_DNA_FD_184641 | JGI IMG/M metagenome (GOLD analysis project Ga0209652, IMG submission 184641) | Marine microbial communities from expanding oxygen minimum zones in the Saanich Inlet - ESP_74LU_5_DNA (SPAdes) (version 2) | ecosystem: Environmental > Aquatic > Marine > Intertidal zone ...
AATACCATACACATGACAGTTCTTTATCTCGCCATAGTTTGCATTATCAAATATAATTCCCTTCTGTCCATTGGTAACTGCCAAATCTTGTACAGTCCAATAATCACCAAACACACGTAGTACTGTACGTGACCCAGCATCTGATCCAGAGAGTAGGGGTTTGTTATTTGGATCTTCACCTCGGAGTGTTATACGTGCATTTGGTAATCCATCCACTTGAGCGGGGAAGTGTGAGGCCGTGCCGGATATACCATCTTCATCGTAGTATGTTCCTGGTGCTAAGATGATTTCATCACCTGGTTCGACGGATAGGAGAGCTGCGTGTAGGGATGTGGTGTTGGTGCATCTGATTGTTTTTGCATGTGTTGGATGAAACAATAGAAATAGTGCTGATAAGATGGGGTGGGCGGGCACCATCGTCGTCTTCATGGTGAACTCTATTGCTGTATCGTATTGTGAGAAATAATGATGTTTGTACCGCTATCATCATGCAACACATCAAAAAAGAATGGCAGGGATGCTCATAAATGACCATAGTAATCGTACGTACGATTGACAATGCTCTCTCGTGAAAAGAATTGTCCGATCGGAATGGACTGAGTGGAAAGGCAAATTTTTGCACGCGCCTCGTACCCCCCAAGTCAAGCTGGTGTTCTACCCTGGGATAAACATCTCGAGGACACACCGACGAAGAAACGGATGACTGCAATTGAGACATTGTCGGAAATGAAAGCCGATGGTCAGACGAGTGTCAGAACATCAACATCTGACACCTCTTCCACGCACAACAACTGTCACCGTCTGACTTGACAGAACAGCTTTCGACTGGAGTGTTCAGCGCTCACAACTGAATATTGGCTGAGTTATATTCTGGGGTCGTTGGGTGACCATATATTGATCAATGGATCCAACTCCATTAGAGTACAAACTTATTTTTTGGAATCCCGAAGTGTAGGCCTGTTTAGACCGCCAGTGGCCGAGATATCGGCGGCCGAGCAGTCGGATTGGATGGTATGTCTTCCTCGGCAGTACAGGTGTACTTTTTGTGGGACCGTGGGGTTGCAATACTCCTCGCCTCACAGGATAGGGGTTAAAGCTTCGCTCGTTTCATTTTGTCGAGTGTTATGGGCCTCCTTCCTCTTCTTCTTCACGTCAGGGGTACTAGGGTGTGGGGGTGGGGAGGTTGGTTTTTAAAAGGCCCATCGGCGTGACTTTATCGTCATGCCGTGAGTAGAGTCGATGATGACAGATCTGTCTGTCTCGATCGAAGTGGACAAAAGCGAGGGATTTTAGTACGTGGGCTAAACCACCAGTGTGCCTGCGAAGCCGCTTTTGACTCAGACCTCACGCACACACACACCTCGCACCTACTTACCCATTTCAATCCAAATACATAAGACACAAGATGGTGCTACCAGCCTATGAGCTATAACGGCGACAAATAATCATATAACAAACCCCCAACATAGCAACTAGACCTATTTTTTATGATGAATCGAATGGTGTAGTCGACGATCCGTGATCTTCAAGTCCTACAGACGTATTACAGCGATAGCAGCGATGCGAATTTTTTGCTATCTATGCGACAACATAGTTTGGGCATCGTATAGGAGAGGTAATGGTCAACATATAGCACTCTCATGATGTTCCCATATCCGGATGGGTATGGAGAGTTGAATAATCTTTGGCGATAGTGAGAGAAACGAGTACAACAGCGGCATCAAGTGAGATAAAGGAAGGCATGAAACTGGCACCATGGCACTTGACTCATAATTGACACCTGTTTTGTATGATGCATTGTTTTGCGAATTCAAGTCAATATGTATAGAAATAGCACTTTAGTACTTATTGCATGATTATTATGCTAACAAATCAGATATCATTCCCCTTTCTTACACTCTATTTACTCCTTTTTTGTGCTGGAGTTGGGAGATCATCCATGATCGATTCCAACATTTCTCTGTTATATTTGAGAGCTCTAAACCAATTATTGCTTGTTAATGGGCGACCGGCAATCTCTTCAAATGCTACCTTCGAAATCAGAGAGTGACGATTACAAAGATCATCTCCTGGATTACAACGGTAGTAGGCTGGTACAGACAACCATCGGAATACAAGAGCAACTCGAACTTTTGTGTATGAGTCTGTTTCATTATCGTCATCGAAGTCAACAGCGTGATAATAGAATTCGTCGTCATGCGCGGAGTGTACTAGAATTGATCCATCTTCCAAGGCAGTGCTATGCAATAAGCTTTCGTCTCTTTTGTTAGATTTTGCATCCGCCTGTGTAAACATGTAAGTTTGTGATCTGTTAGGCTTGATCAGTTTGTAGGTCATTTCGTCTCCAACGTTTACCGTTACCACATCTGTTCCTTCGATCTGGCTATTGTTGTTAAGCCATTGATTTGGGTTACCTCCATATTGTTTGTTTCTCCCCGTTTCCCTGTAGTTTCGAAATCCATTATCCTTATGTGGAGTCATCTGTTGCCTCCATACTAATCTGCCTCCCTCTCTTATCTTAGTATACACCAACACTTGAAGATTGTTTGGAGGGCAAACTCGGCTTAACGGACTCAGCTGATTGTGTACATGTTTCCATGTTTCGATCATTAGGGTGTATACGCTCTGGCTCATCGGTCGAGATCGCCCGTCAGCAGTAACTCGGCCTGTTGCTCCATACGAATACAATCGCCGACAGTCAGTTGCTAATTCTGGAAAGGGGAGGCTATCCCCGGTTGTTACACTGAAGCCCATTCGACGGGGTTGTGGGTATATTGTATCCATGATTCCAGTTACCGGTCTGTGTCCTAACCCACCTTTCGGGAAGTGGAAATTATCATAAAGCTGCCGGTGTTGGTTCTCGAGATCACGGAATTGATCTAGTGATTCACAATTTTGATATTGCTGTAATAGTCCGTTTGGCAATAATTCATCCATCGCATTTGCTAAACGAGTTTTGTATTCCACTGGCTGTGAAGGAGGTGGGAAGTACGACCCACTCCTATGGCTGTCCGGGTCGTATTGTTCGTTGTAGTCTCGGATATAATTAGCATCGTACTCCATATCCACCACTCGACAGCTTGGAGCGGAATGGCGTGAAAGTGCATTCTGTCGTTTTTGTGAATCCATTGCGTACGAGAAAATATCTTCGATTGTTCCAGGTGCTGCATCTTCATTACACTTGTGAGGGCAAGCAAGTAAGCAACCTCTCATTCTTCGAATCATAAACTCAACCTCTGTTCTGACACCTTTGATTGATATGAATGATTCGTTCGTCGATTGGAAGTTGTAGCTCGATTCACTTGAAGGAGTGTACAGCCAATTCACAGCTGCTGTAGGTTTGTGGTCAATGAGTGTCGATGCTGCTGCTGCCCTATTCGCTAATTCATCGAACTTGTGTTTCCATTCGTCGGTTGTATACGTGAGATTCCTATCGGTGACATATTGAAGCTCATCTGCTAAGATACCAAGATTGATATTGTTTAATAGCCTAACTTTATCTTCACTCAAGCACCCGTTGTAGTTGTCAAAGCGACATTTAATAATGAACTCGGCACATTCTTTTTCTGCCAGAGAGTTTGTTGCATCCAGCGTGGGAAGACGTTCACGTAAAGTGAGGAATTCACTCAAGCAACCACTTGATTTATGAAATGACATGTCGATTGTCTCGTCATGTCCTTCCATCTGGTCATTATCACGCCAGTCATCGACATCATACTCACGTAGTTGGGTGCATGTCCCATCATCGGCAACATCTGTGGTAGTTGCTGCTTCTATCGCTGCAGCTGCGGTGGCCTGTTTTTTTGTATGTTTTTGTGCTGTTCTTGATCGCTTAGTCCTCCTCTTTTTAACATTAAGGAATGTATTCCCGTGTTCTTTGGCAACGCCAGTGGTAGAAGAGAGTTTTTTGTTGTGGTACCACCTCCAAGATCCTATCTGGGTTATTGTTCTCACGGCGAACCGACAAATTGTGTGTTGGTCGAGTGCAACCACAGCTTCTTCCGTTTCGCCACAATCATATGGCAGCGGGTACCATCCGCTTGATTTTGCAACTGCATCTTTTTGCATATCAATGATTAATTGGTTTTGCTCTTCGGCTGGTCGTTGTAGAAATTTAATGCTATAGCGAGCAACTGCTTGACGGTACTGTTCATTTCGTAATATGGAAAGGCACGAGCATGGTTGAAATTTCCCCTTTTCCACATCATAACATGTAGTCAAGAATGCATTCTCTTTTAGGAACTCGTCCATCATTTTAATCCATGGAGCAGCTACTTCTGTTGGTGCGAAATCATAATATTGCCGATTGGTATGTTGCCATTTTTTAATTATGTCTCGAATTTCTATTTTCCCAACAACGGCCACTTTGGGGGCAGGGGCCATTGCGTGGACATATGGTGATGGTAGTTGCTGCATATTTATTGGATTGGTAGGTTGGTCTTACTATCTGTCATCAAGACTCTTGTGATTTGTTGTGCATTAGATGGTAAATAGGTGGTACACAGGCCCTGTGCGTGCGTTCGGCCAAAAAATAATAAATCTGAGTGCCTGTCAATGTACCCAGCAACACTCAACTACCAAAACCTAGTGCTGTCTGGTACTTATTTACCAAACTTGTAGATGAGATATTCGTCAACAAATGGCCGGCCGGCCATGGCAGTCCCACCAAAATCTCTGCAGCCAAGGCTGGTCGGGCATGCAGTTGTCAAGAAGTTTCTTTTGCTAGAATTTGAGGTTGAGCCCTCCATCCAAATAGTTGGCTCCTTTTCATATACCTGAGTCTACCGGTAGGGGTTTGTGTGGGGTTGTTGCCTTTTTGTGGGATGGTTGCCAACTTACCCAACGCACAGTGTATTTTCACCACCTATTCCAGAGATGGGTAACAGACTTCCAGCTTGTCACTGAGGCTACAACTACAACTACAACTACAACTACTTTATAAACAACGAGGACTCAATTAGGTCTCTGGACGCACTAGCGTATTCATTATTTTACTAATAATCCTTCTTTGTTTAGCTATAGCTGTACTTACTCCTTTTTTGTTCTTGGTCTTGGTTGGGTTCCACTCTTCGTTTTCTTCAGTGTCAGCGCCCCCTAGTTTTCATTCTTCTTCGCCCTTTTTGATCTTGGCTTGTTGGTCTTAGTCTTGCTCGTATTGTTCTCCACTTGCTCGCTGCTTTCTATATCTTGAATCATTGTCTCGAGCTTAGATTCTTGGCCGTCAATTTCGTATGGCTTGTAGTATTCTTCCCATACAACGTTCGTTCCTGCTGTTATAACGGCATCTTGGAGTTGTCTCAAGTTCTCTTCTTTTGCTACTGTTCTTTCCACTTTCCTTTTCAATGTATTCAATGCTTTCACTTGGTCTTTGATATCCTTTGTTTTGTTTGTGACTCTGTTTAGTGCAGTTTCTATTCGTGTTACATCTTCTGCCAAACTGCTACCTCCTTCGTCTTCAATTTTCTCCGACTTGTTAGTCCTAGACAGTATCGATAATTGCTTCACTAGCTCCACCATATTTTGTTTCTTTGTAGAGTCTCTCTTTCTCTGGAACGGGTTGCCGTCGATAGCTTCTTCCGTTTCCTCTTCCTCTTCCTCTTCCTCTCCCTCTACCACTTCTTCTTCAGCCTCTGCTATTCCAGTGTTCTCATTGTCTGATGGTTTAGACCCTATCAACCCATGGTTTTCGGGGTACCACAGCGTTCTCTTGCAGCCAATCACATCCGCTTCCAGCAAGGAAATTTCTTGTTTGATGTCAGAACCGTCTATGGTGACATGTTCATGATGTTGAAACAGAGAACGGGCAATTGTATCACTCCTTACGTTGCTATTCCCATTGCTGTAGCGTCTTGCATCAATGCTAGCGAACCGTGTTAGGTATGCTGTCTTGTTAGCATTGCCTGCTCTTACAGTGACAGAATGAATGCTGAATCTTTCGCTCATCGGTTTTCCGTCAGTATCCGTAGGCTTGCCTGAACCAGATACGAGATAGATGGGATGACTTGGAGACTGGAATCCCTCTCGTCTCTGCATCACTCCATACATCTGAGCATCACTCTCTGCCTTTAGCATCTGTACCAAGAACAATAAACTTGACGATTGAATGGTATTTACGGTGGTTAAAGTGGTCATACTCAACCTCTCGAGGTACTTGTAGAGCAGCTTGTTGGATTTTGAAGATCAGCAGCCGTCTTACTTGTCATGCATCTGTCTGTCAAGTCGTTAATTGCCCGAAGCTGTGGACATCCGATTAGTTTGTCGTACATTGAGTTCGATCTGGGATCGATGCCAAAGTCTTGTAACACTGTAACGAGCTCTTGCAGCATTGCCATGTATACAATCCACGTAGAATAAGCTTTGGAGCGTTTTATTGCCTCGCCTGTCATCCTTGCAGTTATTTCGGGTAATGCCTCCTTCAATATAAAAGTTTTGACTTGGTACAACTTTACAAAGTTGACTAGTACATAGGGCAGGAGGAAGTGATTAGCAATTTTAATTGACTCTTTGATCATAACAAGGATATGTGTTTTACGACTTACCTATTTGTCTGGCTGTGTCAACGTCACTCCAACAGCTTCTAGACCTAGTTTTGACATGTCTGAGTGCCAGCGCTAAACTTGATAAGTTGTCTCTTGTGTTGGCAGACGAGACTAATTCAGATAGTGCTAACGTTAGTTCGATGTCCAAACATTCTCCAATGCCCTGCGGTCTGTAACTTCTTCCTTTTGAGAAATTTGCTGATAAGTTAATTAGGCAGTGCTTGAGCATAATGAAGTAGCGCTCTTCAAGTACTTGACTTTTCACATCTTGATTCAACAAACGTCGGTGGATCGTTGCGAATATAAAAGCAGTGAATAAGATTTGATTTTGTTGATAACAATCTAGACATGTTTGTCCGTCTTCATGTCCTTGATCATGCGTATGTATCAATAATTGCGGAGTTGTGATGTACGGTGGCATGATTTGACCGGTTAGAGAGCTGGAATGGCCTAGGCCGTAGATCTTTGGAGGTTTTGCTTCGACTTGTTCTTGCATGCTGATTCGTAAGGCGTCGAGGCGATGTGTAGTCGGTTCTCTGATTAATGCACGCAGTTGCTCATTTTCAAAGAAGGCTGGTCTCTTGTCTCCATCTTTATCGTTGTCGCTGTAAGACCAGTTGCGACGATTTGTTCCAGTCTTTTCTGGTAAGATGGTTTCATAGTAGGTTCCCTGGTCTTTACTCGCTGAGTTTGATGAGTGCAACGAGTCACTTGCAATAGTAATTTCAGCACCTCGTTCAATACGTTGGTCAAAGAGGTCGATCTTGATGGACAAATCATGGAACAAGTCGATTCTTGAGCTGCAGTGTTTTGTGTTAGCATAAGTCTCACTTCTCTTGACAATAGAGGGAAGCAGATCGTCTACAACCGTAGCATTGTGACTAGACTGTAACTGTTTGCTAGCACATCGAACAACAACACTAATAACCTTATCCAATAACTTGAGATATTCGTCCTTGTCAGGGAGTACGAAGCTGTCTAGTAATGAATCAGTTGTGCTGATGCCAATGGTATCCCACCAGTACCGAGATATAGACCTGGGTAAGCAGCCTCCAACTGTTGAAGAGTTGCAGGAGCAAATCAGGCGAGGTGATACGTCGTTCGTGCATAAATTGCGGTACTTCTCAGCAGGGATCAGGGGGAGTGACAGTTACTGGTGGCAGAAGCGGGACGAACTGGAGTCATGGATAGACTACCATATAGCCAACGGAAACGGACCTCCCACAAAATTTGTCACATTGTCCTGCGCAGAAAATTGGTGGCCTGACCTGCGAAGGTTGCTGATTGAGCTGGAGGAGAAGGCTGGTGACCAAAAGCAGGTGCGGGAATTGAAGCGTGGAGGAGTGGCTGCCATGAGCAAATCGGCCAAGCGTTTCAATTACTATGTCAACGATTTCTTCATCAAGAGGGCCAAGGTGTTCATGGACACGGTATTGAAGGACGGCCTGGGCATTGAACACTACTGGGCGAGAGTTGAATTTGCCCCCGGCAGGGGACAGATTCATCTGCATTTGCTAGCCATCAGCAATGATAAGGCCTACCTGAATAGTTTCTACAAAGCTAGAACGGAAAAAGAGAAAGCAGCTGCTCTGGAGAGGTACACCACCCAAGTCCTTGACATGACAGCAGATGTTGATATTGATGAAAATCACAAGGTGGACACCTCTAGGACGTCAAAGTCGCCCTTACTGCGAAGATATTGCGAGCAAAAAGACGAAGATGATGACGAGGATTGCCGTCAACTGAGTCAGGAGTGCATGTGTCACAAATGCAACAATTACTGTCTGAAGCCAACTAACAGACAGCAACAGTGCTCCCCGCGAACATGCAGATCTCTGTTTGGCCAAGAATCAGAATTTGGCAGCCAAGACACGGAGGGCAGACCTCACCAGACAGTTTCTACTCTCTATGTGGACCACAGGAAGATAGAGCACTTCTTACTGCCACGAACAAAATCAAAACGTGTTGTACAGCATAGCAAAACCCTGCTCAAAGGTTGGAGAGGAAACGTGGACATCCAAATACTGGTGTACAGATCAGATCCAAATTGCCCTGACATTCGTGAAATAGAGAATGTGTGCAAGTATTGTGTGGCTTATGCAAGCAAGAAACACCACACGATGAAAGTCGAAACAGAAGCAATACAAGACTACATCCTAGCGTAAGTACTTGCAATGTATTGTGCTATTGAAAGTTACCAGCCAAATTCAGAACTTCAGACACTAACTGTTATCCTTCAATCAGAACACATACTGGCAACATTGATGGGGTTCAATCTATAGCAAAGCGATCCCTTAACTGGATGTCCAGCCATAGAATGGTGTCAATTCAAGAGGCTGCCCATGAAGTGGGTCGGCTAGATCTGACCCTCTGTTCTGACAGTCTATACACAGTGAACTTGAACGCTGCCAACAGGCTCAGGAAATCAACCGACCAGCCATCTGACAAGGATCTCATGAATTCGTACGCCAAGAGGGACAGCTCTATGTACCACCTCTCACTAGAACAGTACTTTTACAAAGTCTGGTGCAATAAAAGTTTCATGAACAATGAGAAAAATTGCATAGACGAGGACACCAAGAGGGAAAAGGCTCGTGTACTACTATACAAAGGTCTGAATTGCAGACCAAGGTATCCGGCTGATTATGACTATGCAAGGGGGATGCTGATCATGCACAGACCATGGAGGCTTGGAAAGCCGCCAACACCAAACAGTAAGAAAGAAACAGTGGACATATTCTTGAGAATGATTGATCAGAAGGAACTGCCACAAACAGTAATTATGGAATACGATAGGGCTTACAAATACAGCAAGGAACGGAGGGTGGAAATGACAAGTCAAGAGGGGGTCATACAGGACGAAGAGGATGCAGAAGAAATGGACGAAGAGGAGCGGCTCAATTTGATCCATACATCTCACTACACCAACGGACATTTGGATGGAGGTAGAAGTGAGGGGACGGAGGACAACTTAGATCTAGGCGAGGATCACGACTGGTCAAACAGTGGCTTCAGCGAGCAACGAGATACTTCAATTGCAGGAGAGGATTACATTAGTAGCCTGAGGACTGAATACGCTCAACTGAAGGCAGACAACGCTGACAACCTGGACATACCCACCACAAAGGAAGGCAAACAATTCGAGTTCAAAGATCTTTCAAAAGAGCAACAGGCAATTGTGCTAGCCACCATTGACACGGTATGGAAATTCCTTTTCAACGACAAAGACTACGAGCCACTGCGAGCAACTATCACAGGTCTAGGCGGGGCTGGCAAGTCATTTGTCATCAAGGTGGTGACAACACTTGTTCGACTGTTGACACAAAGGAACGAAACTGTGCAAGTTGCTGCGCCCACAGGATCCAGTGCGTACAATGTGAATGGGTGCACCCTTCACAGACTCCTTGGTATTGACGTGAACTTCCCCACTAAGAATCTTTCAAGAGAACAAACAGACGCCTTGAAAACTCAGCTGCAAAGATTGATGGTGCTGATAATAGATGAACGGAGTTTGCTGAGCTGTCAAGTGGTAGCAGCAGCCGAGGATCATGCTCGAAACGCTGCGTTCAATGGCCACAATTCAGAAGAGATTTGGGCGGGGATCCCTGTTGTTTTAACTTTTGGAGATGACTACCAGCTTCCAGCAGTAATGAACGATGGCATCCTCAATAGAATCAACAAGATCAACCTCAATGAACCACAAGCACCAAATTACCAACACAAGAACAAACAGATCAGCGACGAAGTGGGAGCTAGACTGCTATCACAGTGCCAGACAGCATCAGTGTTTGAACTAACAAAAAACTTCCGGGTGAAAGATGAACTGCACAGAGAATTACTAGAAAGACTTCGAACAGGAGACCCAACAGAATCTGACTGCGAAAGATTATGCAGCTTGCACTTCTGCAACTACACCAGCAACGAGCAAAAGCAGTATGTGCAAGATGTCGAAAGTAGCCCAAAAACAGTATGGCTATTCACGAAGAACGCCGACAAGCACAAAAAGAATATGAAGTGCCTCCTGGAACATCAGAAAAAGACTGGACACCCTGTTGCAAAACTCAACTGTCATTACCAGCAGGACAGAACCTACAACCGACCATCAGGGCAAAAGGGAGCAAGTGCAGGAGATCACTTCAACGGAAAGGCCATCATACGATCAAACCACCTTTGCATTGGAGCAAGAGTAACAATTGACACACTGAATTACGAACCAGCGCTTGGGCTGTACAACGGAGTGTTTGGCACTGTTGTGGAAATAGTATACGAGGACTCGGTAGGACCAAACAAGAACAATACCTACCACCTGCCGAAATATGTAGTTCTGGACATCCCCCAATTCAGACTGCCACCAGGACTGGAACCATGGGATAAAAATCATCCACAGGTAAGTCACACAAAGTGGAAACAAGAGATTAAACTTGCCATGATACAGCCACTCACCCAAGCACACATTCTGCTCACTTTTGAGGACCATCACAGCATGTTCCTGTCCCACCAGTACACACAAGATGTAAATATAGCAGAACCGGGCCGTGTTGTAGTGTCAAATACATGCCGCTAACACTTGCATATGGCGTAACGATACATAGATTCCAAGGATTTGAGGGAGGCAAAGACAAGCACGATCTGTTTCAAACAATAGTGGTTGACCCTGGCGATAAAGACTGGGAAATCAAACACCTGGGAACTGGATACTCAGCGGTGAGTAGAGCGAAATCAATTGGTTCCTGGGACACACCACACCCAACCGACTCTGCCTTACACTTCATTGGAAACGGATTATCCATGCATCGACTGCAAACGGGAAAATACAAGCAAGACAAAACACTGTGCAAAGCTGCAATATCGCGAAATGATTGGGTGAAATTTTTACACAAACGCGCCAGGCACACGAAGAAGCATACATTCAACAAGAAGCGACTGGCAAAGATAAAAAAAACAACATTTGCAAAGGCAACCGACCCCAACAACTACATATCGTCAACACAAGAGCTAGACCGACGAATATATGACATGATCACAAATCCGAACAAAAAATGGAAGAAGAAGAAGCAAAAAAAGTACATGCTGCCAAGACACTACTTCTCTTAACCATAGCCAATTCTACTTAAAACATGTCAACCAGATATTCCGGGATACACAGAAAACCCGTCACAACAGCCCTGCCATAACTTCACCTGACCATACCTGCCACATCGTTGTTGTCACATCAGACACAGACAATACTGAATTCCTATGCAGCAAATTTGAGTACCAATTCCTACCTAGCTCAAGAGCACTTCTGGCACTGATAACCATCCCAATGGGTTTGCAAAAAAGGCCCAATCATATGGTCCTACACAGCCTCTACGCTGCATCCACTTTTTGTTGTAGAAATGGGTTGATCTCTTCCTCTCTTTTACTTTGACAAAATGGGGGTTTATCTGTGCCATATAGGGTTAATCATCTGTGCCCAAGTTGCTCCCAAAGTGCTCCCATCCAGGGTGTATATAAAGTAAGGCCACAAGTCGCCCCAGCATTCGCGCTGGGGGCCCCTCGGGCCGATCAGTAGTGGTTTGGGCGTCTTTGTTTGCTTTGGACTTACTCGCGTATGCTGAGTCAAGCAATGAAGTTGATAAGCTGGCCAATGTCTGTTTTCTTGA
>Ga0209652_1003211_pt1 | contig 12177 bp, 17 predicted proteins | sample SaaInl74LU_5_DNA_FD_184641 | JGI IMG/M metagenome (GOLD analysis project Ga0209652, IMG submission 184641) | Marine microbial communities from expanding oxygen minimum zones in the Saanich Inlet - ESP_74LU_5_DNA (SPAdes) (version 2) | ecosystem: Environmental > Aquatic > Marine > Intertidal zone...
ATATAGGCGCACGGCAACAGCAACCTGCACTTTCACCACTCAAAACGGTTGCGGTTAGACCCACTCAGAACCTTTATTTTAAAGGCTTTCTGCGTGGGTTTTTGTGTGCCTGCATTCTAGCCGTTATCGGCGAGAAACTACCCATCTTCTACACCAGCATTGCACCACTGCACCAAATCCGTGCTCCCCCTGTGAAAATCCTATGAATTCAATGGCTTTAATTAGGTTGCACCTAAGCCCCTAAAGCCCCCCTGAAAGCTAACTATAGGATGAAACAGAATGACAATCGATCTGTTCACTACTCAAGAAACACTTGAGAAATCAGCAAGAACTCTAACTCAATCCAAATTCAAAAAGATGCTGACCGAGAACCAGCAAAAAGGTAATGAGACATCGACCTACTACGGGTCCAGCCTCATGAAACGAGCCATCGAACCTGTGGCCGAGAGAATTCAAATAGCCATTCACGAGGCTGAAGGTGGCCGAGCAGGACCAAAGGTTTCTTCAGTAAAATACCTGCGGCTATTCGATCCGAATGTTACTGCGTTCTTCACTGCGAAAACTATCATCGACAGGCTCACTTCCAAGACCAACAAAATCCAGAGCGTTGCTAACAGTGTCGGCAAGGCTCTTGAGGATGAGTTGCGCTATACAAAGTTTGAGCAAGAGCATCCGTGGCTGTTTAAAAAGCTGCTTAATGAGATTGATACAACCAGAGCCAGAAAGCGGCAGAACCTTGTGGCTGCGTACAACCGCTACTGCCAAGAGTGGGTAAGCTGGGGTGAGAAAGATCGTATTCACCTTGGGATGATGTTGATCGAGATGTTTATCAGCACCACAGGTTTTGCAGAAGAGGCTCAACGCTCTCTCGGTTCCAAGAAAACTGAAAAAATCCTGATTGCAACTCAAGCTGTAAACGACTTCATCAAAAACAATCGCGAGGTGGCAGAAATGTTATCGCCTGTGTATGAACCAATGGTTGTACCGCCTGTAGATTGGCAGGGCCCACGCGGTGGGGGATACCTGACCCACCACATCCCGCCACTCTCTTTCATCAAGACTAGCAACAGAAATTATCTTGAGGAACTTGAGGGTCTATCGGATCAAATGGAGCCTGTGTATCGGGCTGTGAATCACATCCAGAAGACGCCTTGGCAGGTCAACTCTTTCGTCTTGGCAATTCTGCAGATTTTACATGACAACGGCACAGCTGTTGCCGGTCTTGCTGCCCTAGAGGATGAACCACTCCCACCACGGGTGGTGCCAGAGGGTATGACCAAGGATGAGATGTCTGAGGAACAGCTGCGTCAGTTTAAACTGTGGAAGCAACGGTCAACCAAGGTCTACGAGGAACGTATTCGAGCTAGTTCTAAACGATTGATGACATCACGCATCCGTGCCATGGCTGAAAAGTTCTCGAAATATAACGCTATCTATTTCGTGCATACAGCCGACTTCAGAGGCCGGTTGTATCCAGCATCAAGCTATCTGACACCACAAGGCAACTCGCTTTCCAAAGGTCTTCTGAAGTTTGCTGACGGTAAACCGCTGGGAACCAACGAGGCTGCGTGTGAGCTAGCAATTCACGGGGCTAACTGTTTCGGGTATGACAAGGCTTCGATGCAGGAGCGTGTGGATTGGGTGGTCGAGAGGTCTGACATGATCTGCCGGGTTGCTACCGATCCAATGGGTGACCTGTGGTGGGCGAAAGAGGCTGACGATCCATTCTCATTCGCTGCGTTCTGTGAGGAATGGGCAGGCTACTGTCAGAACGGATATGACCATGTGTCATTCATCCCAATTGCAAAGGATGGTGCCTGTAATGGACTACAGCACCTCTCAAGCTGCCTCTTGGATAAGGTAGGGGGAGCGCAGGTAAACATCCTACCTTCAGACAAGCCTGCAGATATCTACCAAACCGTTGCAGACAAAACCATTCAGAAGGTGAAGGAGGATTTAGCCAGCAATGAAATGGTTCTGAATACTCACAGCGTTTCTGATTTAGCTCAGAGGTGGTTGGAGTATGGTATCACCCGTAAGACAGCTAAAAAATGCACAATGACCCGCGTCTATGGCTCAACATTGTTCTCGGCTCGGGCGTTTGTTCAAGAGTACCTCACTGATACAGATGCCAAGCGAAAAGGAGAGCACCGGGATTACGTTAGCCCACTACATGAGCTAGAGTTTCCCGCTTCTGTGTACCTCGCACCGCACGTTTGGGCCTCGATCAATGAGACTGTGGTTGCAGCCCAGACTGCTATGGATTGGATGCAGGATGCTGCAAGAGAGCTAGCCAAAGAGAACCTACCAATCGTGTGGACTACTACCGATGGCTTACCTGTGATGCAGTCCTACCCAGACATGACCAAGCGAAGACTGAAAACAAAGTTTGGTGACAAGCTGGTCTACCTCACCCTGCAGGAGGCCAACAACAATAAGTTGGACCGCCGCCGACAAGGTGCCGGTGTCAGTCCGAATGTTGTCCACTCGTGGGACAGCGCCCATCTAAGGATGACTGTCAATCTTGCTGCTGATAATGGGGTCACCCATTTTGGTATGATCCACGATAGCTTTAGCTGCCACGCATCGGACATAGAAATGCTCGGCGCATGTACCCGTGAAGCGTTCGTCTGGATTTATGAAGATGAGGGTCCACTTCAGAGGCTAAAGGATGAGTGTGAACTTATGCTCGGCAGGGAGTTACCCGCCCTACCACCTCGCGGAGATTTAGACATTCGGGATGTTCTCCATTCAGAATTCTTCTTCTCATAATCTAACCGAAATCAGTTAGGTTGCACCTAAGCTCTAGCAGAACCGAAAGGTAAACCAATGGACGCAAGAACACTCATCAATATCGCTGAATACTTTCACCGGAGCGGAGTACCCGTTCCTGTGGATGTGCAGGCCCGACTACTGGAAGCCGGTATTGATATCCAAAAATACCAACAAACTAAAGGATAATCATATGACTGATTATGTTACACCAAAGGGCATCGCAGTGTACCCTAAGCTCAATACACCGGACACCAAGTTCAATGTGGACGGTGAGTACACAGTCAAGCTTCGGCTTGCCGCAGAAGAGAGCCAAGACCTGATCGCTAAACTCGAAGGTATCCGAGATAAATACAAAGCGGATCAAGCCAAGGCTGACCCCAAGATTGCCCGGTACAACTCCGCAGATGTCTGCGAAGAAGAGGTAGATGACCAAGGCAATCTCACCGGCTTCAACATCTTCAAGTTCAAGCAGAAGGCTCGTATCACAACAAAACGTGGAGACACCATGGAGATGAAGGTTGCGCTGTATGACAGCAACAAGCAGCCTACAAATGTTAACGTAACCGGCGGTTCCACAATCCGTGTTGCCGGGACTGCATTTCCATACGCCATGCCTTCAAGCAAAACAGTAGGTGTGTCTCTACGGCCCAGCGCAGTACAGGTAATCCAACTGGCCGCTATGGGTGGCGGTGCTGACGCAGTGTCTATGTTTGACAAGGAAGACGGGTTCGTTTCCGACACCTTCGATAGCGCAGCTGGTGCTGTTGCAGATGAAGCAGACTTCTAAGCGCAAGCTTGGGAGTTCTGTTAGGGCTAATGCTATAAAACATGGGTGGCGGTCGGGGTTAGAAGAAACCCTTGCCGCCGATCTTCGTTCTAAGGGTGTCGAATATGAGTACGAGACCCGAGTAATCAACTGGATCGTTCCTGAACGTAAGGCGCGATACACCCCTGATTTCTGGATCAAGACTAATACAGGCAAGACTATTGTGGTCGAAAGTAAAGGCCGCTTCATTACCGCCAATAGACAGCAAATGATCCTAGTAAAGCAGCAACACCCAGAGTTGGATATCCGTTTCGTGTTCTCCAATTCTCGGCAAAAAATTTCCAAGCAATCCAAAACAACCTACGGCATGTGGTGTGAGAAGCATGGCTTCTTGTACTCTGACAAGACCGTTCCACAGGAGTGGTTAAATGAATAATAATATCACGCACATCATTGTGCATTGCAGTTACACCCCACCGCAAATGGACATCGGAGCATCTGACATTGATCGATGGCATCGCGAGAAAGGGTGGTTGATGATCGGATACCACGCAGTCATAAAGCGGGATGGTACAGTCGAAGAGGGTCGCCCACTTCACCGCACCGGCGCTCATGTCCGAGGTATGAACAGCAAATCCCGAGGCATCTGCCTGATCGGCGGCATGACCAAATCCAAACATGGGCCAGAGGTTAACTACACCGATGAGCAATACGCCTCGCTGCGCAAGCTGATCGATGAGTGGAAGGAAGAGCATTTCCCCATCGCTAAAGTCGCCGGTCATACTGACTTCGACAAGATGAAGACCTGCCCGAACTTCGATGCTGGTCATTGGTATGAAACAGATAACGTCATCTCAGTAATTGATTAGAATGACTAATCGTATCCCCCTGAAAGGTGGAGATGAGTACGATGCGCTTACTAAAAGCCGTAAGTTTCTTCACTGGAAGGCTGGTCAATTGAAGAAGATCAAACGTGCTTACAACAAAAGATTTCGTAAGCATTTAAAGGACAGGACTAATGACTGAAGGTACTATCCCAACTATAAAAATCACTGAGATAACCGACCACGATGATGGTTCTGCTACTGTCACTCTGGATATGGAGCCAGAGACATACCATAAAATATTCAGCCACGGTTTCATACACCTTTTAACAAAAGGTATGGACCTAGATGACTAACTCATAGGCTGCACCCATAGCTCACAAAAAAATTTGGCTCACCTTCGGGTGGGCCTTTTGCATTTTAAAGGAGTGAAGATGGCAATCATCTTTTACTTACTCGGCTGTGTCCTCATGGCCGACATCATCGCTAAAGAAAGTGATGAGACCCCACTGATCCCGTGGATCATTGGCTCACTGGTCTGGCCCTTAGAGGCTTTGATCGTCCTTTGGTACGGCATGTTCCCACCAAAAAATCCTGACAACTAGGAGCTGACATATGTCACAAACAACAACTGTAAAAAACCACCTGCAAAAATACGGTTCCATCTCACCGCTGGAAGCCCAGAGCAACTACGGCGTCTGGCGTCTGGCTGTATGTATCCAACGCCTGCGTGAAGGGGGTCTTAATATCCAGACCCGTATGAAACGCGCACCGAATGGAGCCAAATATGCAGAATACAAACTCGGATAGTACGCTACTCCACCACACATCTTGCGAATGTGGATCGTCCGATGCTCGGGCGGTCTACTCAGATGGCGGTTCTTACTGCTTCTCTTGTCAATCTTATAAGAAGGTCGAAGGTATGCAGACAGAATTCGTACAGTCTAAACCCAAGGCAGGCTTGCTGCCCTACGGTGAGGCGCAGTCCCTACCAAAGCGCAAGCTGACTGAAGATACCTGCAAAAAGTTTGGCTACACGATAGGTAACTACCAAGGCCAGCCTGTACAGATTGCAAACTACCGCAATGCGGAAGGCACAGTGGTAGCCCAAAAGGTTCGCTTCGCAGATAAGACCTTCAAGTTCCTCGGTGATGCCAAGGCAGCTAGCCTCTACGGTCAGCACCTTTGGAAAGAGGGTGGTCGTATGCTGGTTTTAACGGAAGGCGAGATTGATTGTCTCTCCATGTCGCAAGCGCAAGGTAATAAATTTGCGACTTGCTCCGTTAAGTCAGGCGCTCAGTCAGCCAAGCGGTGTGTGCAGGAACAGCTAGAGTTTGTAGAAAGCTTCGAGCGTGTCATCATCATGTTCGATAACGATAAGGCAGGAGATGCTGCAGCCCTTGAGGTTGCTCAACTCCTCACCCCCGGCAAGGCACACATCGCTCGGCTTCCTGAGAAAGACCCTAACGACATGCTCGTCAAGGGTAAGAACAAGGAACTGATTGATGCTATGTGGTCTGCCAAAGTCTATCGCCCTGATGGTATCATCAACGGAACAGACCTGTGGGAAAGCATAGCCCACGATGAGGAAGTACCCTCAATCCCCTACCCCTTCGCAGGCCTCAACGAAAAGACCAGAGGTATGCGGCGGGGTGAGCTAGTGACCATCACTGCAGGTAGTGGTGTTGGTAAGTCTCAAGTGTGCAGAGAAATTGCATACCACCTCATCAAACAAGGCGAGACCATTGGCTATATAGCCCTCGAAGAGAACGTGAAACGCACGGCTCTGGGGCTAATGGGTTTGGCAATCGACAAGCCCCTTCACCTCTCAAAGGAAGGAGTGTCACATGATACTCTCAAGTCTGCTTATGATGACACCGTTGGTAGCAACCGTGTTTATCTCTACGATCATTGGGGTTCTCTTGCTACCGACAGCCTACTCAGTAAAATCAAATACCTTGCGAAAAGCTGTGGCACTGGCTGGATTGTCCTCGATCATCTCAGCATTGTTGTTTCAGGTGTTGATGATGGGGATGAGCGGAAGGCTATAGATGTCATAATGACAAAGCTTCGCTCTCTCGTTGAAGAGACAGGCATCGGCATGATCCTTGTGTCCCACCTTCGTCGCCCATCGGGTGACAAGGGTTGGGAAGAAGGCCTACAGACATCCCTCAATTCCCTACGGGGTTCTGCAAGTATCGCCCAACTCTCCGACATCTGTCTGGGTGTTGAGCGAAACCAACAGGGTGACAATCCTAACATAGCAACTGTTCGTTGTCTCAAAAACCGCTTCAGCGGCGAGACAGGGGTTGGTTGTTACCTCCACTACAACAAAGACACCGGCAGAATGCTTGAGGTTCAAGACCCTGAAGTGTTCGCAGATGACGATGGTGCATCTGACTTTTAACAGCTAGTCGAAAGGGACAGCATGAAACGTATTCTATTTGATATCGAAACCAACGGACTACTAGACGAACTTGATGTGTGTCACTCACTAGTCCTGATCGACATGGACACTGAAGAGGTTCTAAACTGTGCAGATCAAGAAGGTTATGTATCTATAGCTGACGGTTTATCAGTTTTGGAAAACAGCATACTCGCTGCAGGCCACAACATCCAAGGCTTCGACTTCCCTGCGCTAGAAAAGCTGTACGGTTTTGCGTACTCCGGGGAGATACATGATACGTTACTTATGTCCCGGCTGGTCTGGCCGGACCTCAAGAACAACGACTTCAACTACATCAAGAAACCCCAAGGTGCTGACTTCCCTCGGCACCTTATAGGGTCTCATGGTCTGAAGGCGTGGGGATTGAGGCTGGGTAACCACAAGGATGAGTATGATGGCGGGTGGGCCGAGTGGTCAGAAGAGATGCAAAGCTATTGTGTCCAAGACTGTCGTGCCAACCTAACATTCTACAACTTCATCATGTCAAAGAAGCCCAGCGCCCAGTCGGTCAAACTAGAGCATGACTTTGCTCATGTTATCCGCAAGCAAGAGAAGCATGGCTTTCACTTCAATGAGGCAGAGGCACACAAGCTTCTAGCTAAGTTGCAGGGTCGGCAAGCTGAACTTGAAGTTGAACTACAAGCTGCCTTCGAACCTTGGGAAGTCCGAGAGCCATTCGTACCACAGGTCAACAACAAGACCCGAGGATACGTCAAAGGCGTGAAGACCTACAAGGTCAAAGAGATTGTGTTCAACCCTGCTAGTCGAGACCACATCGCAGACAGATTGCAAAAGCTACGGGGCTGGACCCCCGTGGCGTGGACGGATCAAGGCAAAGCAAAAGTAGACGAAGCGGTATTGGCAGAACTTGAATACCCTGAAGCTAAACTCCTGAATGAATACTTGATGCTCAACAAACGGATCGGTCAGCTAGCTGTCGGTCAGAATGCTTGGCTCAAGATGGTAAAGAACGGAAAGATACATGGACAAGTTAATACCAATGGTGCCGCCACTGGGCGCTGCACACACAACAGGCCCAATATTGCGCAGTGTCCCAGTGTCGGAGCGCCCTACGGAACTGAGTGCAGATCGTTATTCCATGCACCGGCTGGTTACTCGCTTGTGGGTGCCGATCTTTCTGGGCTCGAACTTCGATGCCTAGCTCACTACATGGCTCGGTTCGATGACGGTGCTTACGCAGATGTTCTTGTGAACGGAGATATACATTCGGTCAATCAGGCAGCTGCAGGTTTGCCTTCGCGATCTAGTTCGAAGTCGTTCATTTATGGCTTCCTTTATGGGGCAGGTCCAGCCAAGATCGGCTCCATCATCGGCGGCTCCGATAAGGAGGGTAAGCAGCTTATCAATAAGTTTATGAAAGCTACTCCCGCCATCAAAGAACTACGCCTAGCCATTGCAGCTTCCTTTAAGAAGAACGGTCACTTGAGTGGATTAGATGGTAGGGTCTTACAGGTTCGCAGTGAACATGCAGCACTTAACACTCTCTTGCAGAGTGCCGGGGCCGTACTAGCCAAGCAGGCCACAGTATTCTTGTACGAAAATCTAACCGCTAAAGGCTACAAATGGGGCGAGGACTACGCACAAGTGGCCCATGTCCATGACGAAGTACAACTCATAGCTCGAAAGGAGATTGCTGATGACATCGGATCAGAAGCAGTTAAGTCTTTTCAGCTCGCTGGAGAACACTTCAACTTCAGATGTCCAATCACAGGCGAATACAAAGTCGGTAACAATTGGGCAGACACGCACTGAGCGACCACACTCAATAAAGATGAGAGCCTTTGTACAACAGCGCAAGCGAGACTTGGTTGAGTACAAGGGCGGCTCATGTGAACGATGTGGTGAAGAGTACCATCCCAATGTATTTGACTTCCATCATCACGATGGGATGCAGAAGAGGTTTGGTATGTCCCAAGCTAACTTCCAAAGATCATGGAGAAGCCTGATCGAGGAAGTAGATAAGTGTCATCTTCTGTGTGCCAACTGTCACCGTGAAGTTCACACTTACAACATCCCAAAGTTTATCAAAATCTAACTGTTAAGGACTACAAATGCTAGACGTTTCTTACATGGCCCACCACGGGTCAGACGATTTGGTCGTGGATGCTGCAAGGGTTTCATTCTCTAAGCAAGCTGATAACTACGGCGAAGGTCGCAACCAAAGCCTCATCTCTTTCTTAGCCAGAGAGAAACACCTCCATCCATTCTCCCATCCTCAAGCCACCTTCAGGTGTTCAGCACCAATCTTTGTAAGCCGACAACTGGCAAAGCACCAAGTGGGTGGGACATGGAACGAAGAGAGCCGCCGGTACATCAAGACTTCACCGTCATACTGGAAGCCTAATTTCTTTCGGGCATCTGCAGCTGATGTAAAGCAAGGCTCATCCTCCGAACCTCACCGCAGGTCCGAGGAATTCATAGATGAATACCATGACATCTGCATCGATGCGATTGCTACCTACAACAAGATGGTAGTGCTGGGCATCTGTGCTGAACAAGCTCGGGCAATCCTTCCGCAGGGTGCCATTACTGAGTGGGTATGGACCGGCAGTCTTCTGTTCTGGTCTCGCGTCTACAACCTGCGGATCAAACCAGACACACAGAAAGAGACCAGAGACTTTGCCGAACTACTCGGTGAACAGATGGCCTCTTTGTATCCAACATCATGGGAGGCTCTGACCAATGGATGACCCAATATCATTAGCAGTTCTATCCAACATGGCACAGTGTGTCGCCCGTTTAGCGGAAGTTCACCCACAACTAAAAGACACCGAGATGCAGAACATGGTTCACGATGCCGCTCTGATCTGTCTGTCAGTCATGGCTTTCGATGACCCCAAAGATGGTGGGGCTGATCTGTTTTCTTTCGATGGAGGTAAGATGCAATGACCAAGTTTCTGATCGATGCTGACATCGTGGCATTTAAGGCCGCAGCAAGCACAGAGCGTCCCATAGATTGGGGTGATGGGATGTGGACACTACATGCTTTCGAGAGTGAGGGCATTGAGTATATACATATGTATCTACATAAGATCGTAGATGCCTTGGGTGATGGTGAGTTCAATTTATTTCTCACAGACCCTAATAACTGGCGCAAAGAAGTATTGCCCAGCTACAAGTCCAACCGCAAAGGCCAGCGTAAACCGCTAACTCTACAGCCATTGCGTCAATACATGCTCGATAACATGCAAGCAGTCATGGTTCCGTCAATGGAAGCTGATGACCTGCTAGGCATCACATCCACGAATGAACCTGACTGTGTGATTGTGTCGGAAGACAAAGACCTCGCAACCATTCCCGGCAATCTCTTCAATCCTGCAAAGGATGAGGAGGTCCGTACCATCTCAGAGTTTGATGCAGACTACCTGCATATGAAGCAGACCCTGACAGGTGACCCAGTGGATGGCTACGCAGGTCTGGCTGGCTGCGGTGAGAAAACAGCCGAAAAAATTTTAGACGGTTGCGAGACTGTCGAAGAGATGTGGGCAGCTGTCGTCAAAGCTTACTCCAAAAAGAAACTCTCAGAAGAGGTTGCACTAACACAGGCACGGGTCGCCCGTATCTGCCGTGCATCTGATTTCGACTTCAACACAGGAAAGGTAATCCTATGGAAACCCCCGACATAGTAGATCGCCCAGCGCACTACACACAGTTCGCTATAGAACCTATCGAGTTCATTATGCGTAACTCGTTACCTTTCCACACGGGCAACATCATCAAGTATTCTCTCAGGGCCGGTAGCAAAATCTACGATGGCATGGACCCTGTAGAGAGTGAGGTCACCGATCTTAAAAAAGTAATGCGGTATGCCCAGATGCGTATCAACCAACTGCGGGGGGATAGCATCCTATGAGTAAGTTCCATGTAGTATCTACAAAGACCTGCAAGTTCTGCAAGGAAGCTGTCAACCTACTTGAGGCAGAGGACTTGGATTATGAGGTAAGTTACCTCGAAGACGATCCATGTCTCAAGACGCTCATGGCTCTGGCAAAGCTTGATACAGTCCCACAAATCTTCAGACCTGATGGTGAACTGATAGGTGGCTACAGTCACCTCAAAGGTTACATCGGACGCATCTGATGTTCACGGTGGAGTTCGAAGAAGACGCCACCATCATCACATCACTAGACGAACAGGGTGACCTCGAAGATTTACAGGTTATCCAAGATGAACGCTTCGTATTCCTACGGCAGTACGATGAGTTCACTGATGAGTTCGTAGTGCTGATGATTTCCCCAGAACAATTCCAAGACATCATCTCTGCACAGCAATGCAGCGAGGGTGCCTACTATATAAAGAAAGTGAACGATGGCATTTAATATGGACAAGTACCAAAAGCTGGCTGCGACAACTGCAATATATCCACAAGAAAAAGCTTTGGAATATTTAACCCTCGGCCTCTCAGCGGAGGTTGGTGAGCTGTTAGGGAAGGTTGCAAAATGGTATCGTAAAGATGGCGCATACCCACACGCAGATGTGCTGGACGAACTAGGAGATGTCCTATGGTTTGTCAGCGAGATTGCTCGGCAGCACAATCAGCCCCTCTCAGTATTAGCACAAAAAAATTTAGATAAGTTGGCCTCTCGCATGGAACGCGGGACGCTACAAGGAAGCGGTGACAATAGATGAGTGACATTCGAGCAAGCGTGGTAACACGCAGAACATACAACCGGCCCCTCAATGACGAAGGTACAGTCTTTGAAACTTGGGAGGCCACAGTGGACCGAGTGATTGGCCACCAGCAATGGCTATGGGAACGAGCCATATCTGATAAACTTAACCAAGGTGAACTTGGTGAACTGAACGAGTTCCGCGAATTGATGCTTGCTCGAAAAGCTCTGACCTCTGGCCGTACACTCTGGCTGGGCGGTACAGATGTAGCCAAAAAGCACGAGGCCTCACAGTTCAACTGTAGCTTCGGCAAGATCGAAACTGTGCATGATGTAGTCGATGCCTTCTGGCTTTTGCTGCAGGGATGTGGTGTGGGCTTCGAGCCTGTAGTCGGAACCCTCAATGGTTTCGCGAAAGAGACTGAGATTGAGACATTCCGGTCCAGCCGCACAGATAAAGGTCGTGAGCATAACGTAGCCGAGACACGAGTGATCGGTGACAAGCGTATCTACAAACTGTCTATCGGTGACAGCGCAAAAGCTTGGGCTAAGGCTCTAGGTAAACTGATGGCTCTGAAAGAACCTGTAGACAAGATCATCTTGGACTACACAGAAATCAGACCAGCTGGTACACGCCTGAAAGGTTACGGCTGGATCAGCTCAGGTGATGATACACTTCACATCGCGCTGGGCCGCATCTGTGACATCATGAATAAACGTGCAGGACAACTACTG
>Ga0209652_1003212_pt1 | contig 12173 bp, 9 predicted proteins | sample SaaInl74LU_5_DNA_FD_184641 | JGI IMG/M metagenome (GOLD analysis project Ga0209652, IMG submission 184641) | Marine microbial communities from expanding oxygen minimum zones in the Saanich Inlet - ESP_74LU_5_DNA (SPAdes) (version 2) | ecosystem: Environmental > Aquatic > Marine > Intertidal zone ...
ACAACCAAAAACCGAAAGTGATGAAAGTTCTTACGATATCTAGTCATACTCAAGAGTAAATGAGCGCCATACATACTTGAAAACTCTCGCTCACTCAATCTTACTCAGCTCTGATAGATCATTGCAAGATCTAGGTTGATCGACGCCTACATATCTTATATGCGTGGAGAGATACGCTGAGGAATTTTAAAGTGTGTGGCGTTGTTTCCGAGTTTTCATAAGCCCTCTCGTTACGTCAATAATATGTGGTCATCCTCCTACGCTCTCGGGATATTCTTCCTCGTGATAGTATCTTGTCTATGGACGATCTGCAGCATGGTAGTACAGCATTTATATCATGATATGGAATTTGATTCACCATTCTTGATAGTATACATTGGCACAAGTCTCTTCTCGGTATTCTTGCCGATACGGTTGGGATATGAACGATTTGGACATCTCCTGCACAAGTTACAATGTTGGTGCTGTAAGGATGAAAGTAGCCACCATCGTGATAGAAAAGAGATAGCAGTCATACCTTGGGGGAGTTACCCAGCACCAACATCGGAGAGTTCGGATCATCAAGATGAAAATACCTCTGCCAGTGATGCACAAGAATTGATGCAGGCACCTGCTGATAATGACAATTACAATGGAATAAACCGCAATGATAGTAGGGAGTCGATAGAATTAACAACAAGCTACCTTGATGAATCTACATCAGCCGAAGCGTCAGCACTGGGTATACTTGATGACTACTCATTCAACAATGAATTCTGTGTTCAGCACTATGAACCAACACGGCCAATGGAGTCAAGAAGGAGTAGTAATAGCGACTCGTCTCAAAACACAGGCAAGAAATATTCGACTTATCTGCTATCTCATCGAGATCATATATCCATGGCATCCAAAGTCGCACCAATATGGTTCCTATCGAATTACTTTTATGCCATGTCATTAGAATGGACGTCGATAGCAAGTAGTACTGTTTTAGCATCGATGGGGTCAATCTTTGCATTTGGGTTTGCTACTTGCTCCAAGTTTGGTGATGAAAAGGTGACAAGAGGCAAAATCATCGGAGTACTATTGTGCTTTTCTGGTGGAGTAGCAACAGCTTACACAGATTCGGGTGGTGACAACAGCATGCGATATCTTACTGGACAATTTCATGTTTCCGATTTAGATTCATCAACCAGATCTTTGCTGGGAGATCTTTGCGGTCTAGTATCTGCAGTTGGTTATGGCGCCTACACAGTTTTACTTCGGCATTTGTGTCCCAAAGATGAAGATAGAATGTCTATGCAGTTATTGTTTGGCTATATTGGTCTATTCAACATGGTGGCATTGCTGCCTGTGACGATATGGGTGCTTTTATCATCAAATAATGATGTCAACAGTGATAACATTGCGACGGTAGAGCCTTCAGACTATCCAGATCCAGATTATACTCAAGAGACCGTATCGCACATCTTGACAATGCCCATTTTCTTATTCTTACTTTTAAAGGGCTTGCTTGACAACGTACTGTCAGACTATCTTTGGGCACGCGCAGTAATTTTGACATCTGCAACAGTTGCATCTGTTGGAGTAGGCTTGACAATACCCATGGCGTTTGTAGCTGATTGGTTTATGGGAAACTACAATGGAACTCAGGGCGGTGAAGTCTGGGGTGCAATACTTGTACTTATTGGCTTTGTATTTGTGAATATAGATGGATTTGGCAAAAGTGATGAGCAAGAAGATTACGATGGTGATCACGTAAATAATGATGCTGCGAGTGTCGAAGATGTCAATGTAATACTATAATCGTGACTGTAAATATTAATGAAAATAGAGTATCATAAACGAGAATGTGGTTGCAGTGGTGCAAACTCTGCAGCTCCTCCACCTCCGCTTGTCATCATGAAAGATTTCACCAAGTCTTCCGATATTAACGCCGCCGAATTCGTTAGCGCCACATGATCTAAGCCCTCTCTGACAGTGTGATCACGAGAGTAGTTCAAGGACGATTTGGTGACTGTCACGGCAACCGGTGAATTTGCAATAATTTTGGAAATGATTTGGTTCGCCTCACCCAAAAGTTGACTTTCACTCTTGGATATTCGACTCACAAATCCAATGTTGAGTGCATCTTCGGAACTGAAATCTTCTCCAGTAAAGCAAAGTTCTCTAACGCGAGAGCCAAATCCAACCAATTTCGGAAATCTTTGTAGAGTGCCCACATCTGCAGCTAGTCCTAGCCTTGCCTCTCTGATGGAAAATACTGTATTTGGACTACAGATACGAACATCTGCACAGCAAGTCATATCTATACCTGCACCGACGCAGGCACCGTGAATAGCTGCCACAACTGGCACTGGACATTCTTCCAGTGCAGTGAAAGCCGCTTGCATTTCTGATATTTGTGGTTTAAAAGCCAACGCTTTACGTGCCATATCTATTGATGATTCGTCGTCGTCACTACTATTATCTGGTGATATTCCACTAAAGAATTTTTCATCAGTAATGTCTATACCACCACAGAATCCCTTGCCACTCCCCGAAAGCAAAACGCATCGAGTTCCATCACCAATAGTGCCAATTTGACGGAATGCCTCTCCTATTTCACGCCACATGAGTGCGTTGATGGCGTTTCGTTTGCGAGGTCTGTTCAATTTTACGTGGGTGACATGTGGTAAGGATTCATGATATGTTATTCTTAAATGCGTGAATGTATCTAGCGGGTGTTTCTTTGATGCCTCCATAATGACGCTGCTCATGATGTCGTTCGTAGGTTCTTGCGCAGAGAGCAACATGTCGAGGTTGAGCAAGACGCCATGTGAAGAGGAAGCTGGCTCCCCCTCAACATTTCTACATAGGAATAGGTATGGCATGTGGCGCCACCAACGTTAGCTTTTCTCATCATCAAATTCAAATCTTTGGGCTCAACTTGTCGCAAATAAACGGTCGCAGCTATAATGATGTTCATCTGCCAATGATACAGCTGGTGCACGTCATCTAATTAAGAAGTAAGAATGTCGTCGTCCTACACACCCCAAACGCCGAGCCCAAGGGCAAAGTCCCGATCAAAAATGTCGCATCTGCTCAGAGGCGGCGGCGACAACACCACAACACCCAGTCGACCCACCAATTCCAACATCACACCAGAATCACCAATGTTATTAAACGCATTAAAATTAGCCGCACGCAGCGGAAGCGGTAACAACAGCAGTGATTCCATCGATGAACTCTCCGAAGAGGGTTTTTCACCCTTGCCAATGTCACCCTCCGACGAGAGGTCAATCAAGAGTAGGAGCAACAGTAACAGTAATGAACAACATTCCCTAGCCTCCTCGTATGCAAACTCGATTGAGGCCATGGCGGCAACAGTAGAAGCAGCGGCGATTAATCGTCAGCGGCCTAGGAAGAGTCCAAAGAAGACTCCTAAGAAGAATAAGGGTGGGAATAACAACAGCAGCCACCATCCGCACTATGAGCAGATGCAGTATCAGGGAACAAGGAAACAATTGTTTTCTTCTTCTACCAATAACATCAAGAAGAGGGTGGTACCGAAACTGACGGCTGGTCATCTCGTTGCCATTGTCATTTTGGTGCCATTTGTTATTATGGAAGCGTTCTTATCGGTGCTTGTGTTTACTTATAACTATAATGGGATTAGTATGAGTGTTGTTGGTGACGGATTGGTCGCCACTGGAGACAATAATAATTCGGCTGTTGAGATGGTCAACTTGATTGTTGATGATGTCGCTCATCAGGAACAAGAAGTTGCCATTTTTGACAATGAGGGTGAGGAAACAGATGAAGAGAATGAGGTGGTTCCCCCACCAACGATTGAGGATGTAGAGGAGGGGAGTGACGGTGTCGCTGATCGTCAACAAGCTGAGATTGAGAATGATGACGTAGAAGTTGAGGATATTGACGTGACAAAGTCACAGATTTTAGCAATGGAGTCCATGTTGAAGGATGCTTTGAAAAAAATAAATGATGGATCCAATAAGGATGGCAAAAAGGCAGTGGAGACGCTCTGCCTCACGGTTTGGAGTCGTGGGGTGGAAGCTCTCTCCGTGCCAAATGAAAATGATGACCAAGACAACGATACTTTGAACGCGTTGGCAGTGGATGCACAACGCTGTCTTGGTGGAGCTGAGTTGGCATTCCTTACGAAAGATGTTAATATTGACAGTGTAAGGAAGTCGAGGGTTATCTTTGAGAGCTTGTCTGACGTAGACCCGGACAATGCTAATGTGAGAGCTGGACTTGGCACGTCTCTCTTAATCTTGGGTGTTATGAAGGAAGATGAGTCGGTGGTGAAATTGGCCATGTTTCATTTGAAGGCCGCATCATCTTTGTGCCAGAAAGGTGCAGTAGAAGCTCAACCGCAATCAATATTTCAGAGTGATGCATCTGCCATGAGTGCTGCCATTCTTCACAATTTGGCTCTCGCCAGCATTTCATTGGGCGATGATGTCTCTTCCGTTGCCCTCTTGTTGCGAGCCGGAGCTATTCGTCGGGAGGATTCAGGTCATTCAATGAATTTGTTCTGGAACTGTTCTCATGATGCTTTGTTGACGATTGAGCAACAGGCAGCACTTATGGGTGCAAAGAGGACCAGACGCCAAAAGAAGAAGACAAAGTCCAAAATTCCGTTCCTCTCGGATAGATTTGCTGTCAAAGAAGCAACTGCTTGAACGAATACAATTGAAAAAGCTTAGGCTTAAACAAAAAAAGAAACTTTGCCACGTAGGTATTTGCAAATTAACTCTAAGTAACTTAGCATCTAAAATGAAATGGAAATCTAAACTCTATCTTCTAAAATGAAATGGGTACTCTCTAAGCCTTAAGCTCCTTTTGCATCAATGGAGTAAGGTACTCTGCAATCTGAAGTGCGCTGATGGCAATATCAATCGTGGCAATATCCTTGGCTTCCTCACCAGTGGCGCATAATTTGGCCACACGTTCTTTGACAGTAGTGTAGTCAGGGTCTTGACTGAAGAAGTAAGGCATGGCGCCAGGGTATTTGGCCTCAAGTACAGATACGTTGGCTTCGTCTTCTTCGTCGGGCATACAATGTCTGAACACTTCGTTGCCATCAGCATCAGAAACCATCGCGTAAGAAGTGGCACCTCCGCAACGATCGGCCTGGACAGAAACTTGCTTGCCTGTCTTCGTCTTTATTGTGAATTTAACCTTGTCAAAGTCGGTGAATTCCTTGCCTGATGGACCAGCTAGTGTTTGCATCGATGAGAATGTCTTGTCTACTTCTACGGATTCAATATTGTCTACTGTCACATCATAAAATGATGCAAGCAGGGCTAGCTCATGGATTGCCATGTTCTTGAGCATGCCCTCTGCGTTTCTTTCAAAGCATTCTCCAAGACTGCTTGCATTGTTCTCATATGTGTTATTGGAGACGAAAGTGACGTGAGAGCCTTCTGTAGATGTCGCAAACTCTCGTGCGTTTCTGACGTATTTGCACACATTCTTATTGTAACCCATGCAAATCTCAACATTGGCATCGGCCGCTTGCTTCTTCATGGTTTCCAACTCAGCGACGGTAGTTGCGCCTGGTTTTTCCAAGTAGATAACAGAACATCCAGCAGCAATGGCTTCTCCAAGGAGGCGAGGATTGTCTATGGTGCGACCAGAAATAAGTGCAAGACGCTTCACTCCATCTGTGACGGGAGGGACATCGGCGAGTGACGTGTAGAACCCAACTTGATTATCAGCTTCTGCTTTGGATTTGAATTCCGCAAATTCAGCTCCACCAGGACCAGATGCACCTGCGCCTAAGAACCACGGTTCCACGATATAGCAAAGTTTGGCTGAAGGACACTCATTTCCGAGCATTTGAACGGCGTGGTACCATCCCATTCCTCTGCAGTGTTTAGTTTGACGTTGTAGAACAAATAGAATGGAATATGAGACAAAGATGAATAATTGTAATATCAAATATCACCACATGTGTGTTGAAAGAACTTACCGCAGCGGGCAGCCACAGCCAACGAGGATGACTTCGGCTTGATTAGGTGAGGGAGTTGCAACTTTTGTCATTTTCAACTGTTGGATTGTTATCGTTCGATTTTATGGTGTGTTTCGTACGTCCGTGAGGTCTTGAATTTGGGAGCGGAGGGTGGAGGGGGTCGCTTTGTCGCCGGAAGATGAGAACAGGTTCTCCTACGATGAAAAAGAAGCATTGGGTCTGTCCGTACTTGTTAATTGCTAACTAATTATTATACAAAAACCTTTTACGACAGACACTCTTCTACCCAGGATTTTGCTTCGGGCATCGAGCACACTGCTGTCCGCTGGCGCATCTCTCAGCCTCCGACATCCGGTACATTCTACCAAGAACGCTGCGCTGGAGCAATATGGTTTGCCCTTACTTATCTTGGTGAGTATCCGATAAAGATACGCGACTCTATCTTGTTGATTGGACCCAAATGAAAATATCTTATGTATGGTAGATTATCAGGTAGACGACTGTTTAGTCCATGAAACACAGTCTATTTTAACTACGCGAAGGTAAAATTATAGATGTATCGAGAGGGCCTCTCAAGCATAAACGAAAACCTGATGAGATTGTCAGAGATAATGATTTTTTTTACTGATCAATCTTCTAAAGAATTTATGTAGTCGCCGTATGTCTGAGCAAGAGATGCATCCTCTTCTTTGCAGGCTGGTGTTTCTACCAGCTCAAGCTGGCGACGCAATCTTTCAGCAAGCACAATTCGATCTTCAGTCTTCTCTCGCTTGGTACCATGTCTTCCACGCTGCTTGCCCCATCTCTTTAGGAGTTTCTCTTGCTCGTCTGATGTCAGGTCCTCCCACGGTGTTGTAGACATAGATGATGAAGATGGCAATGGTGATGTCAATAACGACTCGGATCCATCTCCTTCATTTTCTTGTGAAGTAAAAGAGGACAATGACCACGCCAAAGAAGATGGCAATGAGCCATGTTGTCGCCCTGCACTATTGCGCAAAGTGAGCAACAATTCTTTCCACTCTGCTTTTTTCTCTCTCAGCTCTTCGGTTAGTGTATGTCTTTTACGCAGAGAACACTTCTTCCTCAATGATGATTCGATAGATAGAATCTCACCGCACAAGCGGAATAATCTTTGCATTGTTGTGATTGGAGTAGGTATTGGGATATCTTCAATGTCTATTTCTTCAGCTGCGGTTGCATGTTCTTGCTTGTACAGCCACTCTCGTAAAGCCTGTTCTAGATCCTCTAGAAATCTTTGCGGAGCAATGATTTCAACAGTCGGCGTCGGTACTAGATTAGCTGTGTCATCAGCAAGCTCGTTTGTGTGGTTTGACTGCACATCCACATTATCGTCATCGTTTTCTCCTTCTTCCTCTGATTCTTCCTCTGGTTCTTGATGCAATTGCAAATATTGTTTCTTTCGTACAGAACGTGATTTCTTTCTACCACCCTTGCCTCGCTTTCCTCTTCCACCTCCTCTAAGAGCAGAACTATCACCACCACTGCTGGCCAATTTACGCAGAACTGAATTGAATTTCTTGGAATCTGATGAGCGTGCCGCAGAGCGACATCGCCAGGACAATTCTTGATCCGCTGTGATGACAACGACATGTTGCGTTGCATTTGAAGATAATAGCCATCTAACGTCTCTTGCTATGATATCATCTGCCTTTACTATCGGCCCTGCAAATGAAACACACAGTGCTGTATTTGTAGTATTGTAACCATCATGTAGCAAATGTGCGCTGCTCTTACTACCATGGTCTACCACAGCCAGAGTACGTCCGAATGCATTGGATCGAAGCGATGCCCATATTGACAACCTATCTAACAAATCACAATGATCCAACTCGAACGAAGTCTTCCCTCTCACGTTTTCAACGTCTATGACAAAGACAATGTCCTCCTCTTGTGTTAGATCGAGTATCCTTTCAGTGATGGCTGGCGCAGTAGGAGTGTCGGATGATGGTGATGGTTCCAAAGCATTATTTTGATGTGCATGAGTTGGCCAATGCCACCTTGTAGCTGGACGAAAGCTATATTCAGTGAATGCCTCGACGTAGAGTATACAGAAGAATATATTGCATAGTACTCTCTCCATGGTGGCAGATTATGCTGCTCTTATGTATTGGCATGAAGTGAATTGATGCATCGCATCGGCCATCGGCGCAAAAAGCCAAGCGCGCCGTCTGGCCGGATTTTGACCCTCCATCCTCCTCACTCCTCCATTTTTTCAGCGCTTGCGTGCACTCATGTCATCGAAGATACTGGTGGAGCAATAGCGTAGCAGTTGGCAGAGACTGAGCAACCGATCATCGTTGGCTAGAACACGAGATGGAAATGAGGAGGTACATCAGAGGAGGCATCATGGCTCCTCTCAACTTGTGCGTAATCGCCATGATGGTATCGGCAGTGACATCATTTGTCACGCCGACATCATCAACGTCAGTCATCAGCGGTGGAGTAGTCGCAGAGAGTAGTCGCTCTTACACCAAAAGCGGTGTCACTACGCCACTATCTGCCACAGTTGATGCAGAAGTTGAATCATCATCGAAAAATTCCAGTTTCAAATTTGACAATTACAACAAGCCAATTGTTCTATTGGGTCTATCAAGTGAGGGTAATGAACTACAGAGATTGGCACTGTCGTTAAGTGCGTCACTGGTTGGAAACAATCCTCAAACAATGAAAAGTACTTTGGACAAGTTGGAAAGAAGTCAGGGTGCATTATTGGTTGCTGAAGATGACGATGATGATAATGAGGATGATGCTGCTGAAAGTAAAGCATCTGACGAACAACAACAACAAGTAGCTGGAATTTCCCTCTCGGCAGTTGGTCTTGATGAAGAAGGGCCATTTGTACTTGATGCTGGTCTCATTGGAGAACTTATCCGTGAGAAGACTCTCTCGTTGACATCTGGAGTGGTTGTGTTGGACTTTAACCATCCGGCGTTCCATAATAAGGAGTTTGAGGTTGATTTGATCCGTGCTTTGTCTTCAGTGGCCAAGCAGCTTTATGAAGAATTGGGGCTGTTATCAGTGTATGTCAATGTGCAGCCTGACGATGCAGATAGCGGTATGAGTGATAAAGCGAAGGAGAGGAAGGATATGATTGAAAAGGATGTGTTGATTCCTTTTTCGGACTATGAAATATGTGTCAAGAATGAGGGTACTGCAGGCGACTCGTCTTGGGACAATATTGAATGGGAGTTACAGCGAATGATTGGAAGAGCTCTCCTCGCTCCTCCCGTGGTTGGTGGGACAGGTACAAATAGTGCAGATCTTATGATGGGGTTGAATACTTTCTTCTTGAGTCTGTCATTCCCACATGTAGAGGATGCGTCGCCCTATATTGAACAAATGTGCTTAGATGTGGATTCAATGGAGTATCGCGTAGATCTGTTACAAGCAGCCAAAGATTATCTGGCAAAAGCGAGTGGCGATGATGATTCTTGCAATGACAAAGATCCTAGATTTGATATTTTGTATCAACAACAACGCCTTCGCTTCATGTGCCGTCCAAATGCGCAAAGAGCCCCAGCTTTGCCCTTTTCTGGGTCTGGTATTATTGATGACGCACTTCCAATCGTTTACACCGTCCGGACTGCGCATCAAGCAGGAACCTGGCCTGATGATGAAGAGGGGATTAAGCACATGTTTGACTTATTGGAATTAGGATTGCGCAGTGGTGCTGAAGTATTGGATGTCGAGAGTGCTTGGGATGCAAAACTTACTGACAGACTAATGAAGAGAGCTAAGGATCGCCACACGTCTTTGATCTTAGGAAGTCATCATGTTGTGGGTGAGGAAGTATCCATGGATGAAGCCATTGAGTTGTACAGGCAATGCCGAATGGATGGTCGTGCGCATGGAGCAAAGGTTGTGCTCAGTATCAACGGCAACGATAATGACGAAGACCAGTTAGCGTACAAAGCTTCAATAGCTGCAGCTAAGATGGACAAGCCTGAAATCCCAAATATTGGTCTCATTCTTGGGGAAGATGGTTCCTATTCTCGCATCCTCAATCCACGATTTACTCCTGTTACACATGAGACTCTGCCATTCAAGGCAGCTCCAGGTCAACTCACAGCTGCAGAGATTATGGCGGGTCGATTGCTCACAGGGCAAGTTCCTACGGAACGATACGCTATTCTGGGACACAATATTGCATACAGTGTGAGCCCTCAAATGCAGGGCAGCGCATTTGCTGCAGTGAAGTTGCCGCACACTTATACTCGAGCTGATGTGGAAACTGTAGAAGAGTTTGTTGAAGGACCAATTTGGAACGATGATAACTTTGGAGGGTGCTCGGTCACTATCCCTCACAAGGCGAACATTATTCCGCATGTTGATGTGTTGACGGATGCAGCGAAAGAAATTGGAAGTGTCAATACTGTAATTGTGAAGAAAGACAAGAAAGGAACGAGGGTGTTAATTGGGGATAACACTGATTGGAAGGGTATTTACAATCCTCTGCGAAGAAGAATAGGTGACGAAATCAAGAGTGGCAGTTACGCTCTGATTCTTGGAGGGGGAGGAACTGCACGTGCTGCTGCCTATGCAGCAACCAAATTGGGTTTAGATCGTATCTATTACAACAGAACTCCAGAGAAGGCTCAAGATTTGGCTACCGAATTCGGTGGTTCTGTTGCTTCCAGTCTGAGCGATGATGCGGACACTAAAAATTCACTTGGAGCTATACTCGCTGAAAATCAAGGTAATGTCCAAGTTGTGATCAGCACACTCCCTGCAGCGGCTGAATTCGAGCTACCTGAGTGGATTCTCTCCAGTGCACTGCCTATTGTGTTCGACGTAAACTACAAGCCATACAACACCGCCCTGTTGCTCCAGACGACTTCAAAGGGATGCGATGTTGTACGGGGATCAGAGATGTTGTGGGAGCAGGGTGTGGGACAATTTGAATTGTGGACGGGGAGAACAGCTCCTTATGGTGTTATGAAGAAGGTTGTTCTGGAGAATTGCCTTCCAACAGAAGCGGATTAATTAAGTACACCGATGCTCTTCGGCATCAGAAGCGCATTAAGTACGTAATACATGCTAGTTTAATTACAGTGGTAGTGATAGTTTCCCCAATCAGTTCAGAGTTCAGACTCGATATGTCGTCTTGCTGACGGTTCGCCTATGCTTCAAGGCAGCCTCGTTAATGTTCGGTGGCGCGAGCTTCGATGTAGTTTCGTTTGAGGTGGTGTCGACAGGGAACGATGAAGGCGTAATTGCTGTGACAGAGAAGCTTGTCCACCAAGAAGCTTTTGTTGGTGAAACTTTTGCTTCATTACAAGCATCAATTAAGCCTTGGTCTATCCTCCCCTTGTGCTTTGAATCGTCGTCGTCCTCAATGGCGACAACTCCTCCCCTCTTGCGGCCATGCCCAGATCCAGTAGATGTTCTGCTGCGGCGACTGATATCACCCGATTGAGTTCTACGGTGATTTCCGCCCATATCAATGGATTGGTGTTGTAGATAAGACGCTGTCGCTTCACTTCTCACCTCCGCCAGCCTTGCATTCTGACCCGAAGATGCTGATAACGATAAAGATGACTTCCTTGCATGATGTGAAGAGATCGCCACAGGAGAAGACTTCGCTTGTCCATCCGCAGCCGTCGAGGAGGTCGTTTCTCCACCAAACCAGAAGAAAGGCATGTTTCGTAGTAGTTAAAAATGTTCGTGTGCCTTCAATTTATTATAATAGAGAAGATATTTTCCATACGAGAGACATCCACCATCGTGGAAGGCTTTTCGCTTGGAAATATTTTTGAGAACTCGCGATCTCCTACTTATGATGAGCGGTAGCTGTATGTTAACAGTGGGTAAAAATTGTTGTAGATATATCAGAGAAGCAGGTCCGTCACCTACGCGATGTTGTAGCGACGCTGATACGTCCAGTAAACGCTTGAGCGGAGAAAAAGATGCTTCCATACTATCATGGCCAACTACCATGATTAGCCACTAAAAGCTGTTGATTGCATATTCACAGCATAAGATAGATATGATGCTGGAGTAGAGCTGGCGATCATCCCAAGATGGCCTCATCAGGTCACCTACGACGTTGTAGCGACGCTGGTACCAGCAAACAATGCTTGAGCCGTGAAAAATGCTTCTATACTATCATGGCCAACTATCATGGGTCGCTAGAAGCTGTGGATCGTCATGTTCACAGCGTGAGATACGATATGGCTGTCAACAGAGAAGC
>Ga0209652_1003213_pt1 | contig 12173 bp, 16 predicted proteins | sample SaaInl74LU_5_DNA_FD_184641 | JGI IMG/M metagenome (GOLD analysis project Ga0209652, IMG submission 184641) | Marine microbial communities from expanding oxygen minimum zones in the Saanich Inlet - ESP_74LU_5_DNA (SPAdes) (version 2) | ecosystem: Environmental > Aquatic > Marine > Intertidal zone...
TAATTTGTTTAACAGATGAATTATCACTAAGATCTAACACCTGCTACAGGCAACGTCGAGTGTGGCAGCACCTCGGGTTGCAGCGGTGTCTTTGAATAAAATAATAGAAGTATTATAATGAGAAATATTATTTCTGAACAACAACTTCGCATTTGAATAGAAGAGGGTGATCACTTCATCTTCGGAGAAGGCTCAACAAGAAAGATACGAAAAATTTATGACACCATGGCGAAGCAAGCGCAAGCCCACCACTACATCACGTCTCTCTACACCATCTACATCTCTTGTGTTGAATACATATTGAATAGCAACTGAGTAAATTGCGTACGTGACCTGCACTTCTCTCGACGACACAGCACTAAACTCTACACGGCATAGCAACAAACGACCATCTACTTTCACTCAAGAGAAAAGATCTACAAGATATATCAACACACAACAACATCATGACATACTACCTCACTCTATTCGACGGCAAGAAAAAGTCATTCGAAGAAGTAGAACACGTCTTCAACTCCCTCTACCACGAAGATTGCATCATCACCGATGGCGACGGGAACACGCGAACCAGAGAAGAGATGAAACAAACCCACGCGAAGAAGTTGGCAATGGCATCCAAGTGCACTCTACTGCTCTTTCGAGTGATTACCTTTGATACTATTGAAATTAAATACCGTATTGTGAACGATGAGGAAGATAAAGTTGTGTATCAATTGTTGACTACTAATGGAGATAATAGGGTGGTGAAAGCAAGGGTTATGGTGGAAGAGTCGTTGGAGAAGGATGTAATTGTTTGTGAAAAATTGCTTGGGTCCAAGTTCCCCTCCTCCTCTAAGAATAAGAGAGAGTCATCGGCGGAAGGGGATGGGAAGAAACAACAGAATGAGGAGGAAGAGGGAGAAACTGCCAAACGCAGAAAATTGGGTGATTAGCTTGGAAATACAACAGGACAACACAACTTATTGTAGTGGCGCCTCCTTTTCCATTGCAGCTTGATCGAGAAATCAAATGGGGAAAAACGATCTTAACTCTTTGCGTCAATAGCATGCTGAAATCGAAAATCACACAAAACTCCTCCCGCTGTCCGTCCCCCTCTTTGAACAAATGACAATAATCTAACCAACTGATGACGACATAAGTGCGTCACACTTTTCCTCACCAACTTTTAGAGATTGGTTATCCACAAATACACGACATTTATACGACTTTACGTTTTTCCTCACCGTGTGTAGAGAAGACAGGGACGTTCATATCCTCCCTACTATCCTCCTACACTACTTACCGACCTGTCTCTACGGTAGAGAGGTACGGTAACTGTGGGATCATTGGTACAAGCCAAGAGACATCCTCTCTTCATGTCTCAATGAACTGCAAAGAAGGAATGAAAGAAGGAGAAAGAAGTGGTCTAATGCTCTCCCTCTACCATACCACCTTGCGTAAGGCCAGCTTGAAAAAGATTGTTTTACTTGGAAGAAGATAAAGATTAGGGCACAGGGATGGGTCAACTGTGGACTGGCGCCTCTGTGATTGAGAAGTTTGCTCCTATATTGTACCCAACTTGACTTCAACCCGTGAGAGAAAGGGATAGGAAGAGACACCAAATGATTGGACGGGTCATTATTACTTATCTATAATTTGTCACACACTCTATCTCGAAACAACTTCTAGTTCTAAAGACTTTCTAAAGCTGCTTTTTTGAAACCATCTGCACCAAGAATTTCATTCCCTTCAACCAATCCTTGTGGTCTTTCCACTCATTGCTAATCAATCGAGTCACAACAGCTGACGCCGATCCATAATCACGATTCTGCAGCGCCGAAAGCATTGTGGTGACTTGATTAGCAACATCCGAATCGATTCCACCACGAGCGAGTGTCTTGATAAACACAGCTACTGCCTTTTGAGATTCCATGGCCTGTTTCTTTTCCATTCCGCCCACGGCAGATGCATGCAATTGTTCGACAATGGCCAAAAGTCCAGATTGCAAGTGCGCATAGTCCTCACTCAACGTGGGCATTGAATCAAGGGTTCCGGACACGGGCGCCTTCTTCATTTGCCCCCCACCAAGTGCAGCAGCTGCCGTCCCAGGTCGATTGGCATTGGAGTATGGATTGCTTGTTCCAACGTTTCCGTATTGTTCAGCAAGCTGCGGATTTGATGCCGAGGTAACGAATCCATCTCCGTACTTGCTAGCAACTTTTTGAGTAGTAGAAACTGAAGATGTCCCACTGATAGCTCCATTGTTCTGTGGTTGCTGCATCTGGTTAGCTGCAGGTTGTGAGCTGTCAGTAGGCGAAGCGGAAGGTTGAGCATAGGTTGGTTCAGGTTGCGGTGCAAGGGCAGGAGAAGCTGCAACCGGTGGGTCCCAAGACGACTCTCCGGTGTTTTGATTTGCATAGTACGTTCTTCCGCTGCTCGGATCTTGAAGTGCAACCCAACCAGGAGGAAGCCCTGAAGATGATTGCTGAGTTTCTTGCTGCGGTTGTTGCTGTGGTTGTTGCTGCTGCTGCTGCGGTTGTTGGACCTGAGCATTGGCTTGTGAAGCAAAAGACTGGTTTTCATGGATTGTTTGTTGCTCTTGCTGTTGCGGCTGCTGTTGTTCATGGTATTGTTGTGTTTGTGCTACAGGTTGCTTCAATGTGATTCCGTGCAAGTCACGAGCCACACCAACATTCACATAGTTGTAAGGAAAATCGGGAGGTGATGCCATGAGATCTGGACAAAAACTTCCAAACCTACTACGATAGATTCTATCACGGAGTTCCTTCGTATCTTTGGTATCACCCTTGAGATATTTTGCTGCCGACACGAGGTCGCCTTGGTTAGCAAGTGCCTTGGAATAGTCAGCGAACAGATTGGAGACCTCGTCATCAAGATCATGACTACAGTCAAGTGCCTGCGTAAAGACCGATACCTTCTCAACAAAATCTTGCAGCGATAAGAGGCTGGTCCCTGCATCCTCAAGCGTAATCTTCCAATACTTCACGGCCTGGCCAAGATCGAGCGCGCACATGTAGCAAAGTGAGGCATTTGCAGCATCCCCAGACTCCTCGAGACGATCTCCAAGTGCAGCACAAAGTGATGGAAACTCTTCTGATTGCCCGTACGTAGAAAGAACTGCCAGTGTCTCCCTCCACTTCTTTGGATCCGACCTACCCACAAGCTCTGTCAACTGCCCATGAATCACTGCGCTAACCAACGACAAGAACGGACGTCGCTTTGCCTCTCGCGAAAAGTACTCAGCCTGTGTCTTTGCCCATAAATCAGCACCTCCACACGAAGCGAGAACCAACGCATCAGCATAATTGCCAGAGCGGAAGCAACATTCCACGGCCGCTTCAAAGTTACCCACCAATAACGCATCTTTCACAGCATTCTCTGCATCCTTGGACATGGCAGGAATAGGCTCAGCATCACTAGGGTTCGACCCATCTTCATTAAACTCCATCGCCGCCTGATTAATTTTCTCCGGATCAAACCCAAGATAATTCAAAAGCTGCTCACGAGCATCCGTCTCAAACATGATTTGCATAAAACTCCAAACTTGACTCTCATAATCATCTTCCGCACGTTCCGCCATGGTATGACAATACGTAATACAATCAGTAGCAGCAAACTCCGATTCAAACTTTTCAGATGCCTCCACAAGCTCGGGGTGTTCCACAATGGTATCAATTTTGACAACCTTTTGTTGAGCCTCGATGGAAACTACAACACCGCCAAATCCGCAGGATACTCCACTTCCGGGGGACATCCACTTGGGAGGACGACCACACTTGGTCGCAAGACCAACCACCGAATGAGCCTGAATCTTGCGATCAAACGAACATGTCGAAATCACCCCACGTCTCAATGGTGACCATTGCACATCATTCCGTTTCTGTTGCGACGAACTCAATCCACCACCATATATACTACTCGGATCCGACGCATTCCCACTACTCCCAGCAGCAGCAGCAGCACTCCCCACCGCCACATCCTCATTCGGAACCTCCGCAATAGGCTGCAACGAATACAAATCCCAAAGCAAAGTCCGATTATCATTCCCACAACTCACCAACAAAGTTTCATCATGAGGACACCAATCCATACTCAACACTCCCCCCGCATGTCCCTCCAACGTAGTCAACGGCATACTAGTCGATGCACGCAGGTCCCATAATCGCAAATGACCGCCACCCCCCTCACTAGCAGTCATCATGTGCAACCCCTGAGTCGGATTCCACTTCATATCACTCACGGGACAATTCGCCTCGCAACGTAATTCACACCATGGTTTCTTCTGGCGGGTATCCCAGACTACCACTGTGCCATTGGCACATGAGGATGCTAGGATGTGTGACACTTGTGAATTCCACGAGACTTGTGTGATTTCCCCCCCTTGGGACTTTGTCCCTTCTCCACCGGGTGAGTAAATGTTGGTTGATTCAGAGGTAGGTGTGGTGCAGTCCATCATGTAGACGTGTCCCGAGGATGTTCCGGTGGCTAGTAAATGGCGTGAGTCGGGATGTGGATTAAATTTCAATGTGGATACTGCTGCTGCTGCACTGCTGTTGTTGGTATTGATATCATTGTTGTTGGGTAGTGTTACCGAGGCTAGGGTGGCATCGGGTAAATCATTCATGATGGAGGAAGGCTTCCATAAATTGACTGTGCCATCTAATAACCCCCCGGCGAGTATTCCACTGCTTGTCACATTACTGCCGTCAATTCCCGATGAAGCCGAGGCAGTCGACCAGGCAATGCTGCCGAAACGGGTGGAAGTTTTGAGCGATCCAAGTAGGGTGGGGGAATTATTGGAGCCTTCTTTGGTGATGTTGAGATCGTAGAGTTCTAATTCTCCGCCGTAGTCGTCAAAGCCAATGCCGCCCTTTTCCTGTTTATTGTGTGGATATTTTGAAATGCATTCATTATATTGATATGATTCCAACGAGAGAGGGGGAGCAATAAAATTATAATTAGCTGAATATCAACAAAATAAAATAACACTTTTTCTCGCTGGAAATAGAAAATGATGATATAATAAGACGCACCTTGCTCCCCAACGCAATCACATCAGCATACTCCCCAATAGGACTCCATGCAACCACTGCCCCCTTGTCTTCAATTTGGGTAATGAGTGTCATTTTTTGTGTAGATATATATTAGTAGAGCCCCAATAGAATTTTAGATGCCGTGATGATCCGCCCTGCTGTAATAAATCAAGAAGGGCAGGAGATGTAATAGAAACTATTGTGTTGATGGCCTCTCTTTGCTGGAGCCGTCGGGTAGAGGAGGGGCTGGTCAGCGTCGGTTTTATGCAATGTAAACACTCGGCTCTTTGTTGGCGGCAGATTTTTGAGCAGATTTTTGGATCTTTGAGGCGGGAAGAAGTTCAAGTGACCTGAGTACCGAGCGCGATCAACAAGGTGCCGGTCCGAGAGCTGTCTACTTATTATCTGCGCCGTCCTTTCCTCTTTCTCTTTCCTCTGTGTAAGTAACCCGTGAGCAACTCAGCGGCCCACCAACACCAACTCCATCGCCAACCACGCCATTACCATCACTCCTTGCCAACGACTCCTGAGCCAACTAGCTCACCAACGCCTCAGGCAACTCCTGCTTGAGGCAACCTGCAACTGCAACCTCCAGCTCCAGACAACTCGCACACCAACACCAACTCACACACCAACATCTCAGCCTCAGCCTCAGCCTCAGCAAACTTTTCAAATTCAAACAGCCAACTCCAGAGTCCTAAGCCAACCACTCCAGCTCCAGAGTCAACTCGCGCACCAACGCCTGAGACACCCACTCCCACGTGCCTTCGTTTGAACCTTTGACATCAAAAGTCCCAACCAACTGGAGCTGGAGGTGGAGGCTGGAGGCCCTACTCCTACTTCTCCTTTGACTTTGAGCCATGTGCCTTCTCCTTCTATTTATCTTGAGCTTGAGCCATCATTGACATAAGCAGTTGCAGACGAGACTCAGGCCAAAGACTCCTTCAGACTGAAGCCTTCATTGAATCTTCATAGCACACTCTGTGCGAAGTTTTCTATTTTGTGCATCTTGCTCTTCAGAACGAGAGTGTACAGAAGAAACCTTCTCCCGGCGTCGAGCTGATTGCAGCAAAGTAATAGTAATAGTAATAGTATCAAATCCTGTACCTGTAGTGACATTATCACTAGAGAGAAAGTCAACATCGATGTGCTTTTTGAGAGAATGAAGATGCAGATGTTACTTACATTACATTACTGCCCCTACATGGACCATTGACATGGAATCCTCTCACCCTTCACAACCAATCGAACATGAAGGGTTTGAAGTTGAAGTGTGTCGTCATCCTCAATTGTAGACTGTAGCTGTAGAGGTAGAGGGGTAGGAGCGGCACCAGTGCCAGTGACATTAATTGTTTCGTTACATCCTTTCTTGTACAGTGCGCCCTTCCCCAGTTTTGTATCATGCAGGCGATATTAGCAGCCCGAAGAAACGAAAAGGTGGTTGGGGAGGTAACAAATGTCATCAGCAGATGCTGGTGCTGGCTAGTTTGCCAGTGGTTTGTCGGAGAGTAACGAATACGAATTTCACTTTTCTTCGATAGAGATAGAGATAGAGCCTAGACATATCAACTCGACGCAATCCAACTGATATTGATAGAGACTTGAGGAGATTAGTGCTCAGGCATATTCGTTTGTTGCCAAGGATGCTACTCACTTTCGTTGCCAGAAAGCACGAAGATCGCACAGCGCTTTGCTGGCAATTTGACGGATGATGAGATGAAGGCTTTATTGGAGACTATCATTGAAGAGTGCAAAAAGGGTGGAAGGACTACTGGCAAGATGAGAACGGACGCTGCTGATTTGGTGAGGCAACTCAGAGCAGATGGCGTATGCGAGACGGACAGGAGGCCTATGACTTGTTGGAGTTCTTTCTTTCTGAGAAGCATAAGAATTTATGGGAGGCATGCGTCAAAATTGGCAAGATGAGAACGGACGCTGCTGATTTGGTGAGGCAACTCAGAGCAGATGGCGTGTGCGAGACAAAAGAGGAGGCCAACGACTTGTTGAGTTGTTTCTTTCATTCAAGTTTATGGAATGGATCCGTCGAAGGAGGCGAGACGTCTGGCAAGATGGCAACGGATCCAGCTTTGTTGAGGTATCAGCAAGAACAAGCCACTGGCAAGAGCATGACCATGAAAGAAGCCAATGAGCTGATTAGGTCGAAACTATCTCCAACGCATCAAACCAGCTACGAAGGAAAAGTCAAAGCAGCCGAGAAACGTGGCAAGATGAAAACGGATGTAACTTTGTTGTTGAATCAGCAAGAACAAGCCACTGGCAAGAGCATGACCGTGAAAGATAGAAGCTTGTGAGTTGATTGAGTCGAAACTGTCTTATGCGCACCGACGAATGTATGAAAATGGTGTTTCTCTGCCAAAGCCTCCGAAGGTCTGCAACAAAGGACCATGGCCATGGTCGAATGCCGAGAAACAACAATGCGTCGCTGGTTGCATGATACTTGGCTCCATTACGGATTGCGTTGGTATATCTTCCTTCATCGTAACACGAGACAATGCACAAGTCTGTAGTTATCTTTCCAAGATGAAACGACATCGTAAAGTTGAGTACCAAGATTTACAAGCACAAGTAGAAGCATTCCAGGCCAGCAAGAATACCAAGCCTCTTTCGGTAGCTTCACCCAGTGGGAACGGAAAGCCGCGGCAGATAGGGAGGCGCATACCAATTACATTTAACCTCGGCGAGACACTTGGCGTGACACTGGAAAAACGAGGTACTTTTTGCAAAGTCATCACTTCTCCTCCAGAAGGATCAAAGCTACAAAAGGACGATACTATCTTGTATGTGTATGTGGGAGATGTAGAAAACGAAGTTTACTTCTCTAAGTTTGAGGGCAAAATGAGTGATTGGGGGAAACTATTCGTCAGAAACAAGAGAAGGATGGTGTTTGTGTCACGCTACTATGATTGGCCACTACAGCCTGCTGCTACAGGAGATGGTGCAGATGTCAAAAAACAACCAGACTACTGCTACTGAATGATATTACGGAAATATGCAAATCTCTTTGAATTGGGTTTTAAAGTCAAGGTGTCTTTGGAGGGCACCTTGATTGGTATTGTAATTATGTACTAAAAGTTACATTATTTATGAATGACAGTTTTGACACACATAAGAAAGCATATCCTGACTCTATCAATTCCACATCCGTTTTTGAGGATACAACCTACTACTACTATTGGGAACAAAAGTTCCCACAGAATCGTTGTGTGCATTTGTACATTCAAGCGTGGTTTCAACGCATATTTTATGACTCAAATGCATTTGGAACCGAAAGCATTTGAGTGCACCTAAATGCATTCAGGTTTTGGCCGAAACTCAAATGCATTTGGAACCTGAATGCATTTGAGTGCACCTAAATGCATTCAGGTTTTGACTAGAACCAAAATGTATCTGCAGTTTTGACTTCTGCTACCGCTGCATATTGTCGTGTATTGCGTAGTTGAATAAACGACGAATGCATAGAGCTTCAAAATGAGCCAAGGCGTGCGTTGCAGGTCCACTTACTCCAGAGAGAGAAGAAGAGTCTGTCTGCCCTCCTTTCTTCTCTTCTCTTTCCTCTTCTCTTCATCGCCTCCACCAAAACATCAAAGAGGTGATGCTTTCCAAGGTGTTGGTGTATTGAATGCAATGAACGAATGATCAACCACTGTCTCTGAGAGAAAGAGCAGACTCAGCATCTTCGTTAGTATCATAGCCAGTCTTGTTCATCACCATGATGTGGAAGCCAGGCACCGCCAAACCGGAAACAAACACAACAACAACAACACCAAACTCCAAACAACAAAATAATGGAACCACTCCAAAAAATGGAGGATCATCGTCAAAGAAATTATCAAATGCAACAATGGGCATGAGATTCATGCAACGAAAAGCAGATTCAACTAACAAGTCACATGATGAGGAAGAGAAGAAGAAGCTATTCGCTGCAAAGAACAATACTAGCACCAATTCTAATAGTGCTGATGATGGCAACTTTGAACGAAAGAGAGATCATACCGCCATATCATCATCATCATCACCCACACCACCATCACAATCATCAAACGACAACACAATAATACTCCAACTCGCCTCAGTCACAGACATGTACGGAGTAGGATCCGACATCATCGGACGTCGGTCCTTCGGAGGTTTTCACAAAAGTGTCCGAACTACATGGGATACTGCGTTGAAACAACGGACGGATAGTGCGGCTAGGGCGAATAATACAAAGAGTCAGATTACGGATGAGGAGTTGTTGGAACGATATGAGAGATATGTTAAGGGGGGTGGTGGTGGGGGTGGGAGGGATAAGAGGAAGCAGAAGAGGAAGAGATGAGTGGTGGTGAGTAGTAATTTGTTTTGGCAGCAAGTGAGGTTTTTTATCGAGGGAACTACTAAATTTAAGTCAATTCATCGTTATGTGTACGCAGATATCAATAAGAGTTAGGAGTACTAAATTTAACCTGCTTAATTCATCATGACATGTGCCCAGACATCAATAAGTTTTACATCCTTCCGCCCTGCAAAAGCTTCTTGTTCACCTTCGACCATCGTCTCCTCATCCGATGATCATTATAAGCAGTAGATGCAATCACCTCCCCAGTCACTGAAATAATGGGATTCCTCTTACTCACCCCATCCTCCGTCTGAGTCCTCACACGATATCCAAGGTTGCGTGTCCATGATTCAGGCAGGGCCTTGACACCATTGTAATCGTGTGCTGCGTGGACAACTTCATTGTGATACACATCAGTCGACACGACGGATTGAAACTCATTCAATACTTGTTGATCGACCAATCCATCCTTGCAGCAGCTTCGGAATATAGAGCGTAGTGCCTTAGCACGTTCTGCCCCAGAGGGCAAGAGCTGAATGCAGCATTGAAGTAGCAACAGGTAAGTTTTGGAATTGGGTCGGTTCAAATCTGATTTCTTCATTTCTTGAATGGTGGCAATCGCTAGAACCAAGGCTTGTCGTTGCTGCTCAGTGGATGCACTGTCGTTCATTGATGCTCTCGAACATGCTCTGATCAAGGCATGGTAGGCGCTTATGTCTGGTTTGACGGCCTCGTTTCCATTGGAGTGTTGCGTCATCATTCTTTGGAATACTTCATTGGCGTGAATGAAACTAGATTCTGCTCCACTATTTCCGTATGCGTGAATAACACCGACGTAGCTGTCCCTTGTTGGTTTCATTGTCTCATTTCCCTCGGCGTATTTCTGTTCCATCTTGTGCAATAATCCATCTGCTGTTATCGCTGCCTTTTGCGTCTTCCTTACAGCCAGCGCCAGAATAACATTGGTATACGTAGTTGATGACGGCAACACTGCCGAGACACTCGATCTATCGTGCTCTCTTTCCATCCTCTTGAGCATCATCTCCGCTGCATTGGCATAAGTCTCCGCCTCTTCCAGCTTGGCACGTCTGGAACAATTTTTGAATGTTTCAATTGCTGCATCAAAACATGCCGTGTCGGGGAAAATACGGTCCTCTTCCATGGTATTGAATAAGTCAATCACATTGGCCCCCACATCTGGTACCTTGGATCGAGACATGGCGATTAACACATACTTGTAGCAGTCCAAATCAGGACGAACCTCGGTCTTTTTGTGAGAAACCAGTTTTTCCATGGCGTTCAAGACAGTCTGAGCGCGGCGTGCTGAATGTTTATTACTGTGATTGAACGAGGGTGTGCGAGACACTGTTAGCGCATGCCCTATTTGACGTGAAAATAAGTAAGTGTAACTGAATACGAATACTCACATTGCTCTCGACCAAGCTTCCAACACCATCTTTCCATCCTCTAATCTCGGCTCCATCTCTTCATCCCCAGCTCTAAACAATCGAAGCATATTCATCCACAGCCCCATTGCCTTATAAGCTGCCTCCTTACAAGTGCTATTGCCCCAGGCACGTATAAGCAACCGATGCTCTCGGACTGTCGGGATAAGATTGGTATTTTCCTTCAATTTGTCATAAACTGCTTGCGCAAGGATCGGTGCCCTATTTTTGTTGGCCGGGATTGACGCAGCACCATTACCCAACGAGGCATATGCCTCCATAACGTGATAATAACTGTCCACACTTGGCGAGACACCTGAATAAGGATCAAACGCAAGGGTTTCCATACGTTGGAGCCACCTCTGCGCAACATACGGTGCATTATTGGTAGCCGGTGAAGAGTAATTGGTATCTCTCGCCACGGTAGCGGCATTAACAAAGGAAGTGATTGCCAAATCGTAATGATGGGATGTAGGCAGTAGGTTTGTATTCCTCAACTCATATGCAACATTCCCCCTCATGGACGAATATCTATCCGACACTCCCGAAATATCCTCCATTTGAATTAGAAGATCATTCGCCATTTCTGCCAACGTCATCACCTTTGCTGTCCCCTTTTCATTGGATTCAGAACTAAGTCGATTGGGCATAGTGGCATTTAAATCAGATGCAATTTCATTCATCTCCTCACCGATGCTAGAAATTAACTGTGTTTGTTGATCTATTAATCCATTCATAACTGCCGTGTAGCTGTCAATATCTGCAAATTGATCGCTGTCGTTTTGGGAGATTGCATCGGTATGCATTTGAGTTAAGAGTTCTTGCGCTGATGTGATATCTCCAGATTCGGCGTTTGAAATGATTTGCTGTGAGGACAGAGAGAGGTTTTGCAATTAATGGTGAGACGAATAAAAGAGAAATGAATGGACGCCGCCATGAGAGCGTATCTAATACATACCTGATTTGTGTCATCTCTTTTGGAGGTAGCGACATCTCCAACAGCTGAGCTAAATGAACGCACCAACAAATCGTCTGATGGTATTTTTGTATAATTATTCACAGCAGGGGAGGTAAAGAATCGACGCTGCTGAACATCACTTTGGAAGTGCAGCGGCTTCGTCACAGCCACAGATATTGATGGCGTTAAAACTCGGCTTTGACCCGCTACAAGGCGATCTACTTTCTTGTGAAGAGATGATGCACCACCGCATCTCACGACCCCACACCATCTGATGTAGGGTATTCTTGTTGTCATCGTGCTATTTCACGAAGTAAGAAGTAAGAAGTAAGAAGCCACCAGCAATTTTTGTCATGGTCATGATCATCATCTTCTCTCATCTGAACCTCGAACAAAACAAA
>Ga0209652_1003217_pt1 | contig 12159 bp, 10 predicted proteins | sample SaaInl74LU_5_DNA_FD_184641 | JGI IMG/M metagenome (GOLD analysis project Ga0209652, IMG submission 184641) | Marine microbial communities from expanding oxygen minimum zones in the Saanich Inlet - ESP_74LU_5_DNA (SPAdes) (version 2) | ecosystem: Environmental > Aquatic > Marine > Intertidal zone...
TAGTGAGGTTTTCTCCTCTAGAACTACCGCTTTGTTTGTACGTAGTTCTTCTACTCGTGCATACCAATCCTCGCGTAAATTGTTGAGTTTTGCCTCCAGCTTACTCAACTCAAGCTTCTTCAGCTCCAACCTCACTTGCCCCTCAAGCAAGCGTGCTTCTTGTAGCTCATCTAGCTGCATTTCGATTTGATCTTTTACTTCTAATGAAGCTCTCTGCGAATGATTTCCTTGAATTTTTAAACTTAAAAAATTTCTACAAGAAAGCCGGTAGGGTACCTCTATTTTCTCCCCAACGCTTTGCCTTGGAGGCACGGCCTGAAAATTGTTCCAACTTCTTCGTCTACGCAGCCCTTTTTCGTTTATCACATTACTCCTCCTAACCTACATAATCATGCCCACTACTTCACCAATATCATCGCTTCGCACGACGCTGGAGGAAAAATCCAAATCCATCGTTGTATTAAAGAATCTCATTGAGAAGCAGCAGACAAGGCACGAGAGCGAGATTAAACAGTTCAAGAAAGAGCAGCAGACATCGTTAGAGCAACTCACACAAGAAAATAATGCTTCACGTGCTGAACTTTGCTGTACAGCTGAATCTTGGATCGAGAAGAACAATGCTGCCCAAGCTCGAATCAATGACTTGAAAGCTGATATTGCATCAGCTGAACGAGATGCACGGGAACGAGCTGCTGCCATCCAGCAGAGCATTGCCGAAACAAAGCAAAGAGCGCATGCACTACATAGACAGCAGCAGAGGGAGAGGGAGAGAGTATGGTACGAGCAAAAGAAGGCCGAGATAGAAAAGCTGACTTGGAAAGGCATGTCATCATCTATCGCACGGCTGCTTCAAAAACACGACGAAGCATGCAGCACCATTAGGTACAACTCTGAGCTCTCAAAGGAGAAGCTAGAAGCTCACTTCGAAAATGAGACAGTAGAGCGCATCGAGTCCTTCCGGCACAGTGAGGAACAATCCAATTCTTGCGTCATCCAGAAGAAGAAGGAGCTCGCAGACATACTTTCACAAGAGTATGATAAAAACAATACCAGACTGATGAAGCTCAAAACTTCCCTTACGCGAGATGAAGAAGCTCTGGAGAAATCCCAAGCACGAGACACAGCTACGCGTATTAACGAGCACGAAGCAGCACTGGCCACGTTGAAATTAGCGTTCGATAGCAAACTGCAACTATCCAAAGAATCAATGCAAACACAGAAGGAACAGATTCAACAAAAACACAGGATTTTTCTTGGATGTATCGATAAAGAGCTATCGGAGAATAAAGACACATGGGAAAAAGAATACGCAATGATATCCAACAAAAGGATTGCGGAGAGAAATGAACAGAATCGAAAGATCTGGATGCAGCGGAGAGAAGTTGAAATCAAAGCAATGCTTAGAGCTAGCCTCGAGAAAGAACGAGCAGGCAGCAATAACAAATAATGCAGCTATTAGCTTTGGAACATCCAACATTTTCTACCACCAAAGGAATTCTCGCACCGTACCCTTTCGTCTTCGTGGGCTGTGGCTGTGGGAGAAGGGTTCTTACTTTATTTTTCTACGCGCGGTAAGATTATCTGGACTATGTCCTCCTGGTTTAAGTTCTCCTTTCTCTACTGATCCTCGGGCTTAGCTTAGGAAGATACATAGCTTGGCTGGGTACTTCAATAACCAGTTACTTTCTATCTACAGGTAAAACATGCGTCAGCCATCACCTCGGATGAAATCTTTCATTTCACTCCAAGATTTGCACCATGAAGACCTCCGTCGCTAGCCTTCTTTTCGCCACTGTTGCTACCCGCACCTCCGCCTTTGCTCCCGCCTCTCGCAACGCTTTCTCTCGGTGAGTGGTGATGTGCTTTAGAGGGATGAAGATGTGAAAAATGATCCTCTGTTTCTAAGGATTCTAACCTAGTGTTTCGTCTCTATCCTTACAATAGCAACATGTCCGCAAACTCCGTACCTCTCGCCAATGGCGCCATGTCCTTCGACAGAGTGTGCCGTGAATGGAGGTGCAAATACGAGGGTGATAAGGCGACTTCCGAGTCTCTCGAGGCCATCAGCAAGCTTGTTGATGAGTACTTGCCTGAAGTCAAGAAGGCATCCAGTGACGTTACTGTGAACCGTTTGATCTGTGGCGGATGTCTTGACTTCAAGCTCATGACTACTGTGAGTGATATTATGTGATAATGATATTATTGTGCTGTGCTGCATCATGTGTGGTATGAATTGTCATGGCCAGCACGAATGAAGAAGTATCTTATTTCCACAAAATCCTCGAGTTGATGTCAGTATATCCTAACTGCTGTAATATCGTTAACTTTTCTCTCATGCACAGGTTCCTTTGGATGACTTTGGTCCTTGGGAGGAGAGTGGATTTGCCCCTGAGGCAGAGTTCTTGGAAAAGTTGAAGGCCATTGAGGGTGTTTCTCAGGTCGAGACACAAACTATTACCAACATGATCATCTAAAATGTTCATTAATCAGTACTTGCGTCTGCAACGAATTCGGTTTAAACTTTTGTAAAAAAATACCACAAAACATGGCTGTAGAGCAAATGATAAATGATAGACTGAGAAGGAGAGGAGAGCTAGCTTAAAAGATGAAAAAGATATGATTTACTACGAATTGTAGGTACTCGACTTAACAGATAAAAAGCTAACCAGAACACTGCACTAGTACTCCTACCATTTATTGTGATTATCTAGTCGCCCAGTACAAATATTGTAGTTGGAACCAGTTATCTACAAGCTTATACACAATCAATCGATACTTCCAAAAGGGTCTTCAAAAAGTGGCAGTTGCCCTCATCAAATCATACCAATTCCTACGTACGTAGCCGGGTTAACAAAACTGGGCGCAATGCAATCAAAAGCAATCAACAGAAGAACCACCAGAAGCAGCGTAGAATATTGTAGAAAGAAGACCAACATCATCATCACCATTATTGTCGACAGCCGCTGTTGGAGATGCATATTAAAGAGATCGTCGTCGACGGCTTCAAGTCGTACGCTCACCGCACGGTGATTGCCGGGTAAGTAGCCACCGTCGGCGGCCGCTACAATCATCATTAATTCGCCCTGATTTTGCTCAATTATCCTGTTCTATTGTTCTCATTAATCCACAGGTTTGATACCCATTTCAATGCAATCACCGGGCTCAATGGATCTGGAAAGTCTAATATTCTGGACTCCATCTGCTTCGTTCTCGGCATCACCAACTTGAGCCAAGTTCGTGCTGGGAATTTGTCCGAGCTCGTTTACAAGCAGGGACAAGCTGGCGTAAACAAGGCCAGCGTCACCATCGTGTTTGACAATGAAGATGAGGCTTCCAGCCCCGTTGGCTACGAACAGTGCAAGGAGGTCAACGTGACACGGCAGGTACTAATAGGGGGGAAGAGCAAATACCTCATCAATGGACGAAATTCCCCCGCTGGTCAGGTGGCGAATCTCTTCCATTCTGTGCAACTCAATGTGAACAATCCTCACTTCCTTATCATGCAAGGCCGCATCACCAAAGTCCTCAACATGAAGCCAGGTGAAATCCTTGGCATGGTGGAGGAGGCAGCTGGAACACGCATGTACGAGAATAAGAAAGCAACGGCAATCAAAACTATTGATAAAAAACAGATGAAGGTAGATGAAATCAACTCCATTCTTTCAGAGGAAATTACCCCCACCCTTGAGCGGCTTCGTGGGGAGAAGCAGCAATATCTCAAATGGAGTAAGAATAATGCCGACATTGAGCGGATTGAACGCTTTGTTGTGGCGAGTGAATATGTGCAGGCTCAGGAAGTACTTAGTAAGAATTCGGAGGATGTGGCCAAGATGGAAGAAGAGGTGGCGATGTATGAAGAAACGATGCGCACCGCCAGAGAGGAGGTTGCTGCAAAAGAGGAGGAGATTGCAAAATTATCTGAAAAGATGAACAGTGAGCTTGAGGGAACTCATAATGAGGCAAAGACTGTCGAGGAAGACAAGTCCAAAGATCTGGTGAAGGCAACGTCCGCATGGGAGAATAAGAAATTGGCAGTTGCAAGTGCGTCAAAAGAGCTGGAAGAGGCAAAAGCTGCAGTAGAGGAATCAAGAAACGCCGTCAGTGATATGGAGAAGAACATCTCAAACAAATTGGCTGCCATTCAGAAGGCCAAGGACGAAGCTGTGAATGCAGAGGAGAACTTGAAAAAACTTCAAAAGGAGTATCAAAACTTGTGTGCTGGTATTAGTTCTGAGGAAGGTGATGAGGGGCGCACTCTGCCTGATCAGATCAGTAAGGCTTATAGTGATGCCAACAGTGCCGATGCGAAGGCGAAGCAAGCTCAGATGAAAATTGACCACCTCACAAAGTCATTGCAGGTAAATCATTCTTTCCGCTGCTGTGTGTTCTTTTATGTTTGATTACTTTACTCAACCTTTGCCCATTCTGCAACCTCTTCGCTCTATTTAGTCTGTCGAGAAAGATATGAAAAAGGAGGAGTCATCGGCTGCAAAATTGTCCAAGAAGAGGGACAAGACTGTTGAGAAAGTTGAGGGCATCAGGCAGAAACTCTCCAACGTCGCTTTTTCTTCGGATGATTTCAATGCGCTCGAAAATGAGAAGATCGATTTGGAGAATAACGTATCTACTCTCCAGGAAAAGGTTGATACACTTTCAGCTCAGCTTGAGGGAAGACTTTCATTCAACTATAGCGACCCAGTTCGTGGATTCGATAGGTCAAAGGTCAAGGGGCTAGTCGCTCGTCTTGTTGACGTGAAACTCCCCAAGCACTCCACTGCTCTAGAGGTTGTCGCTGGAGGCAAGCTCTACCAGGTTGTTGTCGACGAAGCAGCAACTGGAAAGGCCCTTCTAAATAACGGCAAACTTCAGAGACGAGTCACTATCATTCCACTTGATAAAGTGATGCCGAAGAAGGTTTCCTCAGCCGCCTGCGATAAGGCATCGAGTATGGCGAAAGATCTCAACACTACTGCACAGCCTGCGATTGAGCTTGTCGGTTTTGACGAAGAAGTGCGAAGTGCTATTGAATATGTATTCGGATCGACACTTGTTGTTGACGGCATGAAAGCTGCAAACTCAATCTGTGACACAACCAAGACAAGGACGGTTACTCTCGATGGAGATGTATACGAACCGTCGGGGCTCATCTCTGGTGGTTCAAACAACAACCTCGGCTCCACTCTTACCAGAATTACTCAATTGACGGCGGCATCGAAAGAACTCAAAGAGAAGAAAGCACGCTTGAAGACTGTCGTTAAGAAATTGGAGAGTATGTCTGCACAATCTAGGCAGTACGAAAAGTTTAGTGCGGAGCTAGAGCTTGCCCAATCAGAGCTGTCTGCCGTTGAAAAGCACATTTCCCAAACATCATATGGTATGATGAAAGATAAGTTTGATTCTATGACGAAGGAAGTCGACGATGCAACTGCCGAAGTGGAGCTGATGAACAAGACTAAAGATGAGAAATGGGCTCTTCACCATGAACTCAAAGAGAAGGAGGCCCAGCTCACCCAAGATAGGGAGAATAGGCTGAAGGACACCGAATCACGAGTGAAAGAGGCGAAGGAATTGGTTGCTGAAAAGGAAACTGCTGCCAGAGAGGTAAGTACTTTTGGTTTAATCTCTGTATTCATGCAATCCTATTTCGCTTACATTTTTTACTATGTCCAACACAGGCCGAGAACGAATCTCAAGAACTTGATCTTGAGATGAAAAGCTCTCAAGATGATGTCAATGTGGCATGTGATGCGGTTGTAGTTGCCCAGAAAGCCCTCGACGCGGCAAAGGAAGAAGAGACTGACACCGAAATGAAAGTGGGCGAGCTGAAGGCAGTATGGGAAGAGGCGAAAGCTGTTCTTGACGAGTTGGAGAAGAAACTCAAGTTGTGTTCAAACGAGATCAGTTCGATGTCGAAGGAGAAGTCTAAGCTTATTAAGAAGGCGGAGTCAGCAGAAATCGAAGGGAAGAAAATGTCGATCAAAATTACGAAGTTCCATTCTGAAAAGGGGAAGGCAGAAAAGTTTTTGAAGAGCATGCTCAGTAAGCATTCGTGGATTGAAACGGAAAAGGATGCTTTTGGTGTTGCAGGGGGAGATTATGACTTTGAGGAAACAAATCCTCATGAGATGAGCACACACCTGCAAGCTCTCAAGGCAGAACAGGCATCTCTCGTGAGTATTTCGCGTTTTGCATGAAATCATGTGTTTTTACTTTCTGCATACACTGACTCTTTGCTCACATTTTTGTATTGAATTCCAGGCAAAGAAAATCAACAAGAAGGTCATGGGTATGATAGAGAAGGCTGAAGGAGAATACACGGAACTTCTCCGTAAGCGAAAGGTTGTTGAGAACGACAAGAAGAAGATTGAGCAAGTGATTGAGAACTTGGATATGAAGAAGAAAGTTGAGCTTGAACGTACATGGAAGAAAGTGAATAAAGACTTTGGTTCCATATTCTCCACCCTGCTGCCAGGGTCCAATGCCAAGCTTGAACCTCCTGAGGGCTTTGAGGCCTGGGAAGGTTTGGAGGTGAAGGTTTGTTTTGGAAGTGTATGGAAGGAAAGTCTCAGTGAACTCAGCGGAGGACAAAGATCTTTAATTGCGTTGTCGTTGATTCTTGCTCTGCTACTGTACAAGCCTGCACCGATGTACATTCTTGACGAAGTCGATGCAGCGCTTGACTTGAGTCACACGCAGAATATTGGAAATATGCTCAAGACACACTTTTCGCAGAGTCAGTTCATTGTTGTATCTCTGAAGGAGGGAATGTTCAACAATGCGAACGTGATCTTCCGAACTAAGTTCGTTGATGGGGTTTCCACAGTTTCGCGAACAATTGGGTCTGGGGCATCAAGATCCAGGGGAGCTCTTACTAATGGAGACAACGCATCTAGTAAGAAGCGAAGGGGCAAAGCTGGGCAGCAGGGGAAGGAAAACGCTGCTGAGATCTGTTGAGTTTTCTGAAGTGGATTCAGAATACTAGGTCACAGCGAGAATGGGTAGCACATTGTTTTTGTTATATACATATTGACATACGAATTAAGAATAGAAAGCAGCTTTCTTTTATTGGGACTTGAACACCAGCTAGAGATCAATATCAATCCAAGCAATGCTCAAATAATGAAAGCACTCTCGCTGCTCGCAAATCACAAATCCATGCCTCACGGAGGGTTTAAACTTCTCTCTCCCCCTCCATCCCCTCTTCTTCCTGCTTTCATTTTCACGAGTCACGAGGAGGATGGAGGATCGGATGGAGGTCGATGTTGCATAATATTATGATGTTGTGATGTGCGCTCATTGAGGCTCATTGCATCATAAAACAACTAGATAGCTGGAATTAATAACAGCGTTGCGCACCGTTGACGAGATCATATGTGTTAGCGTGCTGGTAGCTGGTAATTGTTCAGATCGACAACTACTAATTGCATTATCATCCGTGGAAAACAAAAGAGTTAATATTCAGCTATGGTATTCTCTCGAGGAGCTGCTGTGCTCTCTGCAGTTCTCTTCGTCTTCCTCTGCTGCTCTAATCATATCTGCCATACCGTCAACGTGTTGTACTTTGCGGAGTCATTTGCTCTCCCTACTTTGTATACGCGGTATCAAGTTAAATCAAAGATTCATAAATTGAAGTTATCCGATGCAGAAGTCGGCGAGCAAAACTTGACCACAACACAATTATCTTCTAACTTGGGTTACATTTCCAACATGGATGAGGCGGAAGTGCTTCTCGCTTGTAGGGCATACCTGCGAAGGAAGCACAAAATAGAATGGACAGCAAAAAAGCAAAGAGCAGAGGCAGCCGCATCTCCCCTGAACAATGAAGGGTACTTCTGGTATGATCCAAATGAGCTCATGTATTTAAGAGAGGACCCCGACCCATATAATCTTAATTATAATGAGACAGATGTCGTCTTTGGATCAAATGGTCGCCGGGAAAGAAAAGCTGGGCCGGAATTTGTGAGGCAAATCTTTGAAGACGAGGACTATCTGAATCCAGAACCTTTCATTCCAGAGGATCTGCCTGTTGCGTTCTCAACAAATCCATTTTCTACTGCCCCACTTCATCCACCAGAGGAGCATGTGAGGCGTTCTGCCGCAAAAGTGAGTTTATGGAACAATCAAACATGGAGAGAAATGTGGTACAAACGGAGATGGGGAGGAAAAGTTCTAACAGAAGAAAAGAAGAGGCGTAAAAGAAGAGACAAGTTACTGGATAGCATACCATCTGAAGTTCTTGACTCGGATGCATTCGATCAAATGTCCCAGAATGAAGTGATGGAAGCTATAATCACGTACATGAACGCAAATGAACGCCGATTGGAATCGAGGAAGAGAAAGAAAGTGGAGAAGCGTGAGCATAGAGAAGTGACGAGGGAATGGAAACGTAGCGTGAAGGAGCAAGCTCTTACAAGCCTCGATGCCAAAGATGCACGAGCACAAGTATTCCGAACAGAAACTCAATCAAGCTCAAGCCCATTGTCTTTCACACCTTCCGCAGAGATCATGCAGAAGCTTAGAGCAAAACGATCAGAACAATCTAAGAAAGCATTCCAAACACGTTTGATGAATTCCAACTCGAGCCAAACTTCCTCTTCAAATGAAATGACCAAACTGCGGCGACGTTACAAGAAAGATTTTGACGACGACAGTGACGACATCTCACCTGTGCAAGCAATTTTGCGAATAGATATGGCACTAGATCACAAGAAATTACCATCTTCGAGTGATGTTGAAATAATGCTCAAACCAGGAAGGCTTGGGCGGCGGCGTGCTGTGCTCAAACGAATATTGAACGACTGCTTTGATCTGAGAGGAAAGTGCGTGCCATCATCCGATGGCATTGGCAATGAAGGTAGCTTCTTATTTGTAACGAAATGCACTATTGGCGAGCTAGGCTCGTTTGTGCTAGCAAAGATGAGCGAAAGAGTGTCAAATGAGTGATTGATCATGAGTATGCAAAGCAAGATGTTAAGGTTAAGGATTGTTGAGACACTGCTTCTCGAATTCTTTCAGTACAGAACCGTGAAACCTCCACATAACGTATTCATGCAATAACCGTTGTGTAGAAGAATATAGCATATTTCTCCAATAAGGCACTGGTATTCTGCTTCCAGCTAAAGCGGGTTGATAATTTCCAGCTATCTCTGTGACAAGAGTAATGTTATTCTTTTCTTGATGCCATGTAAAGCTCAAACAGCCATGGTCAGCTGAATGTGGGTTGACTTTCGCTAACAAGCCTCCAACGATTGGGATCTGTACACAGCATATTGCATTGCTCTTTTGCTTGATGAAAGGTTTTCCAAAACTCAATACATTTATTGGTAAGATAGATGTGCATAGATTGCAATAGTGTTCAGTTGAGGGCAGAACTCTACATAGCCCCAGTGTGAGCGACACTTTCTGTAGAAACTGAGGATAATTGCAAAACTCATGCCGGGCGAACGTGGTCGTTTCACTTTTTGATGGTAGCATCAGCTCCGCTTCTTCAGGAGAGAAAACCGACTGCTCCAGTGAAGAAGCTATCCCAGTGCAGCTATCAAGAGATGCTCTCCATGTAAATGACTGCCTCCGATATAATAGCGAAGCAGTCGGCTGACATATATGCAGCAGCATCAGCAGCAGCAGTGTCAGAGGGAGCAGTTTCACTGTAATAAGCGGCATCATCTGAAAGTAAGTTGGTACTTATTTGATAGCACAGGCATCAGCATGTTGCATGTTGTTGCATGAACATCGAAATGAATCAAGATCTATTTCCCTTCTCTTCTTTGCCCTCTTCTCTATTGCTCCCCGCCGCCCGCCGCATCCACGAAATTTTTTGAAAGCTACCGAATCATACTTATCACTGCCATCACGAAAGGCAGTTATATTAATGGAAGGATGTCGCCGCCAAACATGTCAGACGAGGAGGACGATGAAGAAGAATTGTTGATGGCCGCTGCTGGACAATGGGCAGCATCCGCAGCAGACGAATCGGGCGAAGACGACTCATCTGCAAAGAAGAAGTCAAAGAAGAGCAAGAAGAGCAAAAAAGAAAAGAAGGAGAAGAAATCTAAAAGAGACAAACCAACAGAGGGGTCAGATGCATCGACTGCAAAGATAGAACAAGCACCGGTAAATACAGAGCAGAATACGACACGTCAAGTGTTTTCGTTGCACCTGACCAAGGTTCCCTATGAAGCAACACAAACTGATATTAGATGTGCGTTTAGCGAAAAGGGCTGTTATGTTACATCAGTTAGACTTGTATACGACCGTAAGGCAAACGGCGAAAGGAATTTTAGAGGAGTCGTTTTTGTTGATCTTGGAGATGAAGCATCATTCCAAAAAGGACTCGCATTACATGGCACTAAGTTTCTAGGGAATAAATACAACGTTAACGTACGACCGACGAAATCAAAGGGCGAGCTCACAGAAATTGTCCGAAAGACTCAAGAGAAGGTTGCAATGCTCATAGCGAGATCTAAGGAAAAAGAAAGGGAAGAGCGAGCGAGTAACCCTGAGGCTTATGAAGCGAAGAAGGAAGCAAAGAAGGACAAGAAAGACAAGAAGAAGCGGAAGCGTGGAGGCAACTCTGAGTCAAATGATAGTGAAACTCCTTACACTAAGAAGAGCAAAATCGAGGGCGAAGGCGAATCACCCAAACAGAAATCAAACAAAACTGTTGTTCGCAACAAGGAAAGCAACAAAAGTACACCGAAAAAGGAAGGAGAACCAAAGAAGAAACACAGCAAGTCCAAGAGCAAGAAGGCTGATGTTAAATTGACAAAGAAGCAGAGAGCCAAGAAAGCAGCTGTAATTAACTTGCTCAAAAGAAAGAAAATGAAATAAGAATATTATAGATAATATCTTCATCGACTCTTTTTGACAATACATACCATATACATATATCAATATCACCAGTGATTTATTAAGATCTCGTTGTTTTGTACATTAGCTTCGCTGCTCTATCTAGTTGATGCCCAACACAGCCTTAACATCATCCTCAGTCTTGACTCTATTCTTGATAGGGTAGAATGGTCCATCATCACCCTTCTTTCTTACTTCTACATTCGGACCTAAGCCGCATTCCGCGCATTCACTCACACAGCTGAAAGTCTCCACATTCACCCCAATATCTGCTGCTAGCTCTTTCATGATAGGTAGCGCTTTCTTCCCTCCTGTTCTTGAGCATGTAGGACCGGTGCACACTACCACAGTGCTGCCACTTTCTAATGGTTCTGCAGCCAAGGAAGTGTGCGCTGCACGAGAATGCCCAGTCGGCTGCACAAAAGCATCTGTAGATGCAAAAGTTAATGATGCGACTAAGATTGTTGTTACGGCTTTCATTTTGGGGTGCAGCTGACGACTGACGATCGATTGTCGAGAGTGAAGGATTGAATGAAAGTGCTGGGAAGTGCACGATGATCACCAGAAGGGTAGGGGACAAGCTGTTTACCAAAAGTGGAGGCCCTTTATTAGACAAGGCGCGGAGCAACCAATAGCGTGTTTGATCGTTATTTCTGTACTTAGCTTGGTCTACGGTAGCATTTGCTGGCTTGGATGGTGCTTGGTGATTGGTGACGACGATGACGCGTGTGGTCGGTGGTGGTAAGTTGTGGCTTTCTTCAGTCGTATCGCCCTTTTTCTGATTTGCCCTTCACATTCAAACACATTGTGATGAAAATGAGCAATGACAATGATGAGAATTGGAAGGACAAAGAGCCGGTAGCGGGTATCTCGGCTGCGTCGTCCTGCATAAGACTATCGATATGCCTCAATGGTGATGGAAAACCTCCACCGTCTCGTCAGTTTTCCCCCGTCTATACACATCAATGCTTCCCAGACGAGTTTATTTCGGGTTGGCGGCCCATGTCAAGTGCTGAGCAACTGTCTCAGCAAGTTTATCAACGCTGGAGATATGGGAGCGTAGGTGAGGCGTCTGTATCCATCGAAGAGAAGCATTCATCTTATAGAAAGATCGATGGTGAAAAAAACCAAATAGATGCGAATGTGCTACTATCACCGGCATGTGACACATGTAAAATCGAGGTAACTACGTCAACTTGTTCTCCTAGGAGTAATATTAATACAGATGAACCTGCTACAAAAAAAGCAAAGAAAGTGACATTTGAAGAGGTAGATGATGGATCCACACAACAACTAAGCATTGACGACGTT
>Ga0209652_1003218_pt1 | contig 12159 bp, 3 predicted proteins | sample SaaInl74LU_5_DNA_FD_184641 | JGI IMG/M metagenome (GOLD analysis project Ga0209652, IMG submission 184641) | Marine microbial communities from expanding oxygen minimum zones in the Saanich Inlet - ESP_74LU_5_DNA (SPAdes) (version 2) | ecosystem: Environmental > Aquatic > Marine > Intertidal zone ...
ACAATGTCTGCAACGAGGCACTGAGATAACAAGTATTACCAAGATTTTGAATACCTGGAATCTTGGGTTTGTCATCAACCTCCTCCTCCTCGTCGCCATCTGGAATATTGGGTTTGTCGTTATCTGTAGCAGCGGCGGGATCTGTAGCAGCGACGGGAGCACGGCGTAGAAAGACGTCCATTGGCCCATTCCTGGCAGTGTTCTGGAGAATTGATGTTTGAACCTGTTTCGATCTCTTCTTCGCTTCGGTGTCACGAGCATTGCCACCGACCGATGCAGTCTTTGGCATCCGTGGCTTCCCCACATTTTTGTTTGTATCGTTACCATTCAATATGTCCATTGGCCCATTTCTGGCTGCGTTGTCGTGGTTGGGTGTTTGATTCTGATTCGTTCTATTCGCTTCGGCGTCACGAGCATTGTTAACAGCCGATAGCATTTTCGGCCTCGGTTGGTCCATCGTATTGTTCTTTGCATCATTGGCACGCAGTATTGACAGTGCGATCTGCTTTCTATACCGACGCACGTCTCTACTATTGAAACAAAACTCCCAACCGTTGTCGATAAAATAACCGAAGAGGCATGTGTACACACCGCAGTCGTAGCCTAGACAACCCGTATTTTGTCAGAGAGAAGTTTTAGTACTATCAAATTGAAGAGAGAGAGCGAAAGAGAGAGAGAGAGGGATAGAGTTATAAACTCACCATTCGGCTGCTGAGGAGGTTTAGGCTGCACCACCTTCCAACCGCTCCAGTCGAAAACACCACCATGCTTCGCGTCATACTCATCCTCGATGTATTGAGCGATACCAAATAGCCTCGTCTTTGACCATTGACCTACTTCTCCGTCTTTGGGAAGCTTTGAGTCGTAGTAATGAATCTCCTTGAGATCAAAGAACACGCATACTGACACCCAGTGCAAATTACCTTCGTTGATTGGGAAGAACAGACAATTGAGTTCAAAAATATCCCCCTCTGGCACTTTTCGAGACCAACGTCTCACATTCTTGTAATTGTACACGCCTCGAAGCTGCTGGTTGTCGTTCTTATCATTAAACAGAGTTTGGACGAAGAAGGAATTAAAGAAGTGTGAACGTCTCCGGGTGGGTTCATGAGTATACATGCTTTCGTCGGCAGGCGTCAAACAATACTTCACAAAATAGTTGATGATTTCATCATTGAGCCATTCACCAGGTTGAAGACGGCGCATACTCTCACGTGTGACGGAGTCACTATCACACACGGCTAGAACATCTTTGTCATCACCGTGACCATGAACAGCCTCTTTCACGATTTCACTGTCAGGTGACACAAGATCGGGGTTCCAGTCTTCTGGCGGCGGCCGTAGGTACGACGTGCTAGTAGATGTATTCGAGACAGGAAGCTTGAAAATATCATGTTTAATGCCTAGCCCACATGTGCCACAACGATGATCAGGGCAGCCTCTACAAACACGACAAATTTTGGTTGGTTCTACAGGCTTGATCCAATCAAATGAATGGCTCTCCTCGCACCCACCGTCTCCACAACGTCGCCTCGCCTTCGGGGGCGAAAAGTATGTCTTCCTGCCCGGAGTAATCTCTCTCTTAGATGAGTAACCAAACTTATTTGACTCGGAGTCACGAACAGGGGTTTTCAGGACGTTTGATCTCCCTTTCTTCTTCTGTGGCGATAGGCAAGTTGACGACTTAAGAATGTTCCGCTTGGTGGCTGTCGTGGTGATTGAAGCCACACTAACCTCATCAAAAACGGAACTTCGAACGGCGGTAGAGCTTGATACATCATAATCATCATCATCATCCGGCTCCGCGAGGCAACAATCAACCTCAAACTCGCTGTGGCTCCCGAGACGAGCCCTCGTAAAGGTGTCACTGTCAAACTCGTTAACAGACTTGCTAACATGTGTGTCACCATCAGAGAAGGAGCCGCTGGTTCGATAGTCCAAATTATCGGCAGCATAATCGACACCCGCCTCATCATTCACAAACGGATTCAATGCTCGGGGTAGGGTCTCATGGTCTAGATCCTCTGAGCAATTATCAGACGCATCAAACCCCAAGTCGGGAGTCACGTTGCACATGCCAACAATGCGATCACCATCCAGGCTCTGCACAGTGCGACCAACCCTCAACTCATCGGGACGTGTACCTGCACATTGATGGGCGGCGTCCACCACGCGCCTCATCGTTTTCTCACGAACATGATCACACTCCTTCGAAGCTTCGACAGATTGCTCAAGCAAAGCAACCTCATGCTCACGCTGAGAAACCTGTTCCGTGAGGATCTCGTTGTCTGGGAGCACTATCCTATTCCTTCTAGTGTCATCGATTTCGCCAATAACATCGTTGTGAATCGCGACTGCTTCTCTTATCAAATCCAAACCCTCCTTCGGCACGTTTGATTTACTAAACAGTGTTGGAAGCATGTCGATAAACATAGTACGAAATGCTGGCGGCGAAGCGAATGCAAGTACCAAATCATACGGAGTGATATGATTTTCACATATTGGTATTTTCTTGTCTTTCTTTCCAGCATGCTTCCCCTTCGTTTTGAGGTTGGGAGTAATATGATTTTTACATACTGGTATTTGCTTGTCCTTCTGGTCGGTAGGATCGATCATCGTGAACGCAGACTTCTCCCTGACATATTTCCCCTTCGTTTTGAGTTCGAAACCAATAAGCCTACAGAGATACTGAACAAACTGGTGGGCTGACTTCGCACTTTGATACAAATCCTCTAAACGAAGGGACCCTCGATGATGACGTAGGACATACTGAACGCAATTCCTTAGTTCACTCGTCGTCATCTTGACACCACTGACACACCCAATGACGGGATCAGGATCAGTACCATTCGTCTCACCAGTATCATCATTTGTATGGTCAACCTCGCCATCAGATCCACCCTCTACAAATTCATCACCGTCAAGCTTGCTATCAGATTCACCCTCGATAGCTTCTTCGGGCTTCCCGTCCGATTCACCCTTGACAACTTCTTCACCACCAATCACCCTCCTAAAAAACGCACATAACGACGCATGCTGTCTGACACGAAGTCCTATGTAAAACGGACTTTGAGCGTCAGTGAGGATGTAGCGCAACTCACTCGGTGAGCTCGTGAATATCAGCGGAAGGAGTGTCCCACACACGCGCATCCTGACAAGAGAAAGTACGGCTTCGCCACCAATCTGTTTATGGAGATTGAATTCGCCGCAAAGACTCTTCCCCCAGAACAATTCGGGCTCTGCACACAACGAAGTATAGAAGTAGCCGATCCAAACGCAGAGACTACACGAATGTCGAGCATACCTATTCTTCCAACACTTCCCAGAGAGGTGACTTTTCAGTTTGCCAGCAATTGCATGGCGTGCGGTGTTAGTCAATATCGAGTTCCTTTCCAAATAAGGAGCCTCAAGTTTCCTTTTGATCACGGCAGAAACGAACTCGATGCCACCAGGAAATGCTTTGCTCCAATCTGTGCAACACTCAGACGCCTGTACTCCCATCGCCACAGGGAGAACGTCATCCCAGCTCAAATTGGCCAACAGTTCATTGAGAGCGGCATCGTTACCTCTTTCGACTGAAAGGAATTCAGTAACCAGTGGGTTTTTGATAGAGAGCGCTCTACTTACCCGTGAGGCATAACTGGATTTCCACACTTGATATGTTCGATCCTCACCTTGTAGCACCGCCGCACTAAACCCACACGCTTGCTCGTCCTTTTCGTCTTTGAGAATCCGATACGCGTCCGGCCGTAGACTTTCACTGAGTAATGCTTCCCATAGCTTGTGCTTGTTCGACGCATCTCGCTGCCTTTCTGCGAAATCGGTCCAGTAGGCACGATTGAGACTACCGAAATGTGTCAACTGTTGCAAATCTAAGACATCATTAACGGCTTCAGGCCCATTGATATCCCGACACAGAGCATTATGCAACTCCCTTCCCTCCTCCATACTAGCATGAACATCAATACCGCATCCCCGCCCGTGTCCCTTCTCAATCCAAAGAAATGAGTCGCGACACTGGTAAAACCTGGAAAGTTTCGCACCGAATCTACAACGGTGAATAAACTGCCACTCCTCGTCGACGGTTAGAATCCCGTTATAGAGGAAACCAACGAAAGATCCGAAATGGTTATTGAGCGAAATGCCAACTCCGATGACGGATGTGGCAACAAGGACATCACAATCACCGGCCCGCTCGTTTGGTGATTCAAAAAACAGCAAGTTCCAAGGATCCTTGTCTTTCATTGACGACGTCACGAGCTTGATCCGTTCAGCATCAGCCCCAATCTCTATAGCTTTCTTCTTCAGCCGTTCAACAATGTATAATGAAGCTTTTTTCTGAGTACAGAAGACGATAAATGGAGAATAACACCTCTTCTTCTTATTGCCATGCGAGGATTCAGTCGTTTTGATTTCACCCGAGGAGCTCATAATCGTTGCGGGGGTCAATGTAGACACCTCATCGGGGGCGCCGAACCAGATATCCCTCCCTACACTCTCTTCCTCCTCCTCCTCATCATACTCCACCTCCTCCTCCTCAGCCTCTCGCACCACACAGTGTGGTGCTTCAAATGAGGCACAGTATTTCTTTAGCAAAAGTTGCATTGCAAGAGAATGCCGGTATGTTACGGTAAGCGGGTGCATCTCGTGAGGCTTAACGACTTGCAACGCGTTGACATAGGTGCGGTCCGTTGGATCGACATTCGCAAAGGACGTTATCATCTGAACATCCTCTAGCGAAATAAGGTGCTGTAGCATCACGACGACCTTCGCTTCCCTAATCAAACGCACGAAGCGTTTCTGAGCAGCAGGGAGAACAGGCCTTGTAGTTTTACCGACTATGTGGCGCCTGAGTGCCCCGATTTCGTCTAAGATCACCACGTCTGCCCTCCCATTGCCGAATTTGTAAAGTGAATTATACACAATCACGAAGTTAGCTGTGAGCTTCCCATCCATGTCTTCATTATCTCTGAGGAATGCGCCATCGCAGTGCTTGTAATGAGCAAGGGCGTCTTCCCTTCTGGAGGACGAATAAATATCATCAGCCAGAGACCTTCTATGAACAACATACACATACCGCCCATCCTGACAAACAACATTCTCGACCAATTGTTGCATTTCAAAGGTCTTACCTGATTCACACGGTGCATCAATGACGTGGAATTGGGGGCTTTTATCATCTGCACCCGACAAAGCATTCCTCACAATTGTCTCCCAATCTAGTTTCTGTTTGATGGCATCACTGCATCGGTCCATCAACACATCGCGCCCCTTCTCGTGACCTTCATTCACATAGGCTTGCCCTGAATCAAATTTGCGAAACTTAGCGTTTGCATCATCACTGCGGACAGTTTCGTCATCTGTATACGGAAAACGCCGCTCCATGCACTCGAGCCGATGCTCCGGAGGAGTTGAGTAATACGTCGCCCCCCTGCAATGAGTGCAAAAGCAAGTGTAACTTAATCCATACCCACCGCGATGAAATGTTGCACTAGCACTCTTTTCATCCCTCCTTCCACAAAAGAATTTTTGTCCATGATTCAACTGATAAAGACGAACTACTCTGTGATCTTCAATTTTCACTTTGTCGTGAAGATCACAGAGTAGTGACGGACCAGTATGCTGAACACCCGCGACATCCCCCCCAGTCTCCTCAGTAACGACAACCGGCCGCAATTCGTCGTAGTGCCGACATCTGTCATCAACAACACCACTATCTGACGCGTACAGTTGTGTAACTACAGCTCCAACATAATCCAGCGTGCCGAAATTGACACTACACACATCACCACCATACTTTCTTCTGTTGCTATACCACGTCGATTTAGAATGGAAATAGGTCCACATCCCAGGATTCAACTTCGAAATGAGAAATATACGATCAATCCCATTGTCCAAGTGTCTGCATGTCACGTTATACCTCCTCCACTCGTCGATGTACTTCGTATCAATGTCGAATATCTGGCTGAATGCCTTTTTCGAATCATTCACCATGACACTGGACGCCCCAACTGCAGAATTCCGTGCAGTGCAGCGAGGATGCCATGATGAAGAAGCTTTCAATGGGATCATTGGCATATCAAGCAGCCTAGCCTTCGATGACATCACACATCGAAGTAAATGCCCATGCGAATACACAGCCTCGTCGAATGGTGTGCCCCCACCTCCCGCGAAAGTCTCCTCGCCGGCAGATAACAATTGTTCATTCAACATCAGCGCCCTGGTGCGAAATCGCCTTTCTGCCGACATTGGCGGGTTAGAGAGCAACCATTCTACATTATCCTTTAAAAACCATCCTTTGATATCATGTACAACCAAAGGCATCGACAGGCATTGGTGATCACAATATATGTCATCCATCACAATGTGAAATGAGAGTTTATCCTCCCTACAACCCGAGGAAACATGCATTGCTTTGCAACTGTTCCTTGGAATACAGTCACCATCAATCTCGTCATCTCCAATCCTTGACCCAAGCATCATTTCAAGTCTATCACTAATATGTCGGCAAATAACGCTCAGCCCAGCTGTACAGTCGTCCTCCGTCCAACCCACATTACTCAGCATTGCATACTGAGCTGCCAACGTATTGATCAACCCTTCATCTATGCCCTCCACGTCGACCCCTAGACCGCCTATGAGCTTCCGCAAAATACCAACAACCCCCTTAAGAAAATATTTATCAATGTTGTCTCGATGATTCCATTTGGCATTGCCTTCACGTTTTATCTCAACATCAAAATAGAGTGGAATGGGCACGCCCGGTTGAACGTAGACAACCTCGTCAGCGACAATTGGTGACTGCATTGAATAAAATGCACGAAAGAAGCTTCCAACGCCCCCGACAAGATAAGATTTCGAATAATTCAATCTTCGGTCATCCACCCTCGGCTTCCTTGGCCGGTCGGTTGCAAACACAGCAGTTTGGGTAAATTTCATTGTTTTTTTTTGTTCCAGCGCTTCTTTTAATGTGAAGAACTGTCTAATCTTCTGCCGCTGGAACGTATTGATTCGATCATCGTATGCCTCTCTGGCAGTATTCCATGACCCCCATAAATGATATTCATCCTTGTCTTTGGTGATATGAGGAGTTTGTTTCGAATCTTCATAAACATCACTATATCGGGCTTCGTCAGCAGAGTCCACCTCATCACTCTCACTGTTATCATCAGAGCCATACCCACGATCATCTTTAAAATTTATGAACAAAGACGCCATTGCCTCCACGCCGCCTTCATGCCTAACTCATATAAACAGAGTCTTTGGTTGACCATGGTAGAGGTAGAGTGCAAGTTGGTTGGTTCTCTAGTTTATTGTGGAGGGAGGAGGAGCAAAGCAAAGGCGGGAAGTAGACACAGCAGTTGGGACTCCTTTTGCAGATGCCCGAATTTGCTTAAGGACGAGAAAACGAAAAACGTTCCGACTCAACTCACAAAATCAAATTTTCTAATTTGGCGCAGAAGCAAAACTTGCCGCCGATCGTAAATTTGGCCATTTGAGACAGCTATGTAAGGGGCAGGAAAACAGCACCCAGAGTACATGTGAAAGGAAGTTGTCCAGCATTTGAAAGATCACTCAAACTTGCCTCAAATAATAAGAACTGCTGCAAATATGTCTAAGGCTGAGGAAGGTAGGGGTCTAACTCCACTTCTCTAGCTATTATGTTGTCCATACGCCGGAATGTCGCTAGAACAACTACTTTCTTGTGAGGTGCACTCTCACATAAAAGTTGCACCGAAGGAGTTAACATTGTGGCTTGTTCTTGTTAGTTGGTCAAAAATTCAGATTGCCTTGAACCGAACCAAAGAATGGGAGCATCATCGTCTTCTCCGGCAATGGCATCGACAGCCGAGGACGACGACATGATCATGACCGATGTTAATTCATCCTTAGACGTCGTGAGAGCCAACTATAGACTCATAGCTGCAAACGCAAGTAACAATTTAATTCAGCTCGACGGCGATGAAAGCAAATGCCAAGATAGTTCATCGAAAGAGGAAGAGGAGGAAGATAGTGTATCGGAAGAGGAAGAGAAGGAGGAGTGCCAGCGATACTGGGAAAATATCGAGAAAGAGAAGCAGCAACGTATTGAAGAGGCGCAGCAACGTATTATCGCCTACGAACAGGCCGAGATAGCTGAGGCCAATGGCAAAGTCATCGCAATCGACAACGATGAAGACAAAGGTCAGGATGATGCAGTGGAACCAAAAGAGGGTATCAAAAAGAAAGAAGGAATCATCTCCTCTGATACATTGACAGACGAGGCGACAGAACACATCTCTGAACGTTTGACGCAGATGTACACTTTAGAAGCTGCTGCCTCGGCTGGAATGTGGGCTCCACCATCTTCCCTGGCAATGGCATCGTCGGCAGAGGAAGATGACATGTCGAACCACCTAATGGGAGCATCATCGTCCTCTCTGGCAATGGCATCTACAGCCGAAGAAGATGACATCATTATGACTGATGTTAAATCATCCTCAGAAGTCGTGAGAGAAAGAGTAGAGGTTGCAATTGCAAGTAACAATGTAATTCAGCTCGACAGCGATGACAGCGACTGCCAAGATAGTTCATCGGAAGAGGAAGTGGAAGCTTTAGAAGCTGCTGCATCGGCTGGCTCGTATCTGTGCCACGAGTGCAACGAGGTACCTCGAAAAAAAGATTGCCTCTTGATTTGTTCGCAATGTCCAAAAAAATTCCATTTATCATGCCTAGAGAACAGATTTCATATTGTACCGGATGATTTAATCGGCGATGTGTTTGTTTGCCCACGATGTAAAAGGATGCCGCCCGAGAGTAATAGCGATGGAGACAGCAGCGAGTTCGACGACGAAGATTGATTTGTCTACTAAAACCTTCATTATGAATGCAGGAACTCATTACAACACCCTCACTGTTATCATCAGAGCCATACCCACGATCATCTCTAAATTTTTGATAAAGTTTCGAACAAAGACACCATTGCTTCCACGCCGTATCCACGCCTAACTCAAACAAACAGAGAAGAACAAAATTTAGAACTTAACTCGCTTATATTTGCTAACGAACGAAATTTGGCGTGGAGGCAAAACTTACCGCAAAAGAAAATTCGACCCTCAACAAAATCTGTGACAGTGAAGGCAGGAAAACAGCACCCAATATCACATGGGGACTCGATCCCAGCACCTGCTCATTGCAAGAGTCTAGCCTCACCAAGAAAGCACAAAATCACATGTCCTTTCTCAGGGGTAAAGATATTTTTATATATATAAATACTTATGCCAGACAGATTGATACCACCGCCCACCACTGCCGCCAAGGCAAGGAAGATGAAGCTCATTATGTTTGTTGACGGAACAGAGCCAAGCTAAGACGACGGTAGCAACGAACGACAGTGGACAAGACGATGATGACGTGGCTATCTTGATCTACAAGGAAAGTCAGCTGAGAAAGGCGCAGGCGGCGTCTGCAGCTGCCGAGAGAAAGAAGCAGAGAAGACATCATCTGCTTCCACTCATCAACGAACCTCAGCTCGGAAGAGAACGCTTGCCAAGAATCAAAGCGAAGTATCGTCGCCAAGTCAACATCGCAAAGATGCTTCGAGCCAAGATAGGCGAGAGTCTACGTTGGAGGATGATAGACCCAAAAAAAAGGTGGCCAAAAAGGGCTACAGAAAGGGATGCTCTGCTAATGGATGCACAACAAGAGCGGCACTTCTGGAATGCACGTATTTCAATGTGTTTGATATTTCGGTAGCAAATGACTTCAACGATGCTAGGATGTTCAAAGAAGCAGAGCAATATTGACGCTAATTTAAGGCATATTCGCTCCCGGCTCTCCTCTTCAATCTCCGTTATTCCAGTGTTGTTTTACAACATTCCATAGTTCAGAAAGTGCCTTCTCCTCGGCGTTGGGGACATATAATAATTGCGCTCTCGCCATCATATATTCATGTTCGCAAATCATATCGTTCTTTGCCTCAACTAGCTTCTGAAAGGCGATCATCATGGGTAATCTGTCAAGCGGCGTAGTTTTACCCTCAGTAGAACGGTAGTACTTGTAGTTAGGTCTCTTCTTATAAAGCACATGGCGGCAAGAAGGGCGATGGTATATAGCTGTAGCAGCAGCACGTCTTGCAAAACAGGGAACGGCGGCGTCTGCAATTATTGATGACATGGCTTGTGGCTTGGATTTTTTCATCTCCAATCTTGGGCGTTTTGGTGAGGGATAAACAATTCTCTCCACCATTGGTGATCGCTCGTTCTCACCGTCCCTGCCGGAAGAAATGGAATATTCTGCCGCCATCATCTATTTCATGTTGCAGGAGATGCTTCTCCGCTGGTTGATGACGAGATGTTTGTGTTGTGTGAAAAATTCACAGAGTCACAGGTAGGTACAAATCTTAGTACCGCGTCAGATTGACGAGAGGTTCTGGAGAAAGGGGCGTGAGAGATGTGAGATTCTGGCTTCTCTCTTCTCCCATGCTGTCCAGTCCCCGGTGGGGTGTCTCATTCTCTGTGACAATTTTTGTTTATATAACATTACAGTATTTTGTCAAATTTAAAACTTGCCCGTGAAGCAAAGTTGCCCGCGGAGCAAATTTGCTCCAAATTTGCCAAGTTGCCCGCGGAGCAAATTTGCTCCAAATTTTCCCGTGGAGCAAAGTTGCCCGGTGAGCAAATTTGCCCGGTCAGCAAAATTCACTCAAGGAGAAAGGGAGAGATGTGAGATTCTGGCTTCTCTCTTCTCCAATGCTGTCCAGTCCTTCTCTTTCTCTGTGACAATTTTTTGTATCTTATATAACAACATTACAGCATTTTGTCCCCGACGAGCAAATTTGCTAATCGGGCAAATTTGCAGGATCGCTCAATCGCTAACGACAAAAATTCTGCCTTTGACGAAATTATCGTATATCGCCAAAATTGGCGAGCACTTATCAAAGACGTTACATTCATCATAAAAAAGACACGAAGTCAACACAACGACCATGTCGATCCATGATTGTTGTAGAGGTCAGGAACAATTTATTACCGACACAATTCAACAATCAACATTGAGAATCCATCATTATGACTAGTATCGCCAAGCATCAAAATGAAGGGATCGCCATAAATTCATCGGTAATGGCAGAAGACTTTCCTGTTCATAAAATGAACGAAATATTATTCAAACAAACCATTGACATCGAAATTGGCCCCGCTGCATTACTCTCGCTGTGTCAAGAGGGGGCGGGGGAGGGGGTACTCCGCCTACTTGCCAATGTCTTTCATATGTTGGAAATCAGGTCATCTTTGACATACCCTGCTAAAGCACTAACTTTCACGTTCCCCCTCATTACACCGATGCCGCCGCCGGAAGGGAGTGATCGCATGAAACGCTTACAAGAGTTTTCTACGAGTATACGAAACAGAAGATTTGGGGAATTGATCTTTATACTGGTGGCCCGGGGCAGTGGTGATTCAAATGTTTACCATGTTGTCGAGGTGGGTAAGGAAGCGACTTCTGATGTAAAGATTACATCAAGCAGCGTAATTGATGGGGGTGACAAGAATGACATTACAGAGGCGTTGCGTGTTGTTTTGAACTGGAAAAAGATAGAATTTACGACGCCCACAAAAAGTAACGGACAATTCATAGGGACTACTAGGCGTTTTGGCCATACGGGGGTCAAGCTTGATTATAATTCCAGCTGTGGATGGGTTGAAGTGATAAGGACACTGTTGTCTCGACTTGATCAAACCAAATGGACAATAGGGGCCAGCGTAATTGATTCTCTCACTGAAGACAATGTGCGAAGATATGCTGTGTATGCAGCTACTTCGTTGTTGTCCTTTTTCAAACTGGAGTGCGACGAAGAAGGACATAAACTTGATGCAAAATATCGATACGTTCAGTGGTGTTGCAAGTACTTTCAGTCCTGTTCCTTAGATTCAGATGAGATCCATGGAACGCTTGAATGTATTTCATCTGGTCCATGCATGTTGTGTACTGATTGCGGAAGCGTGGAGAGTTACCAAGCGTTTGAAAGTGGTATAATTCAGCCGAAATTGAGCATTCGAATTGGTGATAAATGTTCAATGTTTGATGAAGAATGTACTTCCTGCTGTGTTGTCGTTATGAATGATGGTGTGTTGGCTCCAGAGATGTGGAGTGCTTTTAGTGCTCTATGCGGTTCAAGTA
>Ga0209652_1003219_pt1 | contig 12157 bp, 9 predicted proteins | sample SaaInl74LU_5_DNA_FD_184641 | JGI IMG/M metagenome (GOLD analysis project Ga0209652, IMG submission 184641) | Marine microbial communities from expanding oxygen minimum zones in the Saanich Inlet - ESP_74LU_5_DNA (SPAdes) (version 2) | ecosystem: Environmental > Aquatic > Marine > Intertidal zone ...
TGAAACGCGACGCAGCAACGCAAGCCAAGCAGATCAAGCGCATAACTGGCCCGAAGGGCGGTCGCGCAGCGAAAAAGAGAAATGGCGCACCCGAAGGGATTCGAACCCCTGACCTCTGCCTTCGGAGGGCAGCGCTCTATCCAGCTGAGCTACGGGTGCATCTGGGGCGGGGTATAGCCCCCTGCCCTATCTGCCGCAACGGGAAATACGGGCCGCGCTTATTCGGCGGCTTGTGCCTCGGCGGCGCGGGCGGCCTCGATCTCGGCGGCCTTTTTCTCGACCTGTTCGACGATATGTTCAACCATCTGGTCGTTGGAGAGTTTATGGCTTTGCCTTCCCGCCAGATAGACCATCCCCGACCCGGCCCCACCGCCGGTAAAGCCCACATCGGTCATCAGCGCCTCGCCCGGCCCGTTGACCACGCAGCCGATAATCGACAGGCTCATCGGCGTCTTGATGTGTTCCAGCCGCTTTTCCAGCGCCTCGACCGTCTTGATCACGTCGAAACCCTGCCGCGCGCAGCTGGGGCAGGAGATGATGTTGACGCCCCGGTGGCGCAGGCCCAGCGATTTCAGGATCTCGAAGCCGACCTTGACCTCTTCGACCGGATCGGCCGACAGGCTGACGCGGATCGTGTCGCCGATCCCGGCCCACAAGAGGCTGCCCAGTCCGATGGCCGATTTGATGGTGCCCGACATCAGCCCACCGGCTTCGGTGATGCCAAGATGGATCGGCGCATCGGTCGCCTCGGCCAAGCCCTGATAGGCGGCAGCGGCAAGAAACACGTCCGAGGCTTTGCAGGAAATCTTGAATTCGTGAAAGTCGTTATCCTGCAAGATGCGGATATGGTCGAGGCCGCTTTCGATCATCGCCTCGGGGCAAGGTTCGCCGTATTTGTCGAGCAGATGCTTTTCAAGGCTGCCGGCATTGACCCCGATCCGGATCGAACAGCCATGATCGCGCGCCGCTTTGATCACCTCGCGCACGCGGGAGGCGTCGCCGATATTGCCGGGGTTGATCCGCAAACAAGCGGCCCCCGCCTCGGCGGCCTCAATCGCGCGTTTGTAGTGGAAATGGATATCGGCCACGATCGGCACGGGGCTTTCGCGCACGATCTCATGCAGGGCGCGCGAACTGCCCTCATCGGGCACCGAGATGCGGACGATATCGGCACCCGCTTCGGCGCAGCGCTGGACCTGTTCGATCGTCGCCTTCACATCCGTCGTCAGCGTATTGGTCATGGTTTGCACGCTGATCGGCGCATCACCCCCCACCGGCACGGAACCGACATGGATTTGGCGGCTCTTGCGCCGCGCAATGGATCGCCACGGTCTGATCGGGTTATGTGACATGCGCTGGCCTTTTCGCTCGTCCTTCAGGGCTTTGCGTGTAGGATAGCCATGTCAGACGCAGTGGACAACGGGGCACACGCATAGCGTGACACCAAGGTCTCAGTTTCCGTCGACCGTACGCGTCACAAGCGCCGCGACCTCGGGCAGATCGGGCTCAACCGCAGCATCGGCTATGTTATAGCTGGCGGTCACGAAATCTGCCGAAAGCTCGACATCGCGAACAACTGTGGCACCCGGACCCGCCGGGCCGAGCGTCACGCCATTGACCATGAAATAGACCGAGCCCGCATTGCCCGACCGCAGAACAGGCGCTGCATCGCCCGTCATGGCGACGGTATAGCTATCGCCCCGGCTCAACGTTCCCTCGTACAGGGTTTCACCCGAAGCAGCGCTGACCCTGATCCATGAGGGGCGCACGGCGAAAATCACCAGCTCATCGTCCCGCGCTTCGGTGACCTGCACGACATTGGCCGCCTCGGGCTGATCTTGCGTGCGCGCATCGGCCAAGGCTGGGCGCAGCGGCGCGATCCGCGCGGCATCGCCATCAGGTCCGATTGCGCCGACACGATCGGGATCGAGTGTCGCCAAGGCGCCATCGCGCGGCGTCAGCACGGGCGTGTCCAAAGCAAGCGGGCGGAGAAGGCGCGGTGCATCTTCCTGTCCGGGCAGGGTCGCGCCAAAGTCTTGTGCAACGTCGAAATTGCCGAAGCGCGCGCCTGCCAGCGGATCAAGCTCGGCCAAGGGCATGGGGGCATCTTCGATGGGTGCGATCTGTAGTCGCTGGATGTCATGCAACACCGCCCAAGCGCCGTAGCCGATCCCCAGCACCAGTGCGACAAGCACCGCCGCGGAACCCAAAGCCCCCGGCTCGATCCCAGCGAAAAGGCTTTGCTTTCTGGGTGCAAAGCTGATGCGCCCGCCTGCGATCACCTCGTTGGGATCGACAAGGCGCGGGCTTTCGGTGGTCGCGCGCTTGGCCTGTTTGCCTTGCTGACCACCCTCATGCACGCCGTAAAACCCGGTTTCCGCACTGAACCGCCGATAGCTCCATTCAGGATCGATCCCGAGGTAGCGCGCATAGGAACGGACATAGCCCGCGATGAAACCGGGGCTTGAAAATGCACCGACATCGCCATTTTCGATCGCCGCGATATAGGCCGCGCGGATCTTGAGTTCGCGTTCGACATCGAGCAGCGATTTGCCCAGTGTCGCGCGCTCGCCGCGCATCAAATCGCCAAGGGGAACATCGGTGACATCGTAGCCGTCAAAGCCACCAGCAGAAGCCGCAACAGCCCGTCCAACGCCATTGGCGCCTGCAACGAACTGGCCTTCATCCTGCCCCATCTACCACTCACCTCTGCCCCGGGGATGTTATGGACGCTATATTTAGCGGTTCCACCGTCCCCTGTCCCCAACAGCTTACACCATGTCGAAGTGATTCCCCACAACAACTGACGCATTAACCTGCGTTATCATGTCGGTCTATTTTGGAAAACAACCAGATATGGCTATCCGGCCATCTCGGCACGATTCAGCGCACAGTGGCTCCAGAGCCCGTCCATCGCATGCACAAGCGCATCCATCGCCTTGGCGTCATGCACGGGCGATGGCGTAAAGCGCAGCCGCTCGGTGCCGCGCGGCACGGTGGGGTAGTTGATGGGCTGAACATAGATGCCGAATTCGGACAAGAGCATGTCCGAGATCTTTTTGGTATGCACCGGGTCGCCCACGATCACAGGCACGATATGGCTGCCATGATCGATGATCGGCAGGCCCAGCCCCTTGAGCCGCAGCTTGAGCACGGCGGCGCGTTCTTGATGCAGATCGCGCAAGCCCTGATCGGTTTTCAGATGCCGCACACTGGCCGCAGCCCCCGCCGCAATCGCAGGCGGGATCGAGGTGGTGAAGATGAAGCCCGGCGCATAACTGCGGATCGCGTCACACATTTTGGCGCTGGCAGCGATATAGCCGCCCATCACGCCGTAAGCCTTGCCCAGCGTGCCGTTGATGATGTCGATCTGGTCCATCAGGCCCAGCTTTTCAGCAACGCCGCCGCCGCGCGGGCCGTAAAGGCCAACGGCATGCACCTCGTCAAGGTAGGTGAGCGCGCCGAATTCGCGGGCCAGTTCCACGATCTCGGCGATGGGGCCGAAATCACCATCCATCGAATAGACGCTCTCAAAGGCGATCAGCTTGGGGGCGGTAGGGTCGTCAGCGGCGAGTTTCGCGCGCAGATCGGCCAGATCATTGTGCTTGAAAATGCGCTTCGCCCCGCCATTGCGGCGGATCCCCTCGATCATCGAGGCATGGTTGAGCGCGTCGGAATAGATGATCAGCCCCGGGAACAGCATGGGCAGCGTGGAAAGCGTCGCGTCATTGGCGATATAGGCCGAGGTAAAGACAAGCGCCCCTTCCTTGCCATGCAGATCGGCCAATTCGGCCTCAAGCTCTTTGTGATAGACAGTCGTGCCCGAGATGTTGCGCGTGCCGCCCGAGCCTGCGCCCGTGGCCTCCAACGCCTCATGCATCGCGGAAAGCACGACGGGATGCTGGCCCATGCCGAGATAGTCGTTGCCACACCACACGGTGATCTCTTGCTCGCTGCCATCGGGCTTGTTCCACACGGCATGGGGAAACTGGCCGCGACGGCGCTCGATATCGATGAAGGTGCGATAACGCCCCTCGGTATGAAGGCGGCCCAAGGCCGTGTCGAGCGCGGTGCTGTAATCCACTGGCTGTCTCTCCCCTTCCGGCGTGCCCTGCAGTGGGCCCGGCTGTCAAAGACGCTTGCTTTGGTCTTGACGGGCCACATAGGCCGTGATGCCCATGAGGACCAAGTTACAAAATGCCGCGCACCCGGCTTTGACCTGGATCAACCCGGAACCGGCCTCTTGGCGCTGTCTGGACATTTGCGCGCGGCTTGTATCTGCTCATGCTCTGAGCAGCGCCCGAACCGGAGGCCCCCATGACGCTTGACGCCGTTTTGACCCGTATCGATGCCGATCTGGAGCCTGCGCTGGCGCGCTTGTTCGCGCTGTTGCGCATCCCCTCGATCTCGACCGATCCGGCCCATGCGGGCGATGTGCGGGCCGCCGCCGATTGGTTGCGCGATGATCTGGCCAGCATGGGCTTTGCCGCCGCGGTCCATGATACGCCGGGCCATCCGATGGTGGTGGGTCAGATGGATGGGCCGGGGCCGCATGTGCTGTTTTACGGCCATTACGATGTGCAGCCTGTCGATCCGCTGTCGCTGTGGGACCGCGCGCCCTTCGATCCGGCGCTGGAAGAGACGCCCAAAGGCCGCGTGATCCGCGCGCGCGGTGCGGCCGATGACAAGGGCCAGTTGATGACCTTTCTCGAGGCCTGCCGCGCGATCATCGCGCAAACGGGCCAGCTGCCTTGCAAGGTCACGGTGTTCTTGGAGGGGGAGGAGGAATCCGGCTCTCCGTCTCTGGTGCCGTTCTTGCAGGACAACGCAGACATGCTGCGCGCCGATCTGGCCTTGATCTGTGACACGGGCCTGTTTTCGGATGATGTGCCCGCCATCACCACCCAGCTGCGCGGGCTTTTGGGCGAAGAAATCGTGATCACCGGGCCGCGGATCGATCTGCATTCGGGGATGTATGGCGGGATCGCGATGAACCCGATCCGGGTACTGAGCCGCATCTTGGCGGGGCTGCATGACGATCAGGGCCGGGTGCAGGTGCCGGGCTTTTACGATGATGTGGAAGAGCTTTCGCCCGCGCTCAAGGCGCAATGGGCAGGTTTGGGCTTTGACGAACGCGCCTTTCTGGACGAGGTCGGGCTGTCGCATCCGGCGGGCGAAGCAGGGCGCACCGGGCTTGAGATGATCTGGTCGCGCCCCACGGCCGAGGTGAACGGGATCACCGGGGGCTATACCGGGGCAGGCTTCAAGACGGTCTTGCCGTCACAGGCCAGCGCCAAGGTCTCGTTCCGGCTGGTAGCGGGGCAAGACCCACTCAAGCTGCGCGAGGCCTTCCGCGCGTGGGTGCGTGCGCAATTGCCGCCCGATTGCAGTGTCAGTTTTCACGCGCATGGCGCCAGCCCGGCCAGCCGGATGGACATTGGCCATCCCGCCTTCGAGATGGCGCGGCGCGCACTCAGCCAAGAATGGCCGGGCGAGGCGGCCTTTATCGGCGGTGGCGGCTCGATCCCCGTGGCGGGGTATTTCAAGGAGATTTTGGGGATGGATTCGATCCTTGCCGGTTTCGGCAAGGATGATGATGCGATCCATAGCCCGAACGAGAAATACGATCTGACGAGTTTTCACCGCGGCACGCGCGCTTGGGCGCGTATCTTGACAGGGTTTGGCGCAAGCTAAGCGTGCGGTGGGGGCTCTGCCCCCGCGGCATCGGCCCAAGGGCCGATGCCGCCCCCCCCGGAGTATTTGGAAAGCAAAGATGCCCCGCGTCAGGCCGCAGGCGTGCCAATGGCCCGGCGCGCAGGCCCACGCCAGAAGCGCGCCATCATCAGCCCGGCGGCAAAGGCGAGCCCCACGACAAGCCCTGCCCAGATCCCTTGCCCACCAAAGCCCATGGGAAAGCCGAGAAACCATGCGGCAGGCAGACCCAAAAGCCAGTAAGACACCAGCGCATAGATCATCGGCACGCGGGTATCTTGCACACCGCGCAAAAGCCCGAGCGCCATCACCTGCCCCGCATCGGCCAGTTGGAACAGGGCCGCGACCGCCAAGAGGCCCGCGCCCATCGCGATGATCTCGGGGCGCAGCGGATCGGCCGGGTCAAGAAACAAGCTTATCATCGGCGCGGGGATGACGAGGAAGGCCAAGATCGTGGCCGCCACCATCGCCCCCGACAAGATCAGCGCGGCAAAGCCCGCCAACCGCAGATTGGCGATGTCGCCCAAACCCCAAGCCCGGCCTGCGCGCACGGTGGCCGCTTGGCTGAGCCCGATATGCACCATAAAGGTGGTCGAGCAAATCTGGATCGCGATGCCATGGGCGGCCAGCGCATTGGGGCCAAGCCAGCCCATCATCACCATCGTCGCCATGAATAGCCCCGATTCCGACAAAAGCGTCAGACCGATGGGCCAACCAAGGCGAAAAACCTGGCCCATCGCCTCCCAGTCGGGGTTCCAAAACCGGGCGAAGAGCGTGTCTTGCCTGAGGTCTTTGTGCAAGGCCGCGTAGCAGGCAGGCACGACGAGGATCAGCAGATGCGTCAAGAGCGAGGCGAGCGCCGCCCCGCGCACACCCATTTCCGGCGCGCCGAGATTGCCGAAGATCAGCACCCAGTTGACGAAAGCATTGAAGGCCACACCGGCAAGTGTTGCCCAGAGAACGATGCGCGGATGATCGAGCGCGGAGAGATGGCTGCGCAGCACCGTCATCAACACGGCAGGTGCGATCCCCCATCCAGCGATCACCAGATAGGCCTCGGTCAATTCCGCGACCAACGGGTCTTGGCCCAAGGATAAAAGGATCGGCCCGGAAAACACGAAAAGCGGCATCACCAGCGCCGAGAAGATCAGCCCGATCCACAGCCCCATCCGCGTGACGCGGCGCACTTGGCGGCGGTCGTCATTGGCCGCGGCCGCAGCCACCAGCGGCATCACCGCCAAGCCGAACCCCATGCCAAGGATCAAGACCACGTGGAAATAACTGCCACCCAATGCGACAGCACCCAACTCTGCGACCCCGTACCAGCCCATCATCACCGTATCGGTGAGCGTGATGGCGATCTGGGCCAGCATGCTGCCGATCAGCGGCAGGCCCAAGGCAAGCGTGGCGCGAAGATGGCTGGAGAGCGGCGTCATGGGCCAAGCCCTTAGCCTTGGGGATGGCGACCGACAAGAGGTCAAGCGCCGCTCACAGCGCGGCCAGCGCGATGCGCCCGGCGATGATCGCGACAAGCACGCCCACTGCGATTTCGATCATCGGTTGGATACGCGCCAGCGCAGGGCTGTCGACAAGCCCCGCCAAGACGCCGCGCCGCATCATCACCGCGCCGAGCGCCACGGCGATGGTGAGTGCAGCCGTGCCCAAGGCCATGGCCAAAGTGCCGGCCACGCCGATGGCGAAAATCCCCATCTGCGCGGTCAAGATCAAGATGAAGAGCGCGCCGGTACAGGGCCGGATCGCGATGGCCCCGATCAACAGCGCCATGTCGCGCCAGCCGGTCGCGGCCGCGATATCTGCAGGATCGGGCAAATGGGCATGGCCGCATGTGGCGCAGTCCGACCCGTGCTGGTGATCGTGATCGTGATGGTGGTGATGATGATGATGCTCGGCTGCGCGCAGCCGCACCAGACCGCGCCAGACCAGCCATAGCCCGATCAGCGCGATCGCGCCAAAGCTGAGCGGGGCCAACAAGCGGTCGGCCAGATCGGTCATCTGCGCCCGGCCCAGTTGCCAGATCCAGACGCCTGCACCCACCAAGGCCACGGCGCTGAGCCCTTGGGCCAGGCTTGCGATCAAGGCCACGCTCGACAGCCGCCATGCCCCAACCGCGCGCGCCGCGCCATAGCCGCCAATCAACAGCTTGCCATGACCCGGCCCGGCGGCGTGGAAAAAGCCGTAGCTGAAACAGACAAGCAGAAAACCCGCCAGCGCCGCCCCCTCGCCCGCGCGCAAGGCGCGCAGCCCGCCTGCCATGGCGTCTTGCGCCGCGCGTTGGCCCGAAAGCGCCCATTGCGTCAGTGCGCGATCCGCACCGCTGGCATAAAGCGCCGCCAAAAGCGCGATCAGCGCCAAGCTGATCAGACTGATCAGCCGGGGCATGCGATCACCGCGCGATCGGCGAAATAGGCACCAACGGGGGGGAAGTTATCCTCGGCCGCGACCGCACCACCGATCTCTTGCAGGGCTGCCTCCAGCACCGCATAGGCGACATCGAGATCGGCCCGTTCCAGCGTGACGCTGCAGCCCGGCCTGTCGTCTGCGGTTATATCGAGGATCATTTCGAAGGCGATGTAGAATTCAGGATCGAAAATCTGCGCCGCGACCGGGACGAGAGGCGCCGCGCCTTGCACGGCACGGCGGTGGGTGGTCTGGATCTGGCCATTGGGATGCATGAAAAACGACACAGGCTCGGGTGCGCCAAGCGCCAAGGGATCGCCCGATTGGCTGAGCACCAACCCACCTGCGAACCCGCCGCCCCAGTTCAGATCGAAACCCAACATCGCCGCGGTCTCATCTGCGGTCAGGACCATATCGTGATCGGGATCGAGGCCGTAGTCACTGGCAAGCAGCAGGGAATACAGCTCATCATAGCGCCATGTCACCTCGACCGCCGTGATGGCCCCTGCCGCATCATGCATGACCCGCAGCCCCGCATCCACGAAGATATGCGGATGCGCGCCAAGCGGCATGGCCGTGGCGAGTGAGAAAAGAGCGGCAAAAGTGACGCGGGAAGCGGCCATGCGCATGGAATAAGCCGATGATGACACTTTGCAAAGGCCCCCTTGACCGCGAACGGCGGGCAATCGCCGGTCACATGGCAAGGCATTGTTTACCATTTCGGTCCGATCCGTTTCGTCAAACACATGCAATTTGACATAATCGTGCCTGTTTTGACGGGTAGGCCTCGGGGCGTCGTAACAAAGGTCGAACCAATGCAACCCTTCTTCACAGCCTTTTTGCATGATGACAGCGGTGCCGTCACCGTTGACTGGACCATGCTGGGCGCTGCTGCTGTGGGATTGTCCTTGGCGACGGCGGCGATGTTGACGGACACCTTGGACATAGTGATCTCGCGCGTCGACAACGAGCTGCGCACCCAGCAGATGAGCGATGATTTTGTCCAGTTCACCTCGGCCCATTTCGAGCCGCTCTATGCATTTGGCAATGTGGATGCGGAAACTGCCGAAAGCCTGTTCACGATCGCAAACAATATGATGAACCAAGAAATCCTCGATGGGTTGGCATGGGGTCTGGAACAGATGCAGTCCGGCGCGATCTCAAGCAACGATATGGTGGCGCTTTATGCCGTGGCCTCGGTTGCCTATCAGCGCAACCTTGTGTCTGATCAGATCCTCGAGGGTTATTTCGGCTTCGCACCCAGCGCGAACGGCGACGTGAGCGCCGCCGGCGATATGCACGCTGCATTTGCCACGAACGAATAAACCAGCCGCATAATGACATCGGACCTCATCCAAAGCGACAAAAGCGTCAGTCCAGGTTGCTGATGGCGCGGCTTTTGCCGCGGCTTAAGACCCTTCCCCTTTTCCCGGCCATCTAAACCTGCCAGTATGCGCGCGAGCACATACAAGATAGAGCAGGAACATGCCCAACGATCTGTTGTCCGGCACCAATGACAGCCAAGGCTATGACGCCTCCTCCATCGAGGTGTTGGAGGGGTTGGAACCCGTCCGCAAACGCCCCGGCATGTATATCGGCGGCACAGATGAGCGCGCGCTGCATCATCTGGTGGCCGAGGTTTTGGACAATGCCATGGACGAGGCGGTGGCAGGACATGCAAGCCGCATCGAGGTTGAGCTGGGGGCCGATTTCACCGTCACGGTGCGCGACAACGGGCGCGGCATCCCAGTCGACCCGCACCCCAAGTTTCCCGATAAATCCGCCCTCGAAGTGATCCTTTGCACGCTGCATGCGGGGGGCAAGTTTTCGGGCAAGGCCTATCAGACATCCGGCGGTCTGCATGGTGTGGGGGCGTCCGTGGTCAATGCGCTGTCCGATCACATGCGGGTGGAGGTGGCGCGGAACCGTGAATTATTCGTGCAGGAGTTTTCGCGCGGCATCCCCCAAGGGCCGGTGCGCCCGGCGGGTGCTGCCCCAAATCGGCGCGGCACCACGGTGATCTTTCATGCCGATGAGCAGATCTTCGGCAGCCACCGCTTCCGCCCTGCGCGACTTTTGAAAATGGTCCGTTCCAAGGCCTATCTGTTCTCCGGTGTCGAAATCCGCTGGAAGACCGAGATCGACGATGGTGAAACGCCCACCGAGGCCGTGTTCCATTTCCCCGGCGGTTTGGCCGATTACCTGCGCGAGACGATGGGGAATGCTGTCACCTATTCCGACATGCCTTTTGCCGGAAAGGTCGAGTTCGGCGAGAAATTCGGCGCGGTCGGATCGGTGGAATGGGCGATCAACTGGACGCCCGCGCGCGATGGTTTCATCCAGTCCTATTGCAACACCATTCCCACGCCCGAGGGCGGCACGCATGAAGCGGGGTTTTGGGCCGCAATCCTCAAGGGCGTGCGCGGCTACGGCGAATTGTCTGGCAACCGCAAGGCCGCCAATATCACCCGCGAGGATCTGATCTCAGGCGCAGGCGCTCTGGTGTCTTGCTTCATCGCGGAGCCTGAATTCGTGGGCCAGACCAAGGACAGGCTGGCCACGACCGAGGCCGCCCGCATGGTCGAAGGGGCGGTGCGCGACCATTTCGACAATTGGCTGGCCGCCAACACCAAATCGGCCGGTGCGATCCTCGATTTCCTTGTGCTGCGGGCCGAGGAACGGCTGCGCCGCCGCGCCGAAAAGGAAACCGACCGCAAGACCGCGACGAAAAAGCTGCGCCTGCCCGGCAAGCTGGTCGATTGTTCGCAATCGGCGCGCGATGGCACGGAGTTGTTCATCGTCGAGGGCGACAGCGCGGGTGGATCGGCCAAGATGGCGCGCGACCGCAAGACCCAGGCGCTGTTGCCGCTGCGGGGCAAGATCTTGAACGTGCTGGGTGCGGCGTCCAACAAGATGAGCCAGAACGCCGAGATTTCCGATCTTTGCCAAGCACTTGGCGTGGGCATGGGGACCAAGTTCAACATCGACGATCTGCGCTATGATAAGGTCATCATCATGACCGACGCCGATGTGGACGGCGCCCATATCGCGGCGCTTCTGATGACGTTCTTCTTCACCCAGATGCGGCCGATGATCGACCGGGGGCACCTTTACCTTGCCTGCCCGCCGCTGTTTCGCCTGACCCAAGGGGCCAAGCGCGTCTATTGTCTGGATGAGGTGGAAAAGGCCCAGTGGCTGGCCAAGGGCATCGGCGGCAAGGGCAAGATCGATGTGTCGCGCTTCAAGGGCTTGGGCGAGATGGACGCCAAGGATCTGAAAGACACCACCATGGACCCCGCGACGCGCAAGCTGATCCGCGTCAGCGTGGACGAAGACGCGCCGGGCGAGACTGGCGATCTGGTGGAACGTCTGATGGGCAAGAAACCAGAATTGCGGTTCCAGTATATTCAGGAGAATGCCCGGTTTGTTGAGGATGTGGATGTGTGAGGGGTAAGATCAGACTATGCCTCTAACCCTTGTAGATGGTGTTTGCGGGGCGGACTCGTGAACTCGCCCATCCTTCCCGGCGTTATACTCATTTTTGCACTTTGGACATCTTGAGCACCGTTCATTCAGCCGGGTTAGTCTGTAAAGTCGCTTCGACTCAACTTCACATAGCGGACAGTATGGAAGGCCGAGTGGAGTTCCATGAGGAGCATCATAGCGGAAACCATCCACCTCGATGGAGCTGCCCAGTTTCTCATGAGTTGACTGCACCTCCTTGAGTGAAGACTCCAATTCCGAGTTAGCTTCACGGAGGCGCAAAATCTCCTCCTTCGCACAAAGTAAGAGTTCTCTCTGCGCAAGCACCTCTTCCCTGAGTTCAACTTCGCCAAGGTCTTTGGTTAGCTTTTGCAATCGGGTGATGCCGTTGGCGATTTGTGAAAGAGAAAACGTCATATTTTCACCGTTAAGCTACGAACTAAACATTGAGGTGCCCCTAGATTTATAGACGCTTTGCCCCCTAACTTTGAGGCTAGGAGGCCGACATGGGGACAAGCAATTACAGCGACGAGTTCAAGCGGGA
>Ga0209652_1003221_pt1 | contig 12153 bp, 11 predicted proteins | sample SaaInl74LU_5_DNA_FD_184641 | JGI IMG/M metagenome (GOLD analysis project Ga0209652, IMG submission 184641) | Marine microbial communities from expanding oxygen minimum zones in the Saanich Inlet - ESP_74LU_5_DNA (SPAdes) (version 2) | ecosystem: Environmental > Aquatic > Marine > Intertidal zone...
GGACCTGATCAGGAGGAAAAGTGTGCTACGTGTGTGCTATGGAATTTTCGGGGGAGAGGAAAATAATAACTCAATTAGATCAATGATTTATGGTGCCCAAAGGCGGAATCGAACCACCGACACGAGGATTCTCAATATAAAGATCTGTCTCTAGTTCTCGTTTAGCAATAATTTAAAACGTATTCAAATTGAGGCGTTTGAAGTGTGAATTATATATCGGTTACGATGTTAAATGTACGTCGCAGAAAGCTAGTAGCTATGTGTCTCTAATTATCATCCGACGGCGCAACTATTCTATATTCGGATGTAACTCCAGCTCTCATCCGTCTCCTGTCGTTTCTCCAGCCCGGAAATTCCTTTTCAAGTAGCAAAGTTAATTGTCGTGTTGCCGTCGATTCAGAGTAACCTGCCGAACGGTATTCGGAAATTGCAAATGAAATCGTTGAAATTAGCGATTTCCATTTTTGGATAAGAGCTTGCTCCCCGACATCACCATGAGATCCAATAACTAATTTCGGAGACAGTTCTTCAATTTTTTCTATTGCCGTCTCCCATTTATCAAATGACGCATGCACGGGATCTATTGAGGGGATAATACCTCCCATCATCACGTCTCCGGCGAACAATACGGACTCTTCTTTGATAAATATTATCGAGTCGCCCTTGGTGTGAAGAGGGCCGACGGAGATTAACTGTACGGTCAAATCGCCAAGATCTACTGTGTAATTGTCATCGTAGAGAATATGTGGCTTTGGGTAAGGTGTGTTGTTAATTAATTGATTATTGATTACCGACTGACGTGAAAATTGATCTTTTATCTGCTCTCCATTTTCCATCTCAAGGTTTTGCGCCCTCGAAGCGATGAATATGGCATCCTCGGGAAAACCTCCCACACCTAATGAATGCTCGGGATGGTAATGGCTAATAGTTACAAATATTTTTTTGATTTCGCTCAGTTTGGATACTAATTCGTAAACTTTTTTGCCATTTTCAATTCCAAGACCGGTATCGACAACTAAGACGGCTTCGTCTCCAATTATTATCCCTATGTTAGGAACTAGCCGAACAAAATCATCAGGGATAACATATATTTTTTCTGAAATTTTCTTTACCAATTCTGGGCGTATTAAGGGGCCCGGCGGATTGGATGATTGTGCGTTTAGCAGAGTTGAAATTAGTATTGTTATCCCGAGCGATAACCCAAAATATGTTGAATATCTCATGGTACTTTTTCCTCCTCTCTGCGCTCTAATTAATTAACTCTAATACGATGTAGAGCCGGCTATCCGTCGTTTTGTTTAGCTCTAATTGCAATACAATCTGTGTCTCAGGAATTCTAAAGGATAGTTAATCCATGGCATTTATTGCAGAGAGGTATGCAACCATGCGCCCTCTTTAATTTTGAAGAGCATCAGAAAAGTGTGCTACGAGTGTGCTATGGAATTTTCGAGAGAGAGGAAATATAAAATCCATAACTATCAATGAGTTATGGTGCCCAGAGGCGGAATCGAACCACCGACACGAGGATTTTCAATAGATGTGTTGTGATTAAGGCTATTTAGATCAATAACTTAAACCTATTGATTACCGATGTGCTATGAAGTGTGCTACGACCCACTGATCGCAGCTATTATTTCCACCGTGAAACTCCACCAAAGTTGAATCGATTCAACCAGTTCTGATTCAAATAAGATAACAAAAACAGTCACTTAGAGCAACTTTTGCTTGACACAGTATTCGAGAATTGTTATAATTATCATGTAGTTACAAAGATAAGTACTGTCTTCAGTACCTGTAACTAGTAATAAGAAAACCACTAGTATTGCTGACTTCGTCAGCGTTCGTGTCTTTGACACGAACAGCATAGTACTCATTAGAAACTTACCAGATTGATGCATTTAGTAAGAAACACTGTTTACCGCATTGTGTAGCTGAGTATCAGTCACAGACAAGTACATAGCAGTCGTATTGATATGAGCATGTCCCGCTATCTTCTGAATAGTTCTCAGATTGATACCGTTGTCGTTCAGATTAGTGAGAAGTGATCGCCTTCCACTGTGAGAGCTGCATCCTTCCATCCCAATCATCTTGAATAGATGCTTAAACAAATTCTGCATCGATTGTGATGTGAATGCTCCGAGCTTCTGAGAACGTAGCAGAGCGCCGTGACGTTCTTTTCGCATCCACTCGTTCATGCACATGAATGACTCTATTTCCTTCATCACAGAGTCGCTGAGAAAGACTGTGCGTGACTTACGACCCTTTGTCTGTGAAGAATCGAGTTCAAACTGGGATTTCACTCTTCCTGACGCATCAATCACATTATCTACAGTCACAGATGCGATTTCCTTTGCTCTCAACCCAGCTCCAAACGACAAAACTACAGCTAATCTGTTCCTGTCAGCGTGACGAGTCATCTTTGTCGCTGCTAACAGTCGCTTGTAGTCTTTCTGATTCAGTATTTGAGCTTGTGACATCTCTGATTCCTCATAATATGTGTATTTGTTGCCAATAATAGTAGTTCCACATATTATAAAAGTATACCTAAATTCTTGTTTTTATTACCTTTTTGATTTCCTTGGCATTTTCCTGATAAGGTGTGCTTCTAATAATTACCACACCTTATTAGCAGACACAGACAGACAGAACTCGTCTGATGAGATGAGTTCCGTAGCGTCGTTCTAAGCGATTTATGAGTTTGACGAGTGTCTGTGTGTGATTTGAGTGTTAAAACTCGTGAGAAGTGATTACTGAGAGTCTAGTTAGTGACATTCACTGATATGAATCACTCTGAATCAGATGTGTACGAATTAACTATGAAATTTGCAAGATCGAGAACAGATTCTGAGTACTGACTACTGAAATCGTTGTTTCCCTTTAGAACAACTATCCTCTTATATTTTCTCTGTCGTTATTTCTATTAGTAGCACTGGTTGGTTTTTTGGCTAATGGCGACCCTGGCTCGACCTTTCTTGGGGTTCTAATAGTTTTGTGGATGAGTTATTTCTATGCTCACTTGGGAGTTTCTTTTTTGCTGGCGTCTATACTCGCTACTCCGGGATGCGAAATGCGAGCAATACCAGAATTGTTTGGTCGAATGATTAATAAAGCAACGAAAGAACACCACTGCCCCTCAAGTATCATCTCCGGAATTGATCGTTGGGAATATAAGCGGCAACGTAAGCTTCATAGTTAAGATTCTGATAGATTCGCAAATTTCTTTAGGACTCTGTATGGCTTGAGGTTAATCGCATAGAAAGAGACCGTTTAGCCCTTTTGTTTCGATCTGATTTTTCCCGTTAATGTCGAAACTGTTGCCCGCAGTTTGATCTACTTTTACGAGCAATTTTTGATAGTAATCAATAAGGTTGACGATTTGGCGAATGAGGGAGGCTACAAATATGCGGGAAACTGGAGTATATTCCTGATATGAATAGCCGACTTAGCACAGCGCAAAGCCTACCAGCCTTTCTGGCTGTGCTGTTGCTCGTGCTTGCCAATTCATCGCATATCCACCTTCGCTATTGTCTTCATGGAGCTGAAGCCCCTATATCAATTCATTTTGAGGGCGAAGAAACGCATGTCTCCGATGTGGCTACTATCGATAGCCTTGGTTCAGAAGACCTGGCTGATGTTGAAAGTGAGCTCTCGCTCGATAGTTTGCTAGCCAAATTCTCCAAAACGCCAACGGACTCCTTGGCCATTTTCTCGTTTAACTTTCCTGCAATTTCAGAGGCAGCCAAAACTCCTTTTCAACTTATCGGGCGTGAAATACTCCCTGATAAGCCTGATACTCTTCTTCCTCCTTCCCGCGCACCTCCCGCAATAGCCTAAGTTGTACCTCAACAATTCGACTCGGACAAACTGTCTGAGGCGTTGCTTGGCCTCACAATTTACGGGAGAAAGACTGTGAACCTTAAATGTTTAGCGATTGTGGCTTGCGTCATGATCGCGAGCGCCACGTGTAATGCGCAGGAGATGCCAACTGGCACGATCTCCTTGCGGGATGCGCTCGAAGCCACTCTGAATTCCAATCCAAGCCTCAGGAGTTTTCCTCTGCGCAATGAGGCGCTGCTGGGCAACAGAGAGATTGCCGACTTAAAACCGCCCTTCACAATAGGTGCCAATCTCGAGGATGCCCTGGGCACCGGTGACATAAGAGACTTCACCGGGGCAGAGGCAACTTTACGACTGTCCAATATTGTTGAGATGGGTGGGAAGCGGGCGGCTCGGGTAGGGGTTGTTAACCGAAGAATCGACACACTTGCTGCAGAGCAACGGGTTGCAGAGCTTGATTTGCTGATAGAAGTTGTACGGCGGTTTATTGACGTGGCAACAGCACAGGAACAAGTTGATCTACAAGCGCAATCTACTGCAATTGCCCAGCAGACAGTGCGCGCGATTCAGCCACTGGTCACAGCCGGTCAGGCACCGCAACTGGAATTGGGTCGCGCAAACGCAGCTTTGTTGCGAGCCCAACTGGCGGAGCAGGCGGCTGCTGCTAGATTGGAAAGTACCCGAATTCGTTTGGCAAACATGTGGTCCAGCAATACACCTCAGTTTGATGCTGTCACAGCAGATCTCCTGGTCGTTGGGCAAGCCGAACCGATTCAAAATATCCTGGAGGACCTTTCAGGAAACCCGGATATCGAATTGTATGCCGCTGAGTCTCGCCTGCGGGAAGCACAACTTCGCTTGGCTCAAACGCGGCAGCAGGGCGATATATCCTGGTCCGCAGGAATCCGGCACTTGAGAGAATTCGATGATACTGGTGTAGTGCTCGGTGTCACCGTTCCTCTATTTAATAAAGAACGAGCTTCCGGTGCTATCCGCACAGCACGTGCCAATTTTCAGGAAGTCGAGGCTCGTCGCCTCACAGCGCTCAATGCGATTGAAGGGGAGATCAGATCTCTGCATCAGTCACTGCAGCAAGCGATCACTGAAGTAAACACTCTACAACAACAAGTTATTCCTCTTCTTCAAGAAGTACAGCAGCAGACTCAAGAGGCTTATGCCGTAGGCAATTACAGCTACGTTGAACTGATAAGTGCACAACAAGAATTTCTGACTGCACTGCTCTCTCAGATATCAAGCGCAGCTAATGTGCACAAGTTGCGTGCCGAAATCGAACGACTCAGTGGTTTGCCACTTTCAGGGCAATAACGAGGACTACATTATGAACATACTAAGAAATTACTTAAGCAAAAGGCCCCAGTCCTTATTTGGCCTAATCATCTTTGGATTCGCATTCATAAACCTGAATGTGATGGCTGCGGAAGAAGAGCACGAACATGAAGAAGGTGAGGAAGGAATAGTACAAATTTCCACTTCTTTGGCGCAAGAGCTGGGGATCGAAACAGAAATTTCCAGCGCTGGCACGATCAATCGAAGCCTGATGCTCTACGGAAGAACCATGCCCGACCCTCAAGGAATTAGCCATGTAGTCGCTCGGTACCCGGGAATGATTGTTTCTATGAATGCCGCGCTTGGGGACCATGTAGAAGCCGGGCAGGTCATCGCTGTCATTGAGGCAAACACCAGCCTGCAATCTTACGAAATTCGGGCCCCGCTGGGAGGCATCGTAGTAGAGAAGCACGCTAACCCAGGTGAATTGGCATCAGGCCAATCACTGCTAACCATTGCCAACTACGACAGAATTTGGGTAGATCTCACGGTCTTTCCAGGTGACTCGCAGCAGGTTCGCACTGGTATGCCAGTGACCATCCGCATGGACAATCGTTCAGCACAGAGCAGCATTCGTTACATCAATCCTAGCCAGGGCGAGTCTCCAACCGTGATTGCCCGAGTGCCACTCGACAATCGCGATTCGGTATGGACACCTGGTTTATTGGTGGAAGGTTTTGTTCATTTTGAGTCTGAGGAAGTTTCGCTCGCCGTTAAGAATGATGCTTTACAGACTTTTGAGAATAGCCAGGTTGTTTTTGTACTCGAAAACGAGACCTATGAACCTCGCGTTGTCACTCTTGGAAAGACTGATCCGTTTATGACGGAAGTTTTAGCTGGCCTGGAGTCAGGCGAGCAATATGTGGTTTCCAACAGTTACATTATCAAGGCCGACCTCGAAAAAGAAGGCATTGAGCACGAAGACTAGGAGGTTCCCACATGCTTGAATTAATAATTAGACAGATGATCCGCAGCCGCTGGATCGTAATGTTTGTGGCACTCACCATTTGTGGGTTTGGCATTTGGAATTTTCAAAACTTGTCCATAGATGCTGTGCCTGACATTACCAACGTGCAAGTACAAATTAATACCGAAGCGCCAGGGTATTCTCCATTGGAATCGGAACAACGCGTCACTTTTCCTATCGAAACAGCACTGGCTGGGCTCCCGCAGCTTTCTCATACACGCTCACTTTCGGCTTATGGCCTATCCCAAGTTACCATTGTTTTTGAGGAAGGCACGGATATCTATTTTGCTCGCAACCTTGTGAACTCGCGGATTAGTGCGATCAAAAACCAATTGCCGGCAAATCTTGAGCCAGAAATGGGCCCAATTTCCTCAGGGCTTGGCGAAATATTTATGTACACAATTAGCGCTGAAGATGGGGCGGTTCAGGTGAATGGTGAGCCCTATGATCTGTTTGCGCTGAGAGAGATCCAGGACTGGATTATCAAGCGACAGTTGATTCTGGTGGATGGTGTCACAGAAGTTAATACCAGTGGGGGGTTTGAAAAACAATATCATGTGACTCCGGATCCAACGAAGATGCTACGTTGGGGGGTAACTCTGCCAGAATTGTTAGAAGCATTATGGGACAACAACATCAACCAGGGTGCGGGTTATATTGAGCGCAATGGTCAGCAGTTAATGGTTCGATCTCCTGGCCAACTGAAAACTATCGAAGACATCGAATTGGTGAGCATCGAGTCCAGAAACAGCATACCTATTCGAGTGAAGGATGTGGCTGAAGTTTCTATTGGCAGAGAATTGCGCACTGGCGCAGGAACTCACGCTGGCCAGGAAGCAGTCATTGGCACTGCTTTTATGTTGCTTGGAGAAAACTCGCGAACAGTGGCATTGGATGTTGCTGAAAAACTCGAAGAGATCAATACGACGCTGCCCGATGGCATTGTTGCGGTACCTCTCTATAACAGGACAGTATTAGTAGAAAATGCGATTGCGACGGTGGAAGAAAATCTTGTTGTGGGTGCCTTGCTAGTTATTGTGGTTCTGTTTTTGCTGCTAGGTAATATTCGTGCAGCTCTCATAACGGCTACAGTTATTCCTATCAGCATGTTGGCTACAATTTCTGGAATGGTGGAAGCTGGCGTATCAGCCAACCTCATGAGCCTGGGTGCTCTGGATTTTGGTTTGATTGTAGATGGTGCTGTTATCATCGTAGAAAATTCCATTCGTCGACTCGGGATGGCAACGCAGGGGAAGAATATGCTGAGCCTGAAAGAGCGATTGCAAGTGGTTTTTGAGGCAACTAACGAGGTTATCCGCCCCAGTCTCTTCGGCGTAGCTATCATTACATTGGTGTATGTCCCTATATTTTCACTCACCGGAATCGAAGGGAAAATGTTTCACCCTATGGCGATCACCGTCATCATTGCTTTGTTATCTGCGATGGTTCTTTCGCTGACCTTTGTGCCAGCGGCGGTGGCGCTTTTTGTTACGGGTAAGGTGTCTGAAAAGAAAAACCCCATCATGAAAGGTGCAGAATGGGTGTACAAACCATTGTTGCAAGCGTCTTTACGTTTTCGTTGGTTGATGGTGATTTTTGCTCTATCCGCTGTAGGTGGCGCGGGATGGCTGGCAAGTACCATGGGATCTGAGTTTATTCCTCAGCTCGATGAAGGGGATGTAACGGTTCAGGCTTTACGTCCACCAGGCACGAGTCTGCAACAATCCATAGATATGCAGGATATCCTGGAGCGGCGGTTGCTGGAGTTTCCCGAAGTGCAGGATGTGTTCTCCAGGATCGGTACCCCGGAAATTGCGTCTGATCCCATGCCTCCCAGCATTTCAGATACCTTTGTAATTCTCAAACCAAGAAGAGAATGGCCCGATCCGTTTTTGGAAAAAGGAGAATTGCTGGAGGAGTGGGAAGAAACTCTGGAAGAACTTCCAGGACAAATCTATGAAGTTACTCAGCCCATACAGATGCGATTCAATGAATTGATTTCGGGGGTTCGTTCCGATCTTGGCATCATGGTTTTTGGGGAAGACCTCGATCAACTTGCAATCACTGCTCAGGAGATTCTGGAGGTTGTTGAGGGAATCGAAGGTGCGGCAGATGCGAGAGTCGAACAAACTGATGGGCTGCCTATGCTTACACTTACTCCAAAACGGGAAGTGCTTTCGCGATACGGTCTTAGTGTTAGAGATGCGCAGCACTTGATTAGTGCGGCCATAGGCGGGGAAGGTGTCGGCCTGATTTATGAAGGCGATCGACGGTTCCCGCTGGTTGTTCGTTTGCCGGAAGAGATGCGGCTCGATATGGATAGAATCGGCCGCTTACCTATTCCTGTTCCAACAACTGCTAACGAGGCAGGTTATGTGCTCCTGTCCGAAGTGGTGGAAACGGAGCTGGTCTCGTCCCCCAACAGGATCAGTCGCGAGAATGGTCAGCGCCGGGTTGTGGTTAGTGCCAACGTAAGGGGGCGCGACCTGGGCTCATTTGTTGCTGAAGTTCGCGAAGCTATAGCAAGTGAAATTGATATCCCTCCTGGCTATTTCGTCGAATATGGTGGCACTTTTGAGCAGCTTGAATCAGCAAGTCAGAGACTGACCCTGGTGGTTCCCGCGACGCTGGTATTGATATTCGGCCTTTTGCTTATCGTTCTTGGATCAGTCCGTGATTCGCTCATCATATTTACCGGTGTGCCACTTGCTCTAACTGGTGGCGTCCTTTCCCTTTGGCTTCGCGATATGCCGCTGTCAATTACTGCGGGTGTCGGCTTTATTGCGCTATCTGGCATTGCCGTGCTCAACGGGCTTGTCATGCTGTCTTTTATAAAGGCTATGTGGCAGGAAACCGGTGAATTGGTGCCTTCTATTATTAATGGCGCGATGACTCGATTACGCCCTGTGTTGATGACAGCGTTAGTGGCAAGTCTCGGGTTTATACCCATGGCGCTGAATACAGGCATAGGAGCTGAAGTTCAGCGCCCTCTTGCTACTGTTGTAATAGGGGGCATCGTTTCTTCTACGTTGCTTACCTTGGTATTACTTCCTGCGCTCTATCTAATAGTGAATAAAAACCGTAGCCTGTTGAGCGAGTAGACAGTCAACATGCATGATCACACGCACCATAGCGATCAGAGCAGCCAACGGATTGGCTGGGCATTCGTGTTAAATGTTGGTTTCACTATCATAGAATTTGTGGGCGGCCTGCTTACCAACAGCACAGCCATTATGGCTGACGCCGTCCATGATCTTGGTGACAGTCTTTCAATCGGAACAGCATGGGTTCTGAGCCTGTTATCCAAAAAGAAAGCGAGCAGTTCATTTACTTACGGCTATAAGCGACTCTCTTTGATTGGTGCATTGATCAACGGAATTGTGCTTATAGCGGGTTCTGTATGGGTGCTGCTACAGGCGCTTCCACGCCATCCTAAATCTTCAGGATTTTCGCTGAGAAATGAAAGTATAGTCTTTAGTGAATTTAGCTCTTGAATTGTTATATCATTTTTTTCGCACCAATTTTTTTCCATAATTTCGACTCACAAGTTACGGTGAGTTCAGTAATACCAGAAGCTAGGTCACGTGGCAAGAATCACCGATACATATACTTATTAATTCCGTTATCTGCTTTCTCACCTTCCATAGACTTCAGAGTGTCCTTTTCTTTCGCAAGTAGTCTCTTCATTCTGATTACACGCATCTGATCTCGAATTTTTCGTATCTGTGAGATCACTGCATCAGAGTCCTCTTTTGCAAACTCCTTATAACCCATCAAACCCTGTGACTCCCGATTTTTCCGTGAATAATTTTTTGATATTTGTGTTTCGATTTGAAAAAACAAATCCATGTGTGCGGATTTAGTCAAAATACCGATCGATACCCTGTCACAATTCCATAGTTCAGATTCTGGGATCCTAAGCACTGTTTAATGCGACTCCACGACAATTAATGTCACTTCCTTACCCTGATTTATCTTTGACTCGATTAGCGATGTCATACTCCTTAGCTCTGTCTTCTTGTTAGCCGTTGTATCGTTCTTTCTAAATGTGACTGCTGTGACTTTGTTGGTTCGTGATTGGGCTTTCAGTATTCTTTCAGCCTCTTGTTTCTGGATGTTCATTTTAAGTCTACCTCTGCCGTCTTATTAGCTTTCTTTATCATGCTTCTAAGTAATACCGACATTGATATCTCTTGATTCTTACAAGTGTCTTTAAAGCGTTTATATTCAGTTCTAGTGATATAAAAATTGATCTTAGTTCTAGTCTCGTTCCTGTCTAGCATTAATGATTCTCCTAACAAGTTACTGTTGCTCACTTCGTGAGCGATGTTGCTAAAGCAACATCAGTACTATTTATATATTCCATTAAGTACCTAGAGTAATTATTAGAAGTTTCTTTATGCAGATTCAGTAGACATGACTCACCTATCAAGATGAATCATGTCTTTCTTTATGCGAGTTCTTTCTGACATGCTTGAGGCAGTAACCAATCAATCGCTTAATTGGCGTGTAGGTTAGCGGTCACACTTTAATACTTTCACTGGGGTCTAACGGTTACCGCACAACAGCTCAAGATGCTGTGCGGGTTTACAGAGTTGGGAGTTACCAGAGCTCTGTCACTGTTTTGTGTCTCGTCTTGTACATAGTTGGTTTAACGAGAAGAACCAACAGTTGTCTGTAGTGATACAGCGTGGGTCTACGAACTCAATGACTGTAGTTGCCCACATAGATACAACTATCTGTGTATGTATAAGTTATTTATACAAGTCAGATAGAAATCTAAGAGTTATTTTCAATTTATTTTGAATAATTTTCGATTACTTAGAGTCGTAATCAGGGTGGGTCATGAACACAGCAATGTTCATGTATAGAAGGCGCTAATATTCTCGTGCTTTTTCGCCCCATTCACTATAAGCTTCTTCCCAGCTGGGCATGGTGTCGGTTTCGTAACCATGGATTTTGCCACTGCCAATTTTTGAAAGGCTTTTAATTGCTTTTAAATGTGCCGGAGATGACCTATAGGCGATCATATGATTTCTTGATTCCCATATAGTGAAAGTATGTAAATAGCCATTTCTTGAGCTTAATTCACTAGCTAATAGCCCATCGTGGCCTTTAGAAGCCTTCGAAGCTGGAATATTGTACAGCAGGAAATATAGCCACCCAGTTATGCCTTTTGGCTTAATTCCGGTCACTGAGACATACATTTTTCTACCCCTGCTAAAAACCAGCTATCTTTTATTCGGCCACATGTAACTTCCAATAAGAATGTTGCGGCATATTGTCGCACCTCCGCTAACAGCGACTCTTTTATGATAACTTAAGCTTAATAAGTACAAACTTAAGAGGCAAAAAATTAATGATTCATCTGCGATATTTAGTTTTATTAATGGTAGCTCCAGTCGTTGTAGCAATTCTATGTTGGCCATACTTGTTCAACTAACAGTGACCATCTACTTTTCTGAATTATTTTGCGATTACTTAGAGATGTAATCAGGGCAGGTCATGAACAAAGCTATGTTCATGTATAGATTCTTACTCAAATCGCCTGTTTTTGATGCCAGCATGCTCTGCTGCGTTCATTCTAGGCGAGACTTTGCTGTAGAACTTCTCGAGCATAGCCACGCTAGTACCCATCTGTAGTGCTAGCTTATGAATATCCCTGCCCGCTTTGAGAGCGAATGTCGCATACATATGCCTAAGCGAATACAAGCTGCGTGATTTGCCGTCAGCACCATAGACGAGATCGAGAGTCTTCAATAGCTGTTTGAAGCTGCCTCTCAACGCATCTGCTGTGACAGCCTTGCCTGACTCTGTTTTGAAGATATAGTCGTCTACTCGCTTCTCAATCAATGTATCGAAGTCCATATGGGCTATGTCTGGGTTCATCGCTTGTAGACGCATCAGATAGTCAGTCGTTGCTGTTCTCGCCACAGCCTCTCGCTTGCCACGCTTGCCGTCTACATTGATCAATAGGTACTTATCTTTGTTCTCATCAATGT
>Ga0209652_1003228_pt1 | contig 12135 bp, 16 predicted proteins | sample SaaInl74LU_5_DNA_FD_184641 | JGI IMG/M metagenome (GOLD analysis project Ga0209652, IMG submission 184641) | Marine microbial communities from expanding oxygen minimum zones in the Saanich Inlet - ESP_74LU_5_DNA (SPAdes) (version 2) | ecosystem: Environmental > Aquatic > Marine > Intertidal zone...
ATGATAGTATAGAAGCATCTTTATCACGGCTCAAGCATTGTTTGCTCGTATGGGCGTCGCTACAACGTCGTAGGTGACCTGATGAGGCACCTGAGACGTCCGCCAGCTCTACTCTCTAGCATCATATCGTATCTCACGCTGTGAATATGACAATCAACTGCTTCTAGCGCTCTAGCACCATATCGTATCTAACGCTGTGAACGTCGCAATCTACAGCTTGCAGGGGCCCATTATGATTGGTTTCGATAGCATAGAAGGATATATTCTACTTCTCAAGCTCTTTACATGTGTATCAGCCATAGGTCACTTAAGAGTGTTCCATACTGATACATCTACTACTACTAAGAGCTTGTGCAGTGACAAGTGACAATCTGCTTCTGTATTATCGTCACGGATTATGCCTGTTCTTTATAAGCTTTTCTTTTGCTTATTCACAGGGTTGGTTATGACATTGTGTTTGCGACTTGTGACCCTCTTAATTGGACCTCACAATCATCAGGATCAGGTCACCTACGAAGCTGTAGCTGTAGCATGTATTATTGCTGATACAACCACAAATTGCATGAATAGTGTCAATTCTGCTTCTTCTTTACTATCGTTACCGACTATAATATGCCACTAGAACCTTTGGAATCTAGCAGCTTTAGATACGATATGGTGGTGGAATGTGGTTCTGGCGGCCATCCCATTTGACCTCATTCCTCATCAGGTCACCGACGTTATTGTAGTGTTGCTATACAACTACAAATAGCATAGTCTTCTAATATCACTACCTTCTAGTTGAAAGCTATTCACATCGTAGTTGCCTTGAAGAGAGCTGCTTACTATACTCCCCAAAGACAGTCATACTTCTTTGTAAGCGTAGCATCAGCACGCAACACAACCTTCTTCTCTCTTCGCTCTTTTTGTTCCGGGCGGGTGTTGGCGCGGGTGATTCTCGTAAATTCGATTCAACCTCAACCGTTCCGCCCGTTTCTGGTGACGTTCAACGTTCAACACGCATCTTGCTGATGCATCATGTTGATGTACCAAGAAGGAACGGCCAACAGACAAGCCATCGACTGTGGGGTCAAATTACCAACACTATGACGAATAAGGCAGAAGAGATACGCCGGATCCTATCCGAGCCGGTTGTAGACCTGTGGAAGCTGAGGGAACTAGCCTTGACAGAAGGAGGATTGGTTAATGGTGCGTTGTCCCAAACTGCACTCTGAACGTTTTTTTGAATTGATCCTACTAACTTGAACATTTTCATCATTTTCATCGTCTTCCTTGACAATCAAGACTCGTTACGAAAACTTGCGTGGCCAAAATTAGTTGGGGTCAGCAATGATGGCATCGCATCCTCGTCTGGATCAAGTAATGAAGGGTAAGTGTATCAATGCTACATCAAGAATCAAGAATCCTTTTTTCAAATCTATGCCATCAACAGAATCCTTACCGTGCCTCTTGCCGTTTTTGCAATGATTTGTTCCAATCGCGAAGGCAATCATCGCCGCCGCCCACCAGCGAAGTTACTGTCCCCACCTCCTTCGACGCCGAGCAAATAGAACGTGATGTTTCCCGCGTGACGTGGCACTTGCTTACAGGGAACCAACGATCACGCAATTTCCAAATGAGAAACAAACATCGTAAACGCATATCACAATTATTGAAAAAGAAGCAACGACGGCTAGGAGATTTCTTGAATTTGACACTTGTTCAAAGTTACGGTGATGGTGTTAAGTATATGAAGGATGTGGAGCGGCTAAGGTATTACCAAGGATTTCATGATGTTGGTAGCGTAGTGCTATCGACACTTGGTGGGGCATCCCTGCCAATATCACCTGCACTGACCACTAATACCACCGAGACGACTTCTTGTCCGAGTGATCTCGAGTTGGCCCAAACCGCAGCCGACAGCATGGGGATGACACTCGCATGTCAAGTTTTATTACAAATTTCTCAACAACATCTACGTGATCCCATGAGGGCAGATTTCCTCCAGCTTCAAGCTGCTCTGAAGCTCGTGTTGATGCCTCTAATTGCAGCGTTTGATGGCGAGTTGCACTCTCATTTATATGATTGCGATATGGAACCATTCTTTGCAATATCGTGGATAATTACCTGGTTCTCACATGATGTGAGGGACACAGCTGTAGTGAAAAGGTTGTTTGATTTCTTTTTGGTCAGCCACCCTATGATGCCAATCTACATGAGTGTAGCCATGACCATTCATCCGTTGAATCGCATTGAAGTGCTGAGCACTGATTGTGATTTCGCATGTGTCCATAATGCTTTGGCAAACCTGCCCAAAAATTCCAATGATGTAGGATGGAAGTACATTCCAGGAGATGTCTCGTGCTACGTGGATAATGATGATGATGACATGAGCGTGGTTAGCATGGATCCAAGTCTACAGGGCACAGACGACGACAGCGTTGTTTCTGCGGCGAATCACAAGGCTAGAGTTCCTTTCCAGGAACTTATCGATTTATCTGTTACTCTGATGTAAGTGTACTGCTGAGCGAGTTCTTATTTACTTTACACGCATTGAACGCAGCTAATCAACTCCTCCCCTCTTCTGCGCAGGCATAAAATACCACCCCGAAACATCATCAATCTTGCACAACGCTACCATAATAGCGTGACCCTTCAACCTCTTCTGGCTGAAAGTTCAAGCATTGCACTTTTACAGCCTCCCCCTAGCTGGGGACTGACATCGAACACAGACTCTGACTGGGTAATTAGAGCTAGAATGCTAAAGGAGCAGGGCACAAAGTTGAATAGGCATCAGCGCAAAAATAGGAAGAAGCTTGGAAATGGAAGTGACTACATCAATGATAATGAAAGTTCATGTATGTCAATGGTGTCAACAATTTACCCAGAAAAGGGTGATAAGCCACCTCTCCAAGCTGTTATCGCCTCCGGCACAGGGCCAGATGGACGGGCAGAGGCAAGAAAGTTGAGAAAGAAGCGAAAGGCTCTGGCTCAAAGTGTGGTGGTCATCGTAATTTCTCTATTTGCGTTGACGGCGAAAAGTTACTTCTTCTCAACACCAGTTCAGCAGCAATTACCAGTACAAAACCAAATTTCTGTGGATGAAGAATCACGATCATTGTCAGATGTTGCATTAGATGAAAGTAAGAAACATGAAGCGGCTACTATTGTATCAGACGACAGTCAACTTGACCAAACAAAGGCTGCCGTTTCTTCCGAAGACAAGCGGCAACCTGACCAAACTGAGACTTCTTCAGATTCAGAAAGCAAGCTGCATGTTGAAACAATGCCAGTAAATCAAAAAGTGAAATCGCAGTTGAATGACGAATACCCTGCGATGCAGAATGAGAATGAGGATGTTCCAACGAATTGTGGCATCGTTAGGAATGAGGGTTCAGACACTGACACGCAACATCTCGCAGTATCAACCTCAATTACCGTAGTTTCTCCGAATAGGTCGGAGCAACTGGCAAGAGCGATAGGCCATATCAAGGCAGCTGTAGAGGAGGAAATTTCCTTTGAATGTAAAGGTAGTGCAAGGTCAGCAGAAGCCGCGCAGGAGATATGGAGGAAACAAGCGAACAACATTAAGACTCAAGGAGAACGGCTTTTGAATTTCAGCAAGGAACGCTTGTCTCAAGAGTCTAGAAACAACTGATAGTTGATGCTAGATAGATAGGAACTTCACATTTTAATGCATATATAGTACTTTTTATGTTCTTTAGGTAGAGAAATATGAGGTTGCATGGTAGAGAGTATGTAGAGAGCATGCACATCATGCACGTCATGCAGTCAGACATGCTGATCATCAATGACATACATGCACATCTATCAAGAGGGAAAGAAACGAAGATGTTTTCTCCCTTCTCGTGATTTTCATTTTTTGTTCTTGCTTGAATCTAATCTTGCGTGTCAGCTCGGCTCGCACATAAATATCGGGTTGGTGCTTCGGTAGGCCTTTGGATGTGGGCTCGCCCTGCTCACTTGGAGATTCCCCCCCGTGGTTGCCCCCATTGGATGTTGGGATTTTCTAGCTACAATATACGTCATTTGAATATCAATATGTAAAATAATAAACCAAAAATGGACTTCTTAGCCTAATTTCGAGTACTTATACCCCTAGACCCATAGCTGAGGGGTCGCCCCCGACGCCCTCATCAATCATCAAGGCCTAAAAATCTCTCGCGCAAAATTCAAAACATTGCCAGCTTGCATCTTCATACTTTCACTTCCGCCTCTACAATAATCAGTAGCAAAGCTGAGTAGACGATACTATCACCTCACCCTTAACTTCTTCCTCATATTATACCATGGGAGAACCTGTTGTAGTGCAGGGAACGGCTATTTCCCAGCCTTACAACCCTTATGAACATAAAGCGTAAGTCAATGTCTTGTTTCTTACTTTTTTGTTATTGTCGTGCACCTTATCACATCGCAGTGCCCTCATATCAATTATACTAATAACATCCTCCATTCCTTACACTGCTCTACTACAGCGCCGCACCGACGGATCAACCAGTAGCTCAACAACCAGCTTCCAGCTCCGGGGCTGGGGAGGCTCAGCCAACAAAATGTCGTGACCCCATCTTCGCATTACTTCTTATCGGTAATGTAGCAGCGATTTGCGCTGTTGCGGGGATTTACGGTTCCACTGCATTTGATCAAAATCAGAACACCAGTGGCGAAAACTACGATGGTTACGTTGTTGCGGCTTTCGTCCTTGGAGCTATTGCCATGGTTTTCACCGGCTTCTGTCTGCCCATTATGATGTGCATTCCGATGATTTTGATCAAGGCGTCGCTCATTGGAATGTTAATCTTATCTGGAGTAATGATGGTGTTTTCTTTCATGTCTGGCAACATCATTGGTGGCATTTTTGGCGTGGTCTTTTTCCTCATTTTTGTTTGCTATGCACGTGCGGGTACGTTCATGTTTGTACATCAGCGAGAGTTGGAGAGCTGCACAATTCACCACGAACTAACATTCTTTTCTTCCATTATTTTTCACCAGTTTGGTCTCGTATACCATTTGCCAGTATCAACTTGCTTACCGCGTGCACTGCGGTGAAGAAAAACTGTGGCGTGATCTTTGTGGCCTATCTCTACGTGATCGTGGCTTTTGGATGGAGTATCTTGTGGTCGATTGCATCTGTTGGCGTTTATGATCAAGTTATCGCGACTGTCGATGGCGAAAGCACAATCAACTACGGTTACTACTTCCTTCTGTTCCTATCTTTCTTTTTCACCCATCAAGTAATCCAAAATTGTACTCACGTTACAGTTAGTGGGACCGTGGGAAGCTGGTGGTTCTCCCCCGAGCATTCTGGCTGCTGCTCTGGTGGTGTAATGGGGAGCGTCATTCGCACCCTTACAACATCCTTTGGATCAGTCTGTTTTGGTTCTTTGTTGGTGGCAATTTTACAGGCTACGAAAGCGGTAGCACAAGCTGCGCGTGGACAAGAAGGTGGCTCCTTCTTGCTTTGCATTGCGGAGGTAAGTTTGTATCTAAAAGACGTAACGGGGGTATTGTGATGTGCATACAAGTCCTAACTTTCTTCATTCCTCGCATCAGTGCATTCTTCAATGTCTTGCAGATATCTTGGAGTATTTCAACAAGTGGGCTTTTGTATACGTTGGCCTCTATGGTTACTCCTACATCGAAGCAGGCAAAAACGTCTTCACTCTATTCAAGAACCGTGGATGGGAGGCCATTATTGCAGATGATCTTATCTCAAATGTGTTTTTCTTTTTGAGTCTCAGTGTTGGAGGCATTTGCGCTGGAATAGGCTATGCGTTCAACGAAAATTCGTTCGGCGGCATTTTCGCTGACGCGATTGACACTGGTTTGTCTGTGTCTACAACCAATGCCGTGCTTGGCTTCATCATTGGTTTGGTTCTATCGAGCATCCTGTTCAGCACGATTGGAAGTGCTGTGAACGCCGTCATTGTGTGCTTCGCTGAGGGCCCAGCAGAGTTTGAAGCAAATCATCCTGAGCTCAGTAGGAAGATGAGAGAGACTTGGTTGCAGTTCTACCCAAACTGTGGTGCCTAAGCCAAGGGAATATACTCTAGATATGTTGGGTATGTGCTTAGTTTTCTGTTAACGTTTTGAGTGTATGTGTACGACGTAAAATAACAAAGATGGAATCGTCGTGCAACTACAAACTAATTTCATATTGCTAGTCATAATCATCATCATCTTCGATGATTTCTTTGTTCTGTCCGTGAGTATTCTGCGATGTAACTGATGTTTCTATTGCCTCACGTAATGCTCTATTTTCAACTACATCATTATCATTGTTGGAACCTCTTGCCTCGGCTGGCAGCTTTGAACCAGGTTTTGTCTTCTTGCGTGAATTGTTCTTCTGTTTTGTGTTGTTATTATTGTCTTCCAATCTTTTTCTCTTCTTGGCAGCAGCAGCATCATATTGAAATGCACTCTTTTCAGTCACTCCATCCAGAGCACCTTCTAAGAAGCTATATTCTTTCTGTGTCTTTACACTCTTTTTGATTTGAGCCAAGGTAACTAATGTACCATCTTTAGCAGTGGTATTTTTAGATGACGACTTTCTCTTCCGTGTATGTGATGCTTCCGTAGTAGACCTTGCCAAATCGCTGACAAACAAAGCGGAACAAGCAGCTATTAGCTCGACAGCCTTTGTCGATACTCTCCCTACATCATCATCTCTTAGTAGTTGAGCCTTGATTTTGGATATTGGGAATTTGCCATCGGAATCCATCTTGAGTTCAGTTCCGAGTGATAATAACTTTAAGATGGCTGCTGATCGTCAGCTACAATATAAATTGAAGACGACACGACGAAGGCTGGCGATTGAACTTATCCTCGACAATGTGAACATCAAAGTGATGGGAGTTGCTGTTGATTGTATTGTTGATGTTGCTTAGCTAATGTCCCTGTCATGCTGCATGTTGATTGTTGAGATATGTAGATGAATTCAAAAAATGAAAAATTCGGTAGCCGCCATCTCATCTCTCTTTGCCCTTTCCTCGACTAACATTAGTCGTGATGTGAACGTGGGCTGCGCTTGAAGCTTCCATACCAAGCAGAAAGTTTCTTCCTGGTTGTGCAAAAGGAAACCACAAGTGGACAGGGATCGAACATATGATAGATAGGCGCAAAAGCGTTCTCTCGCACACTACGACTGCGAGTGAATTAGCATAGATCATCAATGAAGTCATACCATTATCTACTAGACCTGCTTCGATACTCTTTATAGCTGACAGGATTGCCAGGCATTAGATTGTCAGGCATCCGACAAAGAGTTTCCCCTTCGAAGCTGTGCTCCTTAGCCCACGTTAGCTCATGGGCAAAACACATGTTGTGATTTAAAGATTCTGCCTAATCTCACTAGCTGCGTCTCTTACTTCCCGGGAATCATTCAAGAGACATTAATTACTCTTCCCCTTTCCACTGCCAATGCGGAATTTGAACCCAATCCGGTTCAATCTATCAAAGCGTTCAATAAGATCCTGGTTACCTTGGACTTTTCGGGTTGAATGAAACTTGCGATACACTTTCCTTTGTCTTTTTACCCATTCACCAAGTGATTTCCACTTGCCAGTTTCAGTAGATGGCACGTCGCAGTTTCCACTTTCGTCCTTGTACTTGCATAGATTCATAAATTGCATCTCCCAAGTTTCAACCTGTTGTTGAGAAAAATGATTGCCATTTACTTTTGCAGCGTTGCCTTTACCTAAACATCGACACATGCATATGCAGAGAGTTAGCAGGAGAGCTACCACAAAAACTTCGCCCACATACCATGACAACACACTCACCAATATAACACCTCAGACCGATCTCAACAAGCAAAGTCATCTTCTCCAATTCATCGTTGCTGCCACTATTGTCCCACTCACGCATCTTATAACGATTATACTTCACCCAGTTTCCCAACGATGGATTCTTGGGATATTCTTGTGGAACGTTAGTATGTCCGTGTTCTGCCTTGAATTCCTGTAAGTAGCATGCACACAAAATAGAATACATATCAGTGAATGAGCAAGCACTTGTGGGTCATCGATGATAAGGATGCTATGTGTAACTTACCTTCAAAGCTCTGTAATTCTTATACCACGAAGTATCTTTGTCAGCATCACAACGGAGATCGTTACAACACTGCTTACGATCCGATGCTTCGCTCGCCTCCATGCTCATGTCAGCATGAAGTCGTCCCATTGGCAAGTCAGGTCCAAGATGATGTTGTGGCTCGTGGAAGCTAGCAAAGTTGGGTTGCGCTACTGGCGAAACAATATTTGCATATGTTGGAACGGATCCAGCTGAAGCTGCACATTCATCGTCTTGCATAAACGCATCATTCTTCAACAAAGTGTCATCAGACAATACCTGGCCATGCACGCATCCATCGAGAGGAGACCGATCAGGGAGGGTAGAGCTTACTTCTTCCCCCCCTGATATCACTGACATATCATCATCAAATGCCAATCCAGGAGGAACCAATCCCGGAGGCACCCACGACGTGAGATCACAAGCCCACGAAGGGTGTTCGCAAGCAGCATCAACAGTGTTTGTTCCACCGCTCTGGTGCATGTCCGGCACGCATTCTGATTGATGTGCCTCATCCATATCTGCATACGAGTTGATCTTGGGCAGAAGACGCGGCGGTGTCACTTCTTTTTGGAAGAGGTCAGTATTGGAAGGCCTACCAGAAGACAACTGTGAGGGTGGAAGGTGCTCTCCGAACATGATGGTCTGATATCTGAGGTTGATGGGCGGCCCGTAGGTTGATAGGAAAGCACTTTTTGCTCTAGCACTTCAATCGTCACGTCTTACAGTTGTTTGTATTCTTTAGAGAGGCACAGCGATTTGTTATCATACACCAAATTGTTTGAAGGGTAGATTGTTCTGAAAGTGCGAATGTGGCACAGAGTGGCTCTCGATGGACTCTTGACCTGCTCTAGACGCAGACTGATTGCCGTCTTCGGCACAACACAGGAGCCCACGGATTTGGCTTCGCTCCAACCCGGACTTCAAGCCCCGACTGAAAAGCTCATGTGTTTCACTTCATATTTCATGTGTAAGTAACACAGGAGGATGCTCGTCTCAAACGTCAAAACCAAAACCAATTTGGTAGCTCCTCATCCCTCCTAAATCGACGCATGCTAGCATCGGCGATGAAGAAGAGTCCGCAGCAGCCCTCCCTGACGGTGGGATCGCTTCATCCTCTAGACGCGGCGTTACATGATGTTATTATCACTGCTAGAGAAGTAGCACATGACAAGCCATCCGCTGTGAGTTTGTGTGTTGAGACGGGGGCCAATTGTTGGGTGAAAAAATTAGGTGCGCCGAATGAAGTGAAAAAAGTGTGAGAATCTGGCGGGAGAGTTCCAATCCTGGCGGGAGAGTTCCAAATTGGCGGGTCGGTAGGTAAAATTTGGGAGCGAGTACGAAAAAGTAAAAAATGCGCATGCCGACAAACCATCCACCTGAGAGCAATGGCGATACTGCAGCAGCAGACGCAAAAATAATGGCAACCGAGCAGCTCCAGTAGGCAATAAGCAGTGTAAGAAACGGCTCTATACATATGTATCGATTATTCTAAGCAACAATACTCTAGAAGCTGCTTGCATTGAGGTTGGCCGAAGAAACAAAATTTTATCCACAAAACTAAAAAATGACAAAGCCGGGTAAATTTAGCATTCAGCTATCAGGGACCTTCATCCTACTCTCCATAATCATTTCAACCCTACTTGCATTCTCGGTAGGATGGATTTCTCGTCTCGTACTCTTAACAAGTGCGGGTATCAATCCATTCCACAGTGACTCCACAGCCGTCGCTTTACGAGAAGCCTCCTCCGCCTCCTCCTCCGCAATTGATGCCATTCTCGACGATGCAAGCAGCAGGGGCATGTCCGGAAAAGACGTCATAAAACAACTCCCTGCACCCAAAGTTCTCGCCGGGAAGCAAGTGCCCTATACCACCTACACATCCAAAAGTTTCCCCAATGAGGGGACGAGCACCAGTAACACACTGCATATCGACCGTACTGTGCCATTGTATATTAGTGCGCAGAGTAAAAAGGAATTTGATGGTGGTCCAGATTTTCGCAGTGATACGAAGAAGAGTACGGGGGATGATAAGGGCTGGAAACCTTTGAATGCGGATCCGCCCTGTGATGCATGCTCTCGTGGTAAAGAGAAGAAGAATGAATTATCAACAACAACAGAAGGGGAGGACGACTCTGCGGAAGCTTCTTCTATCAATGAAGATGGTCACAATGACGATTCCGATGGACTCCATCTCCCAGCAGGACAGCATCTCCTCGTGGACATTAAAGATGTTGATTCCGAATTTCTCAACTCGGAAGAACGTTTGGCATCGGCAATGATTGATTTGACCAATGAATCCAAACTCACCCTCCTATCCTACCATTGTCACTCTCTTGTCCCCATTGGGGTAAGTTGCGCGGGAGTACTTTTGGAAAGTCACGTTGCATTCCACACATGGCCATTGGAGGGTGTAATTACGTTGGACTTGTTCACATGTGGTGGGGGGAAGTTGGTCCCGTTAATGCCACTCATTGAAAGGTTATTTTCTGTGAAACAAACTCCATCGGAGGGAGAGAATGAAGAGGATATACCGGAACCGACCTTGTTGTGGGCGCATAAGCTTCGTGGATTCCGCGAGGGATTTGCTCCTGGCTATGTTCGCACTAGTAATCCTCTGGATGAGGGACTTGGGTGGTCGGTATTGGGACGACTTGATTTCGATATGAAGCGTCCACTGCTTTCCACCAAGACGGCATTTCAACACGTTGATATTTATGAGGTTATAAATCCTGACCATCGCGATTTGGAATCTTACCAAATGTCTCTTTCAAACACTGATGGCGCATATGAATCGATGCATCCAGAATTGTTTATTCCCAACAAAATTCTCTTCTTGGATGGAGTCCAACAAAGCACTCTTTATGGGGATGCCCCATATCACGAAAGTATCGTCCATCCTGCCATGTTTACGCACGAGAATCCCAAGAGAGTTGCTATTATTGGAGGTGGAGAGGGTGCAACTTTGAGAGAGGCGCTAAAACACAACACTGTTGAGAAGGCGGTAATGATTGAAATTGACGAGGATGTCGTACAATTATCACGTGAATATCTAAAAGAGTGGTCAGACTGTTCGAATCTTGTTGGCAGTGCCAACGACTGCTTTGAAGATCCTCGAGCTGAAGTGCGATATGAAGATGCAACGCAATACTTTATATCTGGTTTCCCTACCGACGAAGCAGTAAATGGAAGTGACAAGTTTGATGTGATTGTGATGGATTCACTTGATCCCAATGTCAAAATCTCATACGCTGTGGATCTTTATTCAAATGACGCTTACATTGAGTCCTTATACAATGGATTGACCGAGTCTGGAATTCTGGTAATACAGCTAGGGGAAAGTAACACGGATGACGACCCGGCAGATGAAGTAGGAAAGTTTGAGAATCGGGCAATCATTAAGGACAAATTGAAAGAGGTTGGATTCAAGAGTATGCACATTTATACCGAGGTACGTGGTAGTGGACACTCATACTGTGTTACTATTTGATGCACTGTTTCTTACATGTCTAACTTCTTGTTCTGTAACTTCTTAGGAACACTGTGAATTTCAATGGCCATGGACCATCCTCGTAGCATTCAAAGATGCCAACACAAAACAGAACTGGCACCGCAGCGCGGCAGAGACTGATCTCGAAATACGCAAGCGCCTCCTGACAACCAAATCAGGACACCCAGCTCTACGAAACTATGATGGTGCAACTCATTATAATTACCAGCTACCTCCAAAGTCATTTGAGATTAGTTATTGTCGTCAGGAGGAGACTCCGGATGAATGCGCCATGTTGACTACAGATGAGTTCGTGGGTGTGGTTGCAGAAGAAGACGATAGTAGTATTGCATACAACCCTGTATTGGAAAGACGCTTGAATCACAAAGTGAAAGCAGACAAATTGGCAATGTAAGATTGAAGGGCTTTTCCTTCATTGCAAGAAGCAGAACATTAGGATAAAATTAATAAACGTGAATAAAGTTCGAACTATAAAACTTTGGTGGATGTGATTGCAGGCAGGCAGGAGAGGACTCTGAAGAAAGTCTGCGGAGGCATACAATACCGACTGGATCACC
>Ga0209652_1003229_pt1 | contig 12132 bp, 8 predicted proteins | sample SaaInl74LU_5_DNA_FD_184641 | JGI IMG/M metagenome (GOLD analysis project Ga0209652, IMG submission 184641) | Marine microbial communities from expanding oxygen minimum zones in the Saanich Inlet - ESP_74LU_5_DNA (SPAdes) (version 2) | ecosystem: Environmental > Aquatic > Marine > Intertidal zone ...
GCGGGCGACCCGAAGCGCGCCCGAACCGAGGACCCCTTGAACACCACGGTGCACGGGCGTTGCCCCTTATGCGACTACGTGTTCGTGGGGTCGCAGGGCGTCCCGGGGCACTACAAGTGGCACATGAACAAAGGATCGACGCGGGAGGAGATTGAGGCGGGGCGGGCGGCGTTGGCCGAGCACAAGGCGTACATAGAGGCGAAGAACGGCCCGGCGCGCGCCGCGAAACCGCCCCCGCCCGAGATCAAGCCTGACCCCGAGATCAAGCTCGAGCAGCCCGAGATCAAACTCGAGCCTGAGATCAAGCAGGAGCCCTTCACCATCCGCGGCTACTTCGGCATCGGCGAGTGAAGACATAAAGAAACGCGGGAACATCACGAAAGACGCACAAACGTCGATCACACGCCCTCTACTCTTGAGACCCCCCTCCCCCTCGCCGCGCGCGCGCGCCGCCTGCGTATCGTCGCCGCGGCCGCCAGGACGACAAACGCGGCGCCTCCCCACACCGCCTCGGGGTGGGGACGGCCCGGTGACACCGTCGACGCCGTCCCCGGTTCGATCCGCCGCGGCGCGACTTTCCCACCCCCGAACCGACGCGCGCTCGTTTCTCCCGCCCGAAGCCGGTCCGCGGCGGCGTCTGCCGCGGCGGCGTCCGCCGCCGCGCCCCCGAGCCCGTCGCCCCCGTCGACGCGCACCATCTCGAACACCAAATCCACACCGTCCAGCGGGTCCACCGTCACGGTTTTCTCGTCGGCGACGTACCCCGGCGCGGTGGCCGTCACCGTCACTAAAAACGGCGTCGTCGCCGCGTCGTCGCCCACCGGGTCCCTCTGACCCGAAACCGGCCGAGCGAAAAACCCAAGCGCGTTGGGCGCGAACGGGAACTCCACTCCTTTGACGGTCAAAGCCGCGTTCGCGATGGGTTCGGTCGTGGTGGCGTCCAGCACGAACCCTCGCAACGCGCCGCGCGTCGCCACCGTCGCCGCGGCGAAGATCCCGCCTCTGTGCTCGCGCCACAGCCTCCCCAGCTCGCTCGCCTTCGGGAACTTCAAGTCGTTCACCTCGATCGTCACGCTCATCGTGCCCGTCGCGATGTAGTGCCAGTCCTGCATCCCCCCCCAGAGCGGGTACCACTTCGCGCCGTTGGTGATCCCTCCCTTGAACTCGCGGCTGTCGTGCATGGTGGGGTGCCCGTCCGCGTACGCGCGCGCCAGCCGACGGAACGCCGCGTCGTCCGGGCACCGCGCGTACTCGGCTTTTTTTGAGTTGCGTTTCGCGTCCCAGGGGTAATTGGCGACGACGGCGCCCTCGTGGAAACTCAGCGCGCCGGTGACGTTCACGGTGCGGCTCCAAGAAAGCACAGCCGCGGTCTCCGGCTGGCGCGTCTCCAGCGCGTCCGCGGGCAGGGAGATGGAAAGATCCGTATCGCTCTGTTGTCGCGTTCGTGACGAAGATCGCGCCGGCGATATATACTGATCCGGCCAGTCGCGGTTCAGGTCGACGCCGCGCGCGTTGGCTCGCGCGCGCGCCGCGAAGCCGTCGGGGTTGAGCGTCGGCGCGAAGAACAGACGCGCGTGCGTCGCGAGCCACGCCGCGGTCTCGACAAAACGCTCGTCCCCAGGTTCGGGGGAGGTGATATCCCCGGGGACGGCGACGCCGCTCGTCGCCGCGCCGCCGGCGTTTGCCGCCCCGCACACGAGCTCGGCGAGGCGCAGGATGAGCTCCCGTCCCACCGGCTCGTCCCCGTGCATGTTCCCGAAGAACGCGAACGAGGGCTTGGCCTGCGTCCTGCCCGGGTCCGAGGACACCTCCAGCACGCGCATCTCCTCGCCCTGTACGCTCGTGCCGATGCTGGTCACCGAGGACATGCCCGCGCACGGGCCCGCGTGCAGCGCATCGAGCGCGGACGCCAGATCGGCGTTCGAGCGATACCTCCACTCCGACGGGGGGAGCGCCGCGTCCGCGCGGGTCACACCCGCGAGCGCGGCGAGCGCGAGCGCGACACGCGCGAACGCCGGAGCGGAGACACGCCGCGCGAGCATCGGGCGAGCCGACGCGACGTGTGACGCCGCGCGGTGCCCGGCGGGAATGTCGGCCCTTCCGGTGCCGATTCGCGCAAGCCGCGGAGAGCGACTCTTTCGGACGATCGAGATGTCGGACTTCGAAAGATCCCGCGTGAAAATCTTTCGATGGCATTTTTCTCCGTTCGTGACTCAAGAATCGGGAGCGAAACGCCGAAGGAAAATCCGTTTCGGGCCGTTTACGTACCCCTTCTCGCGCGACCGCGCGGTCGCCCGCTGGGCCGCGGTCGCGTCCGCACACGCACTTCGCACGGCGCATCGTCGCTGCCGCCGCGAACCTCGTGACCTCGTACCTTGCGCGACCCGTGAGACCTCGCGTCTGGCGTCCGCGCGCACGCCGAGGATGGTTCCGCCCAGCCCGCACGCGGGCCCGGGGACGGCGACTCCGCATCACGGTTCGATTTGGGGGAACAACAAGGAGAACGCCGCGGGCGTGACCCCCGGACCCATGGCGTACGGGACCACGCCGGGCGCGAAAACCAACGCTGAGAGCGTCGCGGAGGTGCGCCGCCGCCCTGATACGTCGGTCACGCGCGTTTCCGCGCCGATTCCGCGACCCCGAGCCCGCCGCCGACCGCGTCTCGACCCGTGACCCGTGTGCATCGGCGTTTCCGAGACCGCCGAGACCGCGCTCGGGACCGGACACCCGGAGACGAGCGATCGCAGCGAACCTCGTCGCTCGAGCCGAGCGCGACGCGGACCGAGAAACCCGTCCCGAGCGCGTCCGCTGACCCTTCCCGTCCCCCCCCGCCTCGCCTCGCCGGCCGTCGCGCCCCGACTGATCGCTCCCCGAATATCCCGAAACGCGCGCTCGAACGACGAACGACACGCCCGTCGCGTTTACATTTTTTACACTTGTCTCGCGTCTGCGTCTTCGCGAACAGAGAGTCGAGCGCATGAAGGAACGCGTGAAGAACCTGTCCACCCCCGCGCGCCGCCCCACCGCGGCGTGCGACGTGATGGACTCCGCGGGCGCACCGCACGTCACGTTCGCGCCCGGGGTGGGAGGCACGCCCGCGATTGGCGCGCACTCCGCGCAGCCGCACACGCCCGCCGCGCCGGGATCGATGCTCGCGCACGGCGCGCACAAGACGCCCGCGCCTTCCGTCTCCGCGCGGAGGACGCCCGGCGTCCCCTCGACGCACTACGCGAAAACTCCCGGCGCGGTTTCCGCCGGCGGGAGCGTCTCGCGGCACAGGACGCCGGGCGTGCCCGCGCATCACAAGACGCCTCGCGAGCCGACGCGGAACCCGGCGGACGCGATGCTTGTCGAGTACCTTCGCTCCGTCGGCGTGACGCCTCCGCACGTGCGCGGCGAGCGCGAGCGTCTCGTGGCTGCTCTGCGCGAGAACCCCTGCGCCAGCACGTGGTGCGAGTTTCTGGAGGCGGAGGAAGCCGCGCTCGGGGACGATACCACCACGGCTGGAGTGGCTGGCCGCAACGGCGTCTCGCTGTTTCGCCTGTTTGAACACGCGACGCGCGCGCTTCCTCCGGTTTCTCGCGCGGCGCCGCACGAGACGCAGGGGTACTACCTGCGTCTGTACCTGGGCCTCGCGAGGCAGCAGATGGCGAGCAACATGGACGACGCGCGCGATACGTTCAAGTACCTCAAGTCGGAAGGGTTCTGGCAGAAACACGCCATGTTCTGGTCCGAGTGGGCGGCGTTTGGGTACCGGTACAAAGGCCCGGAGAAGGCGCTCAAGATTCTCGAAAAGGGCATCGAGAGCGGCGAGGTGGCGGAGGGACTCGGCGTTCTGCACGACATGAAGGCGTCCATCGCGGGCGGGGTGTTCGGTGGTGGAGCGCACGACGCGAGCGCGGCAGGAAACGACACGCAAACGCAAACGCAAAATACAGGCGAAGGAAATCGAGGAGGTGTCTCTTCGTCGGACGTCGCGCCGCGCGCCGCGCCGCACGTCGGGTCGGCGGCGCCGACGCCGAGGCTCCGCGCCGGCGGCGGCGAGTACGCGCACACGTCGACCATCCCGCCGTTCGCCGGCGCCGCCGCGGACGACGCGACCGTCCCGGTGCCGAACTCTCTCTTGGCGCGCCAAGCCCTGAACGACGAGAACGCGCCGCCGAGGGAAAGTCGGGAAATCCGCGTGCCGAGGGAACAAGAGCGCCGCGACGCGACGGAGGACGTGACCATGGAGATTTGTTCGCAGGGACACGCGGCGCGCGCGCGCGGAGAAGCGCCTCATCTCACCTCCTCGCGGTACGCTCCGACGCGCATGGAGGAAGAGGCGACGGTGGCTGTGCCCGCGCCCGCGCCGGCCGCGTTCTCCAGGCAGCAGTCCGCGCCCGCGGCGATGGTGGCCGCGGGCAGGCAGCACGCCACCGCGCCGGCGTCGTCCACGGCGGCGGCGCGCGCGGCGGCGCACGCGGCGGCGCACGCGGCGTCGGCGGCGGCGAGCGCCGCCGAGGACGCGGCGGCGAGGAAGGCTGAGGAGAAGAAGAAACGCCCCAAGATCCGCGAGAACTCCGAGATGGTGATCGTGCGCGGGGTGAAGTACCTGAAGCTGGAGTGCGTCGGGCAGGGCGGGACGTGCAAGGTGTACAAGGTGCTGTGTCCGAAGCGCAAGACGTACGCGCTGAAGCGCATTAAGCTCGCCGGACGCGAAAAGGAGACGGTTGCGGGGTTCATGGACGAGATCCGTCTGCTGCAGGGTCTGCGCGGGCGGGACAACATCATTCAGCTCGTGGACGCGGAGGTGTGCAAGAGCGAGGGGCTGATCTACGTCGTGCTCGAGTACGGCGAGATCGACCTCGCTCGGCTGCTGTCGAAGCGCGAGAAGCAAGCCAAGGCGCGCTCGAAGAGCCTAGCCTCTGCGGCGTCGGGGGGAGGCTCGTCCGGGTCGTCCGGGATGATCGACGACAACTTCCTGCGCCTGTACTTTGAGCAGATGGTGGAGGCGGTGGGGACGATCCACGAGCAGAAGATCGTGCACAGCGACCTGAAGCCCGCCAACTTCCTGTTCGTGGAGGGTGCGCTGAAGCTCATCGACTTCGGCATCGCCAAGCAGGACACGAGCAAGTCGGACACCACGAACATCGTGCGCGACCACCAGGTTGGCACCGTCAACTACATGTCTCCAGAGGCGATTCTCAACGGCCAGCCCAGCGCTCTTGGCGGCCCACTGAAAGTCGGCCGCGCGTCGGATATCTGGTCGCTCGGGTGCATCCTGTACCAGATGGTGTACGGCCAGACCCCGTTCGCGCGCATCAACGGCATGATCCCCAAGCTGCACGCCATCACCGACCCGAAACACGAAATCCCGATGCCCCCGGTTGCCAACCCGCACCTCGTCGATCTGATGCGCTCGTGCCTCGCCAGGCACCCGCACAGAAGAATCACCATCGACGGCATCCTGAAGCACCCCTTCTTAAGGCCGGCGGCGGCGGAGGTGGCGGCGACGCCGGGGAGAGGCGGCGCGGGCGTCGAGGCGGCGTCGCCCGCGCCCGCCAGCGGGCTCAGCGCGAGCCAGCTCACCAACCTGCTCGAGCAGATCCAGAAGCACGGCGCGGACGTCGACGTCGGCGCCGTGACGCAGGAGGTGTTTCGGCAAATCGCCGCCGGCGCGTCGGAGGTGAGCGTCTCGCCTTTGCTCCGGAAACACGCCAAGAAGAAAGAAAACGGAGGGACAGAGGGACACGGAGGCGACGAGGGCGTCGCGCGGGACGGCGGCCAGAGCTCTTCGGGGTTGACCCAGGACATAGGCGCGTTGGCGATGGGCGCGAGGTAACGATGACGGATCGATCGATTGAGCGATCGACCCGGGGGGGGGGTACATTGGTTTTTTTGACGTCTGACACGAAAGTTTCACGACGCGCGATTCGTCGCGCTCGGCGCGCTCGACACGAACGCGTCACAAAAGTCGGTGATCCATACGGCACCTACGACGCCGTTTCGAAGGGCTTGAACACGGCCATGCGCTTGAACACCTCCTTTGACGCGATTTTCGTTCCCGCGGACCCGTCTTTAAGCTTGGGCGTGTACGTCCGCTCGACGATCATGGTGTCGTCGCCCTCCAGGCGCCGCTGCGTGGTTTCCCACCCGAGCGGCGTGACGCTCTCCGTGAGGTGCACGTACCCCACATCGCCGACGTCCTCCCAAGTGGTGTTGCGGAACACGTACCCGGCGTCCTGACCGAACAGCTCGCTGTTCCCCTCGAAGGGCTCCTCCCACTCGCCGAGCGGGTACACGAGTTTCCTCACGCCCCGCCCGGTCCCGGGATCGGTGATGACGAGAAACTCCCCATCCTCCTCGCCGGTCTCCCGCCACTCCTGCTGGTACGGCGCCACCGCGCGAGCCGCCGCCTTCTCGGGGGTCAGGCCGTGCGCCTGCAGGTACTCGACCGACCCGACGCTCTTCTCGCCCTCGCGGCGCCACATCCCCACGAAGCTGGCGGAGGAGGAGGCACCCGCCATCGCGACCGCGCGACAGCGGTGCGCAGCGCGAGACGCGCGACTACCCGGGCGCGGCGAGGCGAGGGCCGAGACCGAGGAGGGGCTGGAGACGCTCGAGCAGAACATGCGGACGCGCGGTGAAGCGCGGGGACCGATGTGCTCGCGTCGACGCCGTGTCGCGCGCGGCGTTATGCGTTCACGCGGGTGGCACTCATAAACTCCACAAACGCGTGACTCCCGGGACGGGCGAGACTTATCGTCGATCGATAAGCTTCCCCCGAAAGTCACGACACGTCACACATCCAGTCGCCTCACGCCACCGACATGTCTGCCTTCACCCTCTCCTCCACTTTCAACGTCGCGCGCACCGCGGGTCTCTCCAAGTCCCGCGCCGCGAAGGTACGTCGCGGGGCCCAGCGTCGACCCGTCCTCTCTCCTTCCCCCGCGACCCTTCCGATCGGACGGTTCGCCCGAAACGTCAAAGTAACAAACCAAGGCGATCATAAGCGCGCGACGCGTCGTCGTCCCCGCGCGCGTCCCAGACGCGCGTCCCTGACGTCTCCGTCCCCACGCCACGCCTCGTGAACGCAGACCACCCGCCGCGCCGCCGTCGCCACCAAGGTGCGTCCCCCATCGCCCCAAACGCGTTTCGATCCGCCTTCGATCGGCTTCGCGAAGCCCCCTTTTCGAGAAAGCCGACGACACGTGGGCGCGCGCGCTCGCGCGAAGACTCCCTTTTTCGCTTTTCCGCGCGCCACTTCGCGAAAAGTCTCTCGGTTCCTGACGCCTTCGTCTCTCTCCAAACCTCCAAACCCGAAACCAAAACCGACCACGAACGTCGCACAGGCCGCGGTCAAGGTTGGCGACGCCGCCCCCGACTTCACCCTGATGGGCGCCGGGTTCGAGACCACCGCGCTGTCTTCCCTGAAGGGCCAGAAGGTTGTGCTCGCGTTTTTCCCCGCCGCGTTCTCGGGCGACGCCGACGGCGGGTGCCAGTGCCAGCTGGCGTCCCTGCAGTCCATCGACAAGGAGGACGGCATCTCCGTGCTCGGCATCACGCGCGACACGCCCTTCGTGATGGGCCCCTGGTCCGAGTTCGCGGGCATCAAGTGCCTGTCCGACGTCTCCAACAAGACGCAGGAGGCGTACGTCGGCACCATCGACTTTGGCAAGTTCCTCGACGACCTCGACGTGTCCACGAACATGGCGGGCTACATCTCCTCCAAGCGCGGCTGCGTCGTGCTGGACGAGGACCAGAAGGTGATCTACACCTGGGCCGGCATGCCCGACCAGCTCCCCGACGTGACCGAGATCCAGGCCGCGCTCGGCATCGGCAAGGTCAACTTCGAGTGAGGTGTCGATGTGAGTCGTGCGGACGCGCGTGAGGGAACGTGAAGAAAGATGTACGACGTCGTCGACGCGTCATCGTGCACTACGTGTGTTTACTTACGCATAATGGAAACATAATATCATACAAAACCGCGGGGGCGTCCGCGCTTCCCGCGCTTCCGACAGTCTACACCGCTCACGCCTCTTTCCGCTTCGAAGCCTTGCCCGGCTTTCGCACCGCGCGGCTCGTGCCCTTGACGAGCTGCCAGACGCAGAACGCGAAAATCACGGGTTGGCCCACCAGGCACGCCGCCGCCAAAACCGGCAGGCGCAGAAGCTCCAGATTTGTGAGGTCCTTTTCGGTGCGGCACGCGTCGCGCAGTCTCCCTTCGGCGGCGCCGTGCTCTATTTCGCCGCGCGCCGCGGCGGCGTCCACCTCCGCCCACGTGCCCTCCAGCGCGGACAAGGCCACGCGCTTGGAGATCTTCACCACACCGTCGTCGCCTCGGATGTTCAGCGCGATCGAACCGGCGACGGATGCTTTCGTCTCGGATTTCGCCGCCGGCGACGGCGACGCGCGCGCGTCGTCGTTCGCCGCGTCCGTCTCCGCCGCGTCGTCGTCCCCGAAATCGATCGCCACCTCCCCCCAGTTGCGATGGATGAAGCGCGCGCGCTGCAGCCCGCCGACGTCCGGCCAGAGCCAGCGCGGCAGGAACGCGGGGATGAGCAGGCGCACGAACGCTCTCAGACCGTGTTTTTTCGTCACCTCGTCCAGTATGCCGTGCGTCATCCCGCTGCTCGTGATCTCGACGAGCTCGTACGGCAAAACGCACCGCGGCGGGCTGGCGATGATCTCGGCGTGGTGCACGTCCCCGGAGAGGAACACGACACGCGCGCGCGAGCGCTCGACGAGGTCCAGCAGCCGCTTCTTCTCGTTCGGGAACTCGTTCCAGCTCTCGACGCCCTCGAACAAACCGTCCACCAGCTTCTGCGTCTCGGCGTGCACCTGGATGGACGAGCCGATTATAACGACGTCGACGGGATCGTCGTCTGACTCCTCGCTCTCGATGAACGGTTCGCGGTATTCGCGAGACGCGCCATCAGACCCGGAAGGAGTTGCGGAAGGAGCGTCGTCTGCGCTTGTTACGCCCACGCGTCGTGACCCCGGCACACCCAGAGCCCTCTCCAGCCACCGCCACTGGTCCTCGCCCAGCAGCTCGCCCCGCTCCAAACGCTGGTGGAACCGCGTGTCGAGCAAAATCAGCCGCGCGCTTCGGTTTTTATCGCGCCCCAGGTTTCGGAACGTGTGGTGCGCGTAGACACCGGCTCTTTCCCGCCTCGGCGAGTCCGCCGGTACCCCGAGGAAGTCTAGGAACACCTGCTTGGCGAAGGGCTTCTCCTCCCACTCCGCGCCCGCGTTGTTGAACCCGAAATCGTGGTCGTCCCACGTGCCGACGATCTTCGTCTCCCTCGCGAGCGCGGCGTACTCGGGATGTTCGAGCTGCGTCTCGAACGCGGCTCTGTGTCTCTCGTTGCCGACGTACGCGCGCGTGCCGTTCACCTTGCCGTCCGCGTAGATGACGTCCCCGAGCCACACGAACGCGTCCGGCGCGACGGCGCGCACCGCGCCCCACACGCTCTGCGGCTTGTCGTGGCGGCTGCAACTGCCGAACGCGAAACGCAGATCCGCGCGGTCCAGGTGCGCGGGGGGAGGGACGCCCGCGGGCCTCGAGCCGTGCGCCACGCCCGCGCGCAGGATGCACGACAGGAGCGCGAGGACACACAGCGTGGTGCTCTTGTGCGTCATCGTTCTCCTCCCGGGACGCGTCTCGCGGGACCGCGGGCGCGCGAGGACACCCGTCACGAGATCTGACTCGGCGAGACGGATAAAACGGACGACGCGGCCCGCGTCGCGACGCGCGTCAGTCCACCCCGCCGTCGCGTGCGACTTCCGGCTCCGTCGCGCGGGGTCAGCCCAGGCGCGGGAGACTCGAGGGGCGAGCGCGACGTGCGAAGGCGGTGCCTCGCGCGCGCGTCGTTGTGCCCGCGCACGCGCGAAGCCGCACGGAACAAACCCAACGCGAAAGCGAACAACTGTTCGATAAACGCGGCTGGCTGGCTGTCGCTCGGCTTCTCAAGGAGTTAGAACCCCTCGTCCGCACACAGAATCGGATTCTTTTGCAGACTGTTTGCCATTTGCACTCTCAGAATATTCCGGAATCGACGAGCGGAAAGCGGAATCGAGAGCAGCGAAAGTCGGCCAATATACATGGTATCGGCGCCTCGCCTCGCGTGTTTTTTGCGCGATTTCGCCGAAGAAAAACCGAGGTCCGCGCGCCCGGCTCTCCCTCTTTGCGACGCGCAGAGCTGTTCTAGAACAACTCGGCAGCCATGCCTAAGACGCAGGACGTCGTCACGCGTGAATACACCATCAACCTCGCCAAGGCGGTTCATGGGATCACCTTCAAGAAGAGGGCTCCTCGTGCGGTGGCTGCGGTGCGTACCACCCCGGCGACCGAGCACGCGCGATTTTCTAGGGCTACGGCGCGGGCGTTCGCGGGCGACCGCGGGCGTGCGACCGCCCCGCGACTCCGGAGCGACGCGCTCGGTCGCGAGGCGTGTCGTGCGGACCGAGCGCCGGCGTCATCCCGGCGCACGCGACCTTCCGGCCGGCGCCGCGGTCGGGTTTCCCGACGCACCCATCGTCGCGTTTTTTCCATCCATCGCCGCGCGCGAGGAAACACCGCTGACCCCATCCCCCGCGCTCTCGCACACGCAGGTGAAGAAGTTCGCCCAGAAGACCATGAAGACCTCGGACGTGCGCGTTGACGTGAAGCTCAACAAGGCTATCTGGTCCAAGGGCATCCGTAACGTGCGTCTCCCCCCGCGCGCGTCTCTCCCCGGCACACCACCGCGCGCGTTTCTCGATGGGGCTAGGGTTTTCGCTCGCGCGACGGACGCTGACCGTCTCGCTTTCGTTTTTTCTCCGCGCGCAACAGGTTCCCCGCAAAATCCGTGTGCAGATCTCCCGCCGCCGCAACGACGACGAGGACGCGGAGGAGGACCTCTACTCCTACGTCACCGTCGCCGACACCCCCGAAGGGTTCTCCGGTCTCGGCACCAAGGTTGTCGACGACGCGTAATCGTCGCGACGATTACGTGTGGTTCGGGTCTAGTTTGGGTTGCGCGCGCGCTCCTCGTCTCCGGCGCGAGGCGGGGTTGCGCGCGCGCGTGAGATCTCGTGGGCGCACGCGAAAGGAGGAGGCGTTTGTAATCTGCCGAAGTTCTTTCCATCCGTGAGCATCCGATAGCTCGTTCGAACGCTCCGGAGCCGGTTCGCGGCGCTCCGCGAAAGAAAAGCGTCGTTTTGGAAAGGAAACAGTCCACGACGTTGTTTCGCGTCCTCTCTGCGTCTTGTTCCTCCTGTCGATGTGCTCGTCTCGGTTGATTGTCAAACCAACATCGTACGCGCGCCTTGTCGACTCGCTGACGTTGGATTGCGTCGCGCGCACGGCAGAGCGAGGCGCCGGCGGCCGCGATGCCGAACTCCCGCGTGTTCCTGGACATCGACTTCGACTCCCACCGCGAGAAGTACGCGCGCGCTGCGGCGTTCGTGGAGGCGACGGACCTGCGGTACGGCTTCAGCAGCAAGGAGATCGCCGAGCTGGGCGGCGGGGAGAAGCAGCGCGTGTTGGAGCTGTACGCGGACGACTTCGACTGGTCCGACAAGGGCCCGATCGAGATCGAGCCCGCGGAGGAGGAGCGGCTGGTCATCGAGCTGTTCGACGACAAAGCGCCGATGGCCGTGGAGAACTTCAAGGCGCTGTGCGTGGGCGACCGCGGCGTGAGCAAGAACTGCGGGGTGGCGTACTCGTACAAGGGCGTGCGGTTTCACCGCGTCGTGGCGGGATTCATGGCGCAGGGCGGCGACTTCGCGATGCAGAACGGCTCGGGCGGGGAGTCCATCTGGGGCAAGAAGTTCAAGGACGAGAAGGATGGGTTGCGACTGAAACACGAGAATCGGGGGGTGCTGTCCATGGGGAACACGGGGAAGAACTCCAACGGGTCGCAGTTCTTCATCACGTTCGCGCCGTGCAAGGCTCTCGACGGGAAGCACGTGGTGTTTGGCCGCGTCGTGGACGGGTTCGGGGTGCTGGACAAGATGGAAGCGGTCGCGGTCGAAGCGGGGGGGGTCACGGAGGAGCCCACCGTGCCGGTGGTCATCGCGGACTGCGGGATGATGCCGTGATGAGAACAACATGGGTGTCCACCTATAGGCGTTTCGCGGGGTTCCGAGAGACGCGCGGCGCGCGCG
>Ga0209652_1003230_pt1 | contig 12132 bp, 8 predicted proteins | sample SaaInl74LU_5_DNA_FD_184641 | JGI IMG/M metagenome (GOLD analysis project Ga0209652, IMG submission 184641) | Marine microbial communities from expanding oxygen minimum zones in the Saanich Inlet - ESP_74LU_5_DNA (SPAdes) (version 2) | ecosystem: Environmental > Aquatic > Marine > Intertidal zone ...
ACAATCTGCCACAACAATAGGCAATACACTTTCTGATCTGAAGAACACTTCTTTTATCCGTTGCAGTTTGAGTTTGAGCTGTTGCGGGTTGCCCCATCCTGTAGTTTGCCATTTATATTTTTTCGTTTCTGCCATTTATATGCCATTTATATTGAGGTTAATTATTGGGTTATTCTTCCATCTAGGTTGAGCCGCCATTTTTATTATATTTTTTCTGCCATTTATATTGGGGTTAAAGGTAGGGGTTAATATGTATCTGGCCTTTGTTGACGGCCATATCGTATCTCACGCTGTGATTATGGCAATCAACAGCTTCTAGAGTGACCAATTATAGTTAGCCATGATAGTATAGAAGCTAATTTTACACGGCTCAAGCATTTGTTAGACGTATCGACGTCGCTATAACGTCGTAGGTGACCTGATGAGGCCATCTGAGACAACCGTCAGCTCTACTCTCTACCACCATATCGTATCTCACGCTGTGAATATGGCAATCAACTGCTTCTAAAGACCCATTATAGTTAGCCATGATGGTATAGAAGCATTTTTACCACGGCTCAAGCATCGGTTGGTCGTATCATCGTCGCTACAACGTCGTAGGTGACCTGATGAGGCCATCTGGGTCGCCGCAGCTCCTTAGTTGACGGCCATATCGTATCTCACGCTGTGAATATGGCAATCAACAGCTTCTAGTGACCCATTATAGTTAGCCATGATAGTAAAGACGCATCTTTATCATGGCTCAAGCATTGGTTGGAAGTATAGGCGTCACTACAACGTCGTAGGTGACATGACGATAGTTTAGAAGTAGATTTGTCACTACTCATGCTTTTTTATGCATGTATCGGCGTCGCTGCAGCATCGTCGGTGTCCTGATGAGGCCCTTTGGGATTGTCGCCTGCAGCTCTGAATAACTTTATTTTCCGTTCTACCTTCTTATGCTTGCCTGAATATTTTTTTCATATAGTATGCATTATCATATGTCTATTTGTTTATCTCGTTGATCAGCAGAGTATCATTATCAGATATGGCATCAGCTATCCCACTGTATTGTACACTTCGCTTTGGTCATAACTTTTGCATCAAATTCCAAAGGAGACGCATCCATATCGTCACCGTTGACTGAATGGGACGAGTGCGTCCAACTGAATTGCTTCTTCGTCGTCATCCTCATCCTCGTCAAGATTGTGCGACAGGCCCTCATCGAGTAAGCTTGTATTTTCTCTGCATAAGCTTGTGTTTTCTCTGCAATGATATACAAGCAGAATCCTGTTACGCAATCCCCGAGTTGCCTCTTCGAGCGACACTTTGTTTCTGGAATATCTTTGATACATCGAAGAGAATTGTCGTGATACCTGATGAATGACTCTAGCTATGGTGAGGTCAGCTCTGCAAAGAACTTTAGATTACAGTCTCGAAGGTTCGAATCATCGGCGTCTTTTCCAATAACATTTCAAACGCTTACGCAAATCCGTAATCAATCCTTTCAAAGTATTGAATGCCCTTGCCAAGTCCGCTGCCTGATCCGCAGCCGATCTTGCGGCTTTTGCTTCAACGCGAGGATCAGATTTTCAGTTAACCTCTCAATATCTGATACAATAGTTGCGATTTGGGCGAGGTCATCATCACACCATGACATAGCAGTAAGATTCTTAGGAGAAATTGTGCCCGCAGAGGCGTCAAAATCATCCAGCTGCACTCGAAAACCATTGATGAATGGTATCATGGCCTTGTAGACCTTGCTTTTTGAAGGTGCCTTGCCAGTACAAGTATTCGTTTTAGCTCTATCTTCTTTCAAGGTCGTTGGCATAGATTGCAGCTCGACACAAAGTGTATGCGGCTCCATCCTGAGGGAGAAGATCCTGAAAAGCCGACGGAAACTTGTGTTTATTAGTTCGAGTAGGGTGCAACTGCTGGAGTCTTCCTCTTCCCTGAGTCTGAGTGGAATGACGCTACATCATAGGTCCTTTAGAAATTACTTGACCATTTGCTCTTCGGGACATTTGCACTCCCTTACAGCTTTTCGGAAAAGCCTCTCTTGCTGTTTGTTGTCTGATCGTTGTGTCTCTTGACGGATGTTATCGAAGCAAGTTGCACTGCAGCTGCGCCTCAGTGGATACTTTTGTAGCCGCTAACATAATATATATGGTGATGTTCTAAGCACTCAGCGGCAGCTGCCTACTCTTTGATGGATTTCCATCAATTCTAAATTTAATGTTATCAAGGTTGCCTAGAATGCTGCGAAGAACATACTCATTTGTCTGGGGTCTATATATATGATAGGAGAGAGTGTTTTCATTGTTTCAAATATTCTGTCTGTGTTTTAGGCGCTACATAACATAGCAAGCGCGACTATACTCCGAGAGAATATTGAATGTTGTATTCATTTGTTTATCAACACACGGTGATCACTATCAAAGAATTCTCTTCATTGCATGGATATACATTATTTGTAGTATGCCAATAATGGTTGACAGATTGGTTATTTTGCATCGCAACGCCGACGTACCCATCCTCACATTTCTCAATAGATAGATGTTATTAAACTCGTTACAACCACCAAACCATCAACACACATAACAATATTGATCATCGCTGCGAATATTACGCTGCAACCTGTCGTCAATTGAGTAAACATGGTGTTTCCTTGTGTTGTGTCTAAAATGTGCATGAATTCGTATGTGCGGATTTAACGACGTCGACGTCATCTTGTGTAACACTGACTCTGACGAAAAGCATACCGGCCGATAGAGCATCATTACTAGTATTATTCATCGCGGTGTTATTGCCGTATATTCATATTTGTTTGTGTCGTAGTAGTTGATAGTGGACTGTTCCGTCATGGTCGAGCATTTTAGGGATGTGTCAATTTTTTGGTGCGTAGTGGTTCTCGTGAGAACCTGCTTCGACGGCTTGGTTCTCGTGAGAACCGAAGAAAGACCGCTGACATAAGATATGGTTCTGCTTAGAACCAAGCACGAATTCCGTGGAATGATGGGTAGTGATGATAACACCCCGTTCTACCAGAAAAAAATATAATGGCAGAATCAAAGAATAAAGATGGCAAACGCAAACTAGATTGAAGAATAACCCCAAATTAACCCATCAATATAAATGGCAGATTAAATATAAATGGCAGAATATAAATGGCAAACTACAAATCGCGCACAACTCACACATCACCATGACAGCAATGGCTCTTCCTACCCTCTTCCTCGCGCTTCTTCTTGCTGTTAATCCTCTCTCCGAGGTTCTGGCATTTGCACCACCAGCAAACTTCGCTGTTCGCTCCTACTCTTCTACATCCATTGCTGCCTCTCCGTTACCTTCTGATGATAATGATGCCTTCACCATGATGTCATCCTCCTCGGCTATGGACAACAATCGCAAGGCCTTCTTACATTCCATGCTCACTGCATCTGCAGCTGTAGTAACCAGTACACTTCAGCCCTCTGCAGCTGCCAATGCTGCTACAACTTCCCAGGCAGCCGCGTTCCTTGGCACCTATTCAGACCCCATCAATCATCCAGGAGGTACACGCACAATCACTTTAATTGACGGTGCATCCAATGGCGATTACCAGCTAGCTCAAATCAATGGTGGCGGCGGTAGAGGCGAACCAAAAGAATATGTACTACCTGCAGTGATCTTCGGAGATAGAGCCATTGTAATCGACTTTAGTCCGAAGGGGGGCCCTCGGGATTTCGCAGGTGTACTGGAAAGTGATGGATCTATTCGTTTCATAAGGGACGGAAATCGTTGGCCTAGATTGTAAAGTGTATTGGGCTGTGCCTTATGGAATTGCACTGTCCTGCTTGTTGGCGATCTTGATGCCACTCTCATCTGAATCAGACAATCCTCTTGAAGCGGCTAGTATTAATGTAATCCAATCAGGGACAAACGAGTTGGCGCAGAATTCAAGACGTGATGAATTAAGAACAAATATTGATATTATAAGAGAATACAGTTGCTTCCAACGATTCATTTTCTGATTATCAATCATGTAACTGCCACAGCAGTGGCAACAAACCGAGCAAAGCACTGTGCCACTTACAAGCTACAAAGGAATGCTTCATGTCAGCTCCACTTTGATCTTTGCTTGGGGACGATTTGACAGTGTCAGCCGAGTTTTCTTGCCAATTCATCTCGTTGTCAAATGTTAAATTTGCTATTTCTGTGGCATTTTCATTTGAAGCAGCTACTGGCTCAATTGTAGGCTCTCGTGTCGGACTCCATGTCGGTTGTGGCGTTGGGGGCAGTGTCGGTGCATTCGTCGGTTTTTCTGTTGACCGAGGAGTGGATGCAATTCACAGAGAGAAAGAGAGAGGTGAGACGAAGTATAAGTATACACACTTATGAACAATCAGTAAGCGAAAAAGAAACTCACGAGAAGGTCTAGGAGTAGGCTTTCTTGTTTTCTGAACGTAAGGGCATGGCCAGCCTGTGAAATTCACGTTTGGGAAACCTGAACAAAAAAATTGACAAATGATATTAGGTGAATAGGCACGTGATACAGAATACTCAAGGTATTGAAAAGGTTACTCACATGGTGATCTGTCATAATTGAAAGCAATGATGGGTCCACGAGGTCTTCGATAGTATGGCGATTTCCCGTTTGGATCTGTCGGCCAAGGATAGTCGAGGACGCCATCACCCTCGTACAATTCCAGCTCAGAGTTAGTTGTCACCATTGCATACTGCCGAAGGGATTCACTCAGGGAATTTATAGGAGAACTGAAAAGGATGGGTATTGCAGTCCGATCCTCCTTTAGAAACCTCTTTGTTGTCGTGAAATAAAATGAGCGTTCTCCTCCATCGCCCAGGACATACACGTTTTTAAAGCCTACATAGCTCACACTTGTAGTTTCATTCCCTTTTACAATGGTGCCTACATGATCACCTTGTATGATGTCCACCCACGTCTTTGGCCCTTTTCCTGTCACTTGCCCTGACGCTATCAAGTCAAACTCGTTACTTCTACCAACAAAGTTCTTCCACGACCCCAGTTTAGAATAAACTTCATACTCAAGCACTCCTTCAAAGTTTGTGACAAATTTCATCCCCTCAAGAAGAACAGACGGTGCACCTTTAGGTGTTTTAACAGAGAAGACAATTCCATTACTCCCAGTAGGAGTACTGTCTAACTTTGCCTCAAACAGCTGATCAAAATCTCGTGTTGGAGAAGTGCTGGGCATCGCCGATGGAGCCTCAGCGAGATCCTCTTCTGACACTGCTGCCATGCCTGTCACGGCATTGAAAAATGAGTTTGCGTTTTTGAGCTCACGTACAGTGGCATCTTGTGCTTTTCCTAATCCAGAAATGAAGACATCTCCCAAGTCCTTATCGGTGTAGAATGTGACTGCATTGGGAATATACCGTGCAGTAATTCGCATAGTAACATCGAGCGCAAGTTTAGAAGGATCTTCTCTGTCCCATCCCAATGGAAAGACAGCCTCAACACACGGCCGCTCATAAGTTTGGCCCTTTATGTCAAGGGACGCGAGATAGATTTTGTCATCAAGTAAAATTTGTAGTGTCGAAATCAGCGTTCGTTCCAGTGCCACCTCCTCTACTTTTCCCATGAGCGCTGCAGTTGGGACGACATCATTGGCCGCCGAGTTTTCCTTGTCATCTGTTCCAGAAGCCTCAACCTCAACCTTGTGATTCTTCATGTGCTCCTCTCTATCGAACAAAATTGCTACTACACCCGTCCAATAGAGGGTCTCCATCCTGTTGAAACATCCTGCACCTTGGTAACAGGATTGTTTGCGGCCACTTGGACTGATCGGGCAATCGACATCTAAGCCCGATGGACAAGCCGTGCGGCAGAATGTATTTGCTTCCAGCCAATTGAAGCCGCAATAATAATCCAATTTAGGATCTTGATCCAGTTCTAGCTGGGCACACACCGAGCTGAAGAACAGATAGATGATGACAGGGAGGAGCGAGAGGGCGGTAGTTCTCACCATCGGTTGGCCGATCTAATGTCGTGGTTATCCCACCAGACGTAATATAAAATTTCTGTTTGTTACCGTTGCCGTGATATGATCGTTGGCGTCGTGTTGTTAGTTGTCGTGCCAAAAATCAAAAATGACATGAGGGGTGAGGGTGAGGGACAGAACTGGACATCGAGAGGACACGAGAGGGTGGCCCGCCGTCCGATGGCGCTTTTCTTGTCCTGGATCCCTGCCGTTTTGAGCACCGCAGCCGCTATTTATCAATCTACTCACCTAACAAGTCTATCTATTCAGAGCGTAGCCACCATCAAGTGCACATCCTTCACCGTAATACCAACGCTGCTGAGACTTGATATATTGATATCGCATTATCGCCGGAGGTTTATCGCCTTAATAAAGAAGTACCAAGGATCGCGCGTATCTTATCACCGCCACAAAAAAACAAAAAAAGATCCTTATTGACCAGATTTCCTCTCAAGTTAGACATAAAATTATCCAGCCATGTCGTCCATTACCTCCGCCGCGGCAATGAAGCTCCTCGACATCCGTCTCAAGCATGCCGGCTCAATTATAACTTCCGCCATTGGCGAATTCTCCACATCAGGTGTACAAGAGATCGTCTGTCTTCGCGCTGGGGGGACAATTGATTTGTTTCGAATTGTCATCACCAATGTGAGCAGTGAGAATAATGACGACGATGAGGAGGACGAAGAAGAAGAGGTGCAGACCACGCTCAAGTTGCTGAAGAGGGTTGAAACACGCTCGACGCTGCGATCATTGACTGCCATTCGCATTTCGGGGTCCAAAAAGGATGTCATACTCGTCGGTGCCGATGGGGGGTGTCTCTCCCTCCTTGCCTTTGACACTGCTACTCCGGCAAATAACAAAAATAGCGATGCATCAGTCACATACAAAATAATCCACTGCCCATCATTTGGCAAATCCGGCTGTCGTCGTGATACACCTGGGCAATACCTCGCCTCGGACCCACGCGGCGGTCGCGCTGTGATGATTGCCTCCGCCGAAAAACGAAAGTTGGTGTACGTCCTAAATCGAGACTCGGGGGGCAACATTACCATAGCAAGTCCATTAGAAGCGCATCGTCCACGCACAGTGGTGTTCGACTTGGTAGGTGTGGATAATGGGTTTGATAATCCTATATTTGCTAGTTTGGAGGTGCAATATCCTGAGTATGAGGATGCTGTATTGGCAGAAAGGAAAAAGAAATCAGATGAGGAAGATCATGATAAAATGCAAGAGGAGGAGAGAAATGATGTGGAGTTGGGTCAGCATGGTGATGGTTATACCAAACAACTTGCTTATTATGAATTAGATTTGGGATTAAATCACGTGTCACGGCGTTGGGCGACGTCCACCGTCAGGTCAGCATGTTGTCTTGCTGCTATTCCTGGGGGTCTTGATGGACCATCGGGAGTTTTAGTTGGTGGGGAAGATTATATTGAGTACTTGCATGAAGGCATGTCACCTCCTTCATCGGCGAATGGAAATAGCAAAATCACACCCAAGCGATTGATCTGTGCCATTCCTAGGAGGGAACTCCATCCGAAGTCAAAGGGTATACTCATTACAACTATTTCAGTACTACGTCAAAAGAAGGGGAAGTTCTTTGCCTTGGCGCAATCGGAATTGGGCGATGTGTATAAGGTGACGTTGCAAATGTCGAAGGAGGACAAGACTGTGGTAACACACATGACAATCTGTTTGTTGGATACTTTACCCATTGGGAATGGATTGAACATAAGTAAATTGGCGTTGCTCTTTGTACCAGCCGAGTTTGGGGATCACGGATTGTACCAGTTTGATGCAATTGATATTGAAGATTCTGCCGTCAAATTCACCTCTGAGGAGACTATATCTGCCTTTGTGAAGAGTGGCGAATCCTCCGAAGATGCGTTTTATGCCTCCTCGGAAAATGCCGCGGCGATTGTCCCAACTTTTCGTCCTACGATACTACGAAATATGCACAAAGTCTTCACTCTCGATAGTCTTGCGCCGGTGACATCCGTGCTTGTGGGAGAACTTGCGGGGAATGAGGTTAGTCCTCAATTTTACACTCTCTGTGGACGTGGGCCGAGGAGTTCTCTTCGTATCTTGCGACATGGGTTATCTGTTACTGAATTGGCAGTATCGGAACTCCCAGGAGTGCCGGGCGGGGTATTCAATGTTCGTGATGATCGGACAACAAAGAATGGAAAGTTTTATGACAGATACATTGTTGTTTCCTTCGCGGACGCCACACTTGTCCTTTCGGTTGGCGAAACTGTGGAAGAGATGGGAAAGGAATCAGGATTTTTAACGTCTGATCCTACACTTGCTTGCTCCGCACTTGGAAATGGCGATAAGGATGGAGGGATCGTTCAAGTTTGTCCTGGTGGGGTTCGCCATATTCGACGTGTCAATAACCAAGTTAATGTTAGTCAGTGGAGTGTTCCTGGAATCAAAAAGATTGAATGCGCCTCCGCCAATGAATCTCAAATTTTGATTGCCCTGGCAGGAGGAGAGTTGATTTATTTCGAGCTAGATCCAATGTCGGGCAATTTGACAGAAGCATGTACCCGTGATATTGGTACTGACGTTTGCTGCTTGGATGTAGGACCGGTACCCAAGGGGAAGAGCCGTAGTTTATTCGCTGTAGTTGGGAGTCGTGATTCAAATGTGAGGCTTTTGAGCTTAGCTCCAGCGAGTTTATTGGAGCCGAAGAGTAGTACTACTTTAGGGGCTACCAAACCATATTCGGCAGCTCTTTCTATTGTAGACGGTGGTGACGGCGCCAGTGAATTAACCATGACGGTAGGACTGGAAGATGGTTCTGCTCTTCGAGCTAATGTTGATCCTATTACAGGTGCCATCTCCACTTCTCCTTCCAGACGTTTCTTAGGAGCACGACCTGTTTCTGTTTCTCGAGTTACGTTGGATGGCTCACCGTCAACGCTGCTGCTGTCATCGAGACCATGGATTGGGCGGAATGGCAATGGCCGCCATTCAATGGCACCCATGAGTTACGCTCCTCTTGATCACGGTTGCTCTTTCTCAAATGAAGCTGTTCGAGAGGGCATTGTCGCAACATCGGGGACGACACTTCGCATTTTATCCGTGGGCGAGAATGGTGGAAACAATGCTCTCCTTGGTAATGACGACGACGAAGCTTTCAACGCTACCAATGTTAGTCTGAGGTACACACCCCGCCAAATGTGTTTGTTATCAGCGAAGGTAGGAGAAACTGGTAAAAAGATAGTGCTCGCATTGGTTGAGAGCGACTACAATGACTACGGGGCAGAAGAAAAGAAATCGATGGGATTCGACGGCACGGGCAGACTTAAAACAACATCAAAGAAGATCGAGAGTAAGTCGAATGATGATGCTATGGACATGGATGAAGATTCTGATGATGATGCCAACAATGAGGAGAAGAAAGAAGAAGCTGACGAAGAGGATGAAGACGACATCAATACGCGATTGACGCCAATACGTGGACCAGTCCCTTCTGGAAAAGGCCGTTGGGGTTCCTGTGTCCGCCTCGTGGATCCTCAGAACGCATGCAGCACGCTTGACTGTGTTGAGCTGAACAGGAACGAAGCAGCCCTTTGCTGTGCATCAGTTCGTTTTCATTCTCGCGGAGGCGAGTCGTTGCTCGCAGTTGGGACAGTGACCAGCATGACAATGCACCCTCTCGGTCACAAAGAAAGTCATGTTGTATTGTACCGTGTGGTGAACGGCGACCGTCTTCAGTTTTTGCACAGGACCAAAGTTGATGATGGTCCAGTTTTGTCTTTGGTTCATTTCCAGGGAAGGTTACTTGTTGGTATTGGGCGGACTCTTAGGCTATACGAAATGGGGAAACGACAGCTTTTGAAGAAATGCGAACTAAGAGGTTTGCCTACAATGGTTAAGACGTTACACGCTGCTGGTGACAGGGCCTACGTTGGAGATATGATGCAGTCTTTGCACTTTATCCGATACGATTCGACAGCAAATCGGCTTGTTCTAGTGGCGAGAGATCGTAGCTCCCGTCCAATAACATGCCAGGAACTTCTCGACATGAACACTGTTGCTGTGGGCGATAAATTTGGCAATGTTTCCATTCTGAGGCTTCCCGGTGGGGCTGACGTTGGTGCAATAGACGTCACGGGTACTCGGGCACTCTGGGATTCGTCGAGAGAAGATGCAACTCCAAAACTCGAAACTCTTTGCACGTATCATGTTGGAGAGGTTGTTACTAGTATGACTAGAGCGTCGCTAGTTGCTGGTGGCGCTGAATCTCTCGTTTATGTCACCGTGACAGGTCGAGTGGGAGCTTTTGTGCCTTTCACGTCACGAGAAGATGTTGAGTTTTATACTTCGCTCGAGGGATATCTCCGAGTAGAGGCGCCACGACCAACAGGGCGTGATCCACAAGCGTACCGGTCTTACTATGCACCGACAAAGCATATTATCGATGGAGATCTTTGTGATGCATACGCACAATTGCCGTATGAGACAAAACAAAAAATTGCTGAGCAACTGGATAGGTCAGTTGGTGAAGTCATGAAAAAGCTTGAAGATACGAAGAACGCGCTTCTCTAGAGATAGTAGTTATTTTGTCTCCTAGGCAATCTTCCTTGCCACAAAGAATACACAATCATAATCAACTTTTTTCATACTCAATGCATCAGATGTATACCTCGTTCTAATATCGAATTCTTCTTCCAGAATTTCGAATCCACAGTTGACAATCAATGCCCTTGTTTCCTCCCACGTAAAGTCGACACTCTGAAGATATCTTTGGTCTAAGTGCTCTGTTCTTTGCTTGTGCTTTGCATTGATAAAATCGCCTTGAACGTTGGAAGTTTCATTCATGGTACCATTGGCAAGGTCGTCTGGAAGAACAGCACCATGTCCTGACCAGTGCCACATAAGAGGACCTATGCTAACGAAGAGTCCTCCATTTTGCAGCATATGGTATATCGTGATGAGATAATGCGGTAATGATGGCGCTGTGTCTATAAAAAACGAGCAGACAACGGCGTTGAACTTTTCAACTGAGCCCTCCTGACTTTCATCACCATCAACGCATCTATTGCCCGGAAGAAAATGAGAGTACAACGATAGAAACTCTCCAGCTAACATGGTGAAATCAGGCGCTAGCTCGCCATCATCACTGGGTTCTACAGCGGCTACAACATCAGGTACAACCACTGTTCTACACCGACCTTGCAACGATTTCACATTCTTTGTCTCATGAATCCAAGGACTAATAGCAAATTTACGATGAGAACCTGTATCTGTTCCGCTACAACCGTTCAAAATGAAATCACTTGCTAGTAGCATAGGAAGGGAAAAGTCCGAACCTTGTGACGAATATCCCTTTGCGTATATTTCGAAGGCAAGTCTGCCCAGACCTGATCCTGGAACTGCTACTCGTGGTGGAATATTTGGTGGTCCTCTATCATTGTAATTGTTGAAGTCGTCATCTGTAGAGTTGTTCATCACTGCGTCATCATTGCCTCTAATTGGCAAGTACTTATCCAGCGCCCCCAATAACTTATCATATACTACACTGCGTTCCTCTCTGCCTTCAATCGACCAATCTCTATAGACACTCTTTAGAACGGAATCAATTTTGGAGATTTGATCTTCTGTTGTCCATTCCACTTCGAAAGCTTCTACTTCATTCCGATATCGTAATACCTCCTGACTTGTCATCGCCCCGCAGTGCTTCAGCACGTTGTCTAAGAAGTACTGATTGCGAATTGTAGCTTGGCAGAATAGCTCATTGTTCTTTTTCATTTGTTGTTGCGATAATGATTTTTGCAAAATTGATTCTACGGTTGGACCACCATCCTCGACGACTGCATTCATCGATGATAGCAATCTCTCTCTTCGATGGTTCACGCCCTGCTCTGTAACTTGGTGAAATGTAGCATATTGCTGATAAGAATTGCACACTTGATGGAAGTGCCGCCGCTCTTCGTCTTCTTCATCTTTGTTACACGGAAGCTCACCATGATGGTGCGGTCTACATGGCTGCAAATGTGACTCCGTCGTAGAGATGTCTCTTGTTACATCACTCATGTTTATTGCTTATATTATTTTCTAGCTTGAAGGCAATTAAGGCAGCAGGGGCTTTGAAGGGCTTGACGATATTACAATACCACTCCATCAAAAAGCTCAAGAG
>Ga0209652_1003234_pt1 | contig 12122 bp, 7 predicted proteins | sample SaaInl74LU_5_DNA_FD_184641 | JGI IMG/M metagenome (GOLD analysis project Ga0209652, IMG submission 184641) | Marine microbial communities from expanding oxygen minimum zones in the Saanich Inlet - ESP_74LU_5_DNA (SPAdes) (version 2) | ecosystem: Environmental > Aquatic > Marine > Intertidal zone ...
TTTATGGTGTCACTGGACCCGTACCTCAACGAAACAACTCGGCATGCGGATATCATCTTGCCACCAACGTCGCCCTTGGAGCACGACCACTACGACTTGGGATTTCACGTGAATGCCCTGCGTAACACCACGCGCTACAACCCACCGGTATTCGAAAAGCCAGAGGGTGCACTGCACGACTGGGAAATCTTTGTCGGTCTGGGTGAACGCGTAGCGCAGCGCTTAAGTCTCGAACCACCAAAACGTATTCCACCCCACAAGATTATCGATGCCGGTATCAAAGGGGGACCTTACGGTGAAAACACCGAGCATAACCTCAGCTTACAGTCACTTATCGACAATCCTTCAGGTATCGATTTGGGTGAGTTAAAACCGCTGTTACCCGAGCGCCTCCAGACCAAAGATAAACGCATACAGTGCGCTACCCCCGAGCCACTGGCGGACCTACCGCGGTTGCTCGCTGAGTTTGCAGACGATACGAGCGCGAATGATGAGTTTCGCCTGATTGGCCGGCGCCATGTCCGCGATTGTAACTCTTGGATGCACAACTACCACCGCCTGGTGAAAGGCAAAAATCGCTGTACCTTGATGATGCACCCAGACGATGCCAAGGCAAAGGGATTGGAGGATGGAACCGAAGTCAGCATTCACTCACGCGTAGGGGTAATTCACGCTCCGCTTGAGATTACCGACCAGGTAATGCCCGGCGTCGTCAGCCTACCGCACGGTTACGGCCACGACAGACAGGGCATTCAGATGGACATCGCCATCGCCAATAAAGGGGTGAGCTGCAACGACATTACCGATCACGAATACATCGACGAGTTAAGCGGTAATGCGGCCGTTAATGGTGTGCCGGTGACCATAGCAGCAGCCTGAGACCCAACCCACGAGCAAGCGGCGATCAGCGCCGCCTGCCCGCGGTCCACTTCCAATTCTGGTCAATCAAAGCTCAAGAAAGCACACAACCGATTGCACATGAGTTACACTGCACGGATCTGGCATTTCGAATAAAACATGAGCAAATCAAATCGCGACCTTCAAATGGCCGACATCGCTGCCTTAGCAGGGGTATCAAAGTCGACAGTCTCTAGAGCCCTAGCAGACTCACCCTTGGTCAACAATAAAACTAAGGCGCTGGTTCGCAAAATCGCAAAGGAAAAGAACTACCGATTTAACTCCGCCGCACGTAACTTCCGAACTAAGCAAACCCTGACCATTGCCGTCATTATAGCCGCCGCCGATGATGTGGAATGGAGCATCTCAGACCCATTTTTTTTAGAGATTACCGCAGCTATTGCTGAGGCACTTGATCAACGCGGGCACCAGTTACTGCTGACACGCACTCGTCCACAGCAAGCCGAATGGATAGAAACCTTTATCCGCAACCGTCAAGCAGACGGCGTTATTGTTATTGGACAGGGTTCAATTCACACACAGTTGAATGAGCTCGCCGAACAATTCGATGTTCTTTCGGTTTGGGGTGCCCCTGTGGAAGGCGGGCAGGCTTATGCACTGGCCGGATCGAATAATCTACAGGGTGGAAGATTGGCTGGTGAGCACATTGCCGAGACAGGACGAAAGCGCATCGCATTTGTGGGTTATCAAGATCACCCAGAAATAGCGAGCCGCTTTGCCGGAGTGCAACAAGGTCTTGCCGAGCATCAGTTGAGTATCAGCTCTGAGTTGGTATTTGGGTCGCTAATGGATCGCAACACGGGAGAGAAAAGTTTAGAGCAACTCGTTAATCGCCGCGATGAATACGATGCTGTAATTGCCGCCAGCGACATGCAAGCATTTAAAGTCATGTCGGCCCTGCAAAGCGTCGGAGTGGATATACCCCGTGATGTCGCGGTGATTGGGTATGACGATATCCCCGCCGCTGCGATTTATCACCCAACGCTGACCACGATACGGCAAGATCGCTCCGCAGGAGCTGAATTGCTTGTCGACAATTTATTGAAAGTATTAGACGGAAAAGGCCCGAGCTGTATTGAACTCGAGCCTGAATTGATAATACGCGAGTCAGCCTGATAGGGCCCTCGCAACTCAAGTAAGAATTTGGATGGCTAAGCGTTCTTGTTGCCCCAGTTTTCCTACATCGATAGCAAAGGAATAATCAAAGAACAAGCCACCGCTCTCGTCCATGGTGGTGAGCGGCGCCAGACAGACCAGCTGCTGCGCATCTGAATTGTATTCAAGAATCGTAGCACCAAAGCGACAACCTGCCCCGAGCAGTTCGCTACCCTCCAGCGTTGCAGGGTTCCAAGGCCCTCGCAAATCATTGGCGTAGTAAAGCCGAAGATAACGATTGACCTCTTCCTCTGGTTGCGACTCATCAACGCGATCTGCCGTTGAGCCCAGCAGCAAATAGCGCTGCGCCTCCGCGTCAAAAATGACTTTTGGCACTTCAAATTGCGTAAACAAGTCAGCATCGGGTAAGGCAATGGGGTGGCATATCTCGAGTAACTCGGGGACATCACCGGCTAAGCCCACACGTATGTGCCCCATTGCCGGGGTGCCATTGGTCGCCTTCGCCGCGAACACTACATCAACTACTTTTTCGTCGCCTGAACCGCGCAAATCAAGAATATAGGGATCTCGTAGAGCCAGAATCGAACCACCAAGCTCGCCGTCACGATGACCTAAGACCTGCTCGCCAGCCAGAAAGTAGCCCTGATCTGTGAGCTGATCGTGATGTTCATCTGCCATCAATATTGGCGTCATCACGCCATCAAATAACTTAGGCGTACTCGATTTCCCCAGCATCAAGGATTGAACAAACGGACGCTCGGAATCAATCGCCCGTATTCCCGTGGCGGCAAACCAATAATCGCCCCCAGCGGTTCTGTGTGAATCTCCACTCCATACATTGCCCGAATCGGCACCATTGGCGCAGATTCCTGCCTGCTGAAAGACTCCGTAATCAGCCCAATGCTGACCGTTGTCAGACGACTCAAAATGACGAATGTGAAACTGGTGATCGTTACGATGATCGGGGTTTATCAGGGTGCCTGTCGAGTCATACTTATGCAGGCCCAAACAGTACAAATGCCATTTGCCTGGCTCGATAAAAGACCACGCGTCCCACAAGTAACAGTCAGCTAATTTAATATGCGAAGAGTTCATGCTGAACCTTTGTGCGAATGTTTCCAAAAATTTCGTTCAAAGAAAGTGGGGCAGCTAGGTGCTGCCCCGTCCACGATCAGAAGTCGTAACGAACACTGATAGATGTTGACCGACCACTCAAAGGACGTGCTCGAACAAAATCACCGGCTGCCGCTGCACCCTCTTCCGATTCCGTAATAACAAACTCATCGGTTATGTTATTTACATTCAAGCTGACGGTCAGAGCATCAGACAGCTGGTAGTTAGCGTATAAGTGGACTAACTGATACGCATCTTGCTTGAGCTGATTACTATCTTGAAGATAGAAGTCTGACGAACCGACCACCGAAGCACCGATCAGGCCGTTACCAAACGAGTATTCAGGCGAAATGGTGTAGATCATGTCAGCCTGACGACGCGGTGTATTACCCACTACCGACGCATTGGTGGCATCTTTTGCGATTTCGGCGTCGATCCAAGTTAGGTTACCGTTGATGCGAAAACCATTACCAAAATCGTAGTCACCCTCTAGCTCCAAACCGGTTGCTTCGTACTCACGAACAAAGGTCAGACCACTGGTGATCTCCGCATTGGTCTCTTCAACCATGGTATCAAACAAGGTGGCATAAAATGCCCAATCCTCGGCTTGATGCTTATAGCCCACTTCAAGTTGTTCGACGTTGTCGTAACCATCCGTTGTCGACGTCAAAGCGCCATTGGCCTGCAATGAACCTGCGACCTGAGTCAAACGATCAGCCACTGCACGACCACCATCGGAGTAGCGCACGAAAATCGATGCATCATCACTCAACATGTAGGTTGCACCAAAGGTGTAAGAGGTATTGTCAGCAGTGTAGTTAACGCGAGTGACCGCAGCTGCATTGTCATTCAGCTGACGCACGCCGCCCGTAATAAACCCAGCAGACACTGCGCCAGCGTTCTCTAACAGCGCATCTGAATCCAAGCGAGTTATCACGCCGCCAACCACTTCATAAGAACCTACCGAGCCATTGCCGTTAAGATCAACACTCGAATTACCACCACAGCATCCGTCTAAACGACGACCACTTGCTTTGGTCTCATCACGACGAACACCTGCCTCGATGTTTAAGCGATCATTCACCTCGAAAGCCACGTTGATATAAGGAGCCGTTGTCACGTACTCAAGATCCCAATCCCAAGATAGGAAACTTTGAGTCAAGGCGCCATTGTCGGCAAGCATGACATCGACCGAATTTCCATCCGCATCAATGCCCGCACCCAGGGCTACGTAAGTGATATTTTGACTACCCTTGCCCGCCAGGGTCTGCATGCGGGTGTGCCAGCTATTCCAAGTAATATCAATGTTCTGCTTAGAATAGTAGTAACCGGCATTCACGCTAAAGCGATCAAAATCCTTACTAAAACTTAAATCATTCACCAGCAAGCCAACATCATCAAACGTCGTATCGAACAGTAAGTTCGTGAATGCTAGCTGATTTGGGTCAGCGACCTGACCGTCGACTAAGGCTGTAACACCACCCGAACAGTCAATGGACACACCTCCGACGCTTGCGTCAGCACACAGAGCCGCACCTTTAGCGGCAATGGTTGACGTACCGCCGGCAAAACCGTCGGTGAAGGGAGAGATGAAACCACCTTCAACACTAGAATTCCGGAACTTGTTGTTTACAGTCCAACCGTTGCCCAGGTCTTTATCAAACTCGAATCCGAAGGCTGAAACCTTAGACTCAATACCATCCGAGACGGCGCGAGATTTCGGGTTGCCATAGGGGTCGTAAGTGACAATGTTATTGGTCTGTACCGAGTGGAGCGTTTGCGAACTTGCATCGTATCCAGGAACTGCACCGAACGAGCCATTAGATTTGACCAGCACAGGCGATGGCAAATACGTTGTGACTTTATCGTCTAACTGCTTCCCATAAAAACGCAAATAGCCGTCTTTTAGCTCTTTGGTGATATTAAATTTAATCTGGCCACCGTTATCACCATTAAAGCCCGTTTCACGAACCCCCTCACCATCGCGGAAAAAACCTGCAACATGATAAGTGATGTCGCTCGCCAAACTACCGCCGTACTCAAAATCGGTACGAAACTCATCGTAGTCAGCACCGATGGTAATACCGACGGCGCCAGCGTCATCGCCACCTTTTTTGCTAATCATGTTGATGATACCGCCAGGAGAGTTCGACGCTACAGTCGACGCCGAACCACCGCGAATCGACTCAACTCGACCAACGCTCCAGTCCGAGCGAATGAAGTTGTCCGTGTTGGCAAAGTTCATGTCGCCAAATTCTAGAACAGGCAACCCGTCTTCATGTAACTGCATGTACTTAGATCCACCTGTCGCGAGTGGAATGCCACGAACCGTGATATTGGCATTACCGTTACCGCCTGAACTTTCAGAGCGTATACCAGGTAAGGCACGGAACAATTCAGCGACTGATCGAGGCGATAGCTTTTCAATATCATAAGAATTTAACGAGCTCACAGAGACACTCGCTTCTAATTTAGAAACGCCTTCTCTCGCCACACCAGTGACGATGACTTCCTCAAGCTCCTGCGAGTAGGTGTTGCTAGACAGTAACATCAGCGTAGCTGCAACAGCTGCACTGAGTGGGGATTTACGGGTTACCACTGTTGTGTATTGACGCATGGCGTCCTCCTTTTTCGTCTTGTTATTTTCGCTTATTCGCGATTGAAACCACAGCTACTACTACAACAAAGTAGCGTTGCAACCGATTGCAACTTATTTTGCAACCGATTGCAATCTTTTTTTTTCGTGATACGATACAAACTCGAAAAATAATAGGAACGCAGTCATGGATACGAACCGCTCTATCAGACTACTGACGTATCTGATGTTTTTTATTTTCGCCATGACGACAGACGCCGTGGGCGTAATCATCCCTGTCATCATCAGAACCTTCGATTTATCGCTCACTCAGGCCAGCGCATTCCACTACGGCACCATGATCGCCATTGCCGTTAGCGGTATCGGTTTGGGGTTTTTGTCTGATCGGTTTGGACGAAAAGCGATCATTATACTTGGGCTTGGTTTGTTCGCTGCATGCTGCTTTGCCTTCGTGATCGGATCGTCTTTCGCACACTTTCTGGTGTTAGTGACACTATCGGGCTTAGCCATAGGTATTTTTAAGACGGCAGCCATCGGTCTAATGGGGGATGTATCGCGGTCAAACGTCGAGCACACCCGAACCATGAATATGGCAGAAGGTTTTTTTGCGGTGGGTGCCATCATTGGCCCCGCCATCGTCAGCTATTTACTTAACCAAGAGGTCTCTTGGATTTACTTATACGTCATTGCCGGCGGTTTTGCGGTGACTTTGGCTGTGATTGCCGCGAGAACACCCTACCCTCCAACGACTTCCACAGAGCAGGAAAAGACTTCGTTAAGCGACACACTTGCCATGCTGAAAGACCCATACGCACTCGGATTTAGTTTGGCGATTGCACTGTACGTCGTAGCGGAAGCCGCTATTTACGTGTGGATGCCGACCTATTTGCTGGACTACGATGGCAGTGTCCCAATGCTCGCAACCTACGCACTGTCTATATTTTTCGTATGCCGTGCCTTAGGCCGTTTTATTGGTGCTTACATCTTACACAAGTTTGCTTGGCAAACAGTTCTTATGTTGTTCAGCGGTGCCGTAGCGCTGTGTTATGTCGGAGCAATGATATTCGGTGTCAACGCGGCCGCAGTCTTATTACCTATTTCAGGGTTGTTTATGTCGGTGCTTTACCCAACAATCAATTCGAAAGGAATTTCTTGTTTCAGGCCTACCCAACATGGCGCAATTGCCGGTGTCATCTTATTTTTTACCGCGGTGGCGGCGGCACTTGGCCCCATGGTGATGGGTATTCTGGGTGATATGTTTGGGCAAGTCTTTTATGGCTTTGTGTTCACGGCAGTCTGTGCAGTGACTTTGTTTGCCCTAAGCTTCGTCAATTGGTGGCTGGACCCGACACAAAGTCGGCTAGCTGAAGAGCAGAAAAATTTATGAGCCAACCTATTTTTGCAGCGATAGAAGCTGGCGGCACCAAGTGGCTGGTCAGCGTTGGCGCTGACCCAATAAGCGCGGCGCAGACACGCATTCCTACACAACACCCCGACATCACGCTGGCTGCAGCGGTAGACTTTATTACCCAACAAATTACGCAACAGGGACCAATTCAAGCCATTGGCGTTGGCAGCTTTGGCCCCATCGGCATCAACCCAAATGACAGCGACTACGGCGTGATCGGCAAAACACCCAAGCCTCATTGGACGGGTGCCGACCTGTTAAGTACGTTTTCGCAATTTAATGTCCCCCTAAAGATCGAATCTGATGTTAACGCAGCAGCATTAGCCGAAGCCAAATCACTGCTACCTCAAGACAATGGGCGCTTAATTTACGTTACTGTGGGCACGGGTGTCGGTGCAGGCGTGGTCGACAACGGGCGCGTGAGTAATGGTGTGCATCATCCAGAAATGGGCCATATTCGACTCCCGTATCACCTTGACGATAACTATGCGGGGCACTGCCCGATACACGGTGCGTGTCTTGAGGGGCTCGCCTGCGGCCCATCGATTATTGATCGTTGGGGTAAAGACTTGAGTGCGCTTGGCAGCGCTCATCACTCGCACGATATTATCGGCTACTACTTGGGTAGCTTTGCCGCCAATTTACTACTGACCTATGCGCCCAATTACATTGTCCTTGGCGGTGGCGTCTCGCTTACCGATGGCTTGCTGAACCGCGTGCGCCTTAGCGCTTTCGAGCAATTGGGTGGATATCTCGGTCGGTTCCATCATGTCGACGAGTTAAGCACGGTCATTCAGTCACCCAGTCTAGACACCTTATCGGGGATCTCGGGTGCTTATCTCCTGGCTGAGCAGGCTTTACCAGCGGCATCGGTCTAGCGTATTGCATCGTCTGTCGGCTAAACCATAGCCGACTTTAAGAATACCACTGAGCTCAAGTCTTACGGTTCAGGCTTATCATTTCCACGCCCGAGGCTATTTCCGTTACACTCTACATTCAGATTGCAAAGCAGCCGATACGCTGCTCATTCCATAAGAAAGCACTGCAGAGGCAACAATGAGTATTACGGATCTAGCGTCTATCGAGGCACTTGAGCGACAAAACCCAAACCCCTTCGAGCATTTAACATCGACCTACCAAATGATTGCCGATGGTGCCGCGCTTAATCCACATAACACCGCCTTGTCGTTTTTTATCAGCGCCGATACTTACGCTACGCCCTCCACATGGACTTACAGCGAATGGTTGCAAGACATCACGCGAGCGGCTAACTGCTTTCGCCGTTTGGGCATAGGTCGAGGTGACGTCATTGCCTATGTCCTGCCCAACCTACCCGAAACGCACCTGTGTATTTGGGGAGGTGAAACCGCGGGCATCGTTTTCGCAGTCAATAGCCTGTTAGAAGGCGACTCAATGCGCCAACTGTTAGAGAACGCCAAAACACAGTGGATTGTGACTTTAGCACCAACACCCAATCCAGAAATTTGGAATCGGGTCGAGGAGGCTTTGTCGCTCTGGAGCAGCGCCAGCACCAAACCAAAAGGTATTTTGGCCATCGACCCACTGCGTCACCTGCCTGGTGCACCGCAGGGTACCACCAGAGTAGAACGCAGCGCTGGGCTTCCCGACTCAATCGCAGACTTGCCCGTTTTGGATTTTCACCAAGAACTCGCCAAAGAATCGAGCCATGCGCTAGACTTTGAGCCTCCGCAAGCGCAAGACATTGCCTCGTATTTTTGCACGGGCGGTACCACGGGCTTACCTAAAATTGCCCAGCACACCCACCGTAACGAAACCGCCAACGTCCTGCAGTTAGCCGCGATGGCGCCCAAATTGATGCAACCTGGCAAGACGCTATTTACGTGCCTGCCTTTGTTTCATGTAAATGCACAACTGGGAACAGGGCTTGCCGTATTCGCTTGTGGCGCGCATTCGCTTCTGGCACCGCCAGCAGGTTATAGAACACCGGGACTCATGGAAAACTTCTGGGCCATTTGTGCGCATCATAACGTCGCTTCATTCTCGGGCGTGCCCACAGCATTTGCTGGCTTGCTGCAGGCCTCTAGGCAGGGCCACGATTTATCGTCTTTGATGTACGCGATATGCGGAGCGGCACCGATGCCAGTCGAGCTACTGAATAAGTTTGAAGCCGCCACAGGCATGAAGGTGTTAGAGGGCTATGGATTGACCGAAAGTACAACGGTGGCTTCTATCTGCCCCGCCGATGGCGAGCAACGCGTGGGGTCGATTGGTATTCGAATCCCGTGGGAACAACTCAAAACGGCCGTCTTGGATGATCGTGGTGCCTATGTGCGCGATGCAAATACCGACGAAATTGGTGTCATTATTTTAAAAGGGCCGAACAAATTTGCCGGTTACTTGGACGAGGCGCAAAACAAAAGTGCTTGGGTCACTATTCCCGGCGACCCCGAGACCTGGCTCAACACCGGTGACCTTGGACGCATTGATGCAGACGGCTACATCTGGCTAACCGGACGTAAAAAAGAGCTGATCATTCGGGGCGGTCACAACATCGATCCTAAAATGATTGAAGAAGCATTAGCCGCGCACCCTGCCGTTGCCCTTTCAGCTGCCGTCGGCCGCCCAGACAAACACGCAGGCGAAGTTCCCGTTGCCTATGTCCAAGTAAGCGAGGGCGCCACCGTATCCGAAGAAGAACTGCTGACCGACCTCACCGCGCGATTGTCAGAACGCGCAGCGATACCTAAGGACGTTATTATTATCGATGTACTGCCACTAACGGCGGTTGGTAAGACCTTCAAGCCCGCCTTGGTGATGCGAGAAATTGAGTATGTTGTGCGCAATGAAGCTACGCAATTAGGTATTGACCTTAACGCTGTAGTGGTAGAACAAGACAACAAACTGGGAATTGTCGCGCACATCACGCTGCCCAGTGACAAGCACCAGATGCTCGAGGAAACTTTGGCTCTGTACACCTTTAAAACAAGGCTACAGTCATCCGACTAATCGCGCAGGCGCTGGCATGATTAGCCCAGCCAGCGCCTATTCTGTCCAGTACTCTTGTTGCCCTTACAGATGACTTTACGCGAGCCACTAGCCGCGAATCTTGTTAAACACGGGCCAAGACTTTGGAATAAAAGGTGCCCGGTGCTCTGGGTCGTAACCACTTTGAACAGAGCCCAAATGCTCTAGACCAGAAACGATGGGGATACTGTTCAAACGCTGATCTAATCGCTTTCGGTCGCCGTCGTCCAGCTCGTTTAAGCGCTCTTGTAAGCGCTCCAGACACCAGACTCGATATGGAGAGGTGCGGATGTTCTTGTACAATGTATCCTGCACGGTAAAGTTATGCAGCTCTTGGTCTTGCTGCCATGCCTGTGCATTCGCGATGAGCGCCGGGATATGAGTCTCAGCAATTTCAATCAAAAGAGGATCCAGATCAACAGGAACACCCGAGTCGAGCGGCCCTTCGCAGCTATCAGCATGTGAGGCCCAAACACGATAAACCCAAGCCATCACATCTGGATACTCCTCGCGCATAATCGCACCAGGGGTTGGGTCCATCGAAAAATGACGTAAACAGGGACCCATTAGACCGATATCGGCAATCGTCGGCCGCTGCCCCAACAAAAAGGGCTTATTAGACAAGGCTGTTCGCAGGGCCTGCAGCAACCGCAAGTACGAACCTTCTACGTGTGCTCGGCTGGTGGCGTTAACCCCGTCATTTTTCACAAAGTTCTGAAATTGCCGTCGACGAGTTCGCCAACGCTTCAACCAGCCTGGCGCTGGGATATCCCGCCCCATATCATCAGTGATTTGCTGCACCAGCAACTTCGCGCTTAAGGGATAACTCCACCGAAAATGCATGGCGGGACGCCACAACCATTCATCAGCGTAATCTTCGATCAAGCAGCCTATGAATTTCTGAACAGGATCACTGGGATAAATCGTATGTTTGGGGTAGCGCTCATCGAGCCACTCAATAATCGGGGTGGTATCGGTCAACCAACGACCATCGTTAAGCTGCACCGCTGGCATTTGCATAGCACCCGTGGCCTCGGGAATAGTGTGCATAAATTGCTTCGCCGTCATCGCATGAAATCGATACGGAATGCCTTTGTAGCGTAAAAACGATTCCAGCTTGCCACTAAAGTAGGATACTTTAAGTCCGTAGACATCTAATACGTCTGACTCTGTCACAACAATCCGTCTCGCCTGTTATCTTTATACGCCGCATCATGGCATGAACGCCCTGTAGCTTAAAAGCGATTGCTTGCCGGATGGCTTTCAGAAGGTAAAAAAAAGGCGGGGTAAAACCCCGCCTTGATTATCAGTTCTAGCGCTTACCAGTTGTAAGTCGCTGAGAACACGTAAGTGCGTGGCTCTTGCCAGTTGGCCGTGCGGAACATCGAGAAATCGATACCTTGGATCATTTTATCTTCGTCTGTTGCGTTACGCACAAAGAAAGAGAAGTCCATGGTGCCGTTTCCGACCGTCACATCTGATAGCGCCAAACGAGCGTTCAAGTTCGTGATGCTTGGAATACCGTTTACCGATGCGATGTAACTGCCACCTGCGTTTGGCGAGGCCAATGTTTTATTAACCGCGTACAGATACATGTCATCTGTGTACGAATAGTCAACAAGTAACGACAAGGTACCGTTGCTGAACTGTGCTAGAGTACCTTCCAGCTGCAAGCTGTAGGTTGTTTCAGGTGCATAGCCAGGTAAACGGTTTGATGCCGTGTCAATAATTGGACGACCGGGCAGGAACGAGTTATCGAGATATTTGTCGAACGAAGCGTCTAAGTAACCGTAGTTACCTGAGAAACGCCAGTTTTCACTCAACTGCACTTGGAACTCGATTTCTGCACCTTGATACGTTGACTCACCCGCGTTCGTTACGAGTGACTGTGTAGTCCCCGGCAACAATTGCGTGATATGCAAGTCTTCGACCGCATTGTGGAACAAAGCCACATTCAAACGAGCG
>Ga0209652_1003236_pt1 | contig 12117 bp, 6 predicted proteins | sample SaaInl74LU_5_DNA_FD_184641 | JGI IMG/M metagenome (GOLD analysis project Ga0209652, IMG submission 184641) | Marine microbial communities from expanding oxygen minimum zones in the Saanich Inlet - ESP_74LU_5_DNA (SPAdes) (version 2) | ecosystem: Environmental > Aquatic > Marine > Intertidal zone ...
ATCAATGACTATTTGTGCAGTTCGAGATCGCGCAATCTTTCTCAGCTGTGCATCTTTAATTACATCTTCAAATGTTGGAATCGGAGGTGAAAAGAGCGACGAGTAAAACATTTTCATTGCAGCCTCTGCCTCTTTTCTTGATAGGCCTGGATGTGATGACATTGTCATTCCTTCGATATACACTCTATCCATATCCTTGATTGCTGATCTGATTGCACCTAGCCCACATTCTTCCAATACGATCTCTGCTTCAGTGCCAACGAGTGCCTCCACGAGATTCTGCTCTTTTTCGTCAATGAGTGCCATCCATTTGGTTGTTTCTTTCGTATCCAATCCGCTTTTTGATGCAGCATTTACTGCCGATTTCAGTGCACTAGTACCATCAAGTGTTTTCAAATGTGTCATTGCAGCATCCATCATCGTACTTACAAGGAATGACAATGAAAGCTGTTTGGAAACAAGATCGTCTCCCACAGTGTCCAATGCATCGTCAGCAAATCCAGGAGAAGCCACTCGTTCGTCAGCTATAAGCATTATTGCACGCTGGGCCAAATGCGCTTCTGTTTGTGACGAACTCAAAGAGTGACTTCCTAACATTGCACCATATGCTCGAAGTGATGCAACATAGCAGTCGGCAGCTTCCGCAAGGCATTCGTCACAAGTTGTAAGGAGTGGACTCTCGGTGATCACTTCATTTTCAGCTTGAGCCTTTTCTAATGCCTTCTCAATTGCAGAGCAGTAGAATCGTAAAAGTCCACTAACAGAGTAAATCGCAACGAGTCGATTGAGCGAAGAAGAAGTGTTTTCATCGTCACCGGACTGTATAGCTCCCCCACTTCCATCACTTGTTACAGCCCCTCCTTGCGATGCCAAGGACATGATCACCTGCGAGAGGCGTGTTTTCAATGGTCTTGAAAGGCCTCCCATACTCTGAGCCAGCAACTCTGAAGCGCTCATTGGCCTACTATCTGTAGTATCGTCATAATCCTCATCTTGCTCCTTCTCTTCCCGTTCGCCGTCTTCTTTCTCTGACAAAAACAGCGTCTTTACTAGCTCACCTTCCACCCTAAATGCACGAAATGCAAATGCCAGCATATCGCCAACGTACCCAACCGGATCATGCGCCCTCATCTCCAACGGAGCCATACCTCCATATCCCGAGGTCAACGCCAACAAAAATCGTCTCGTCACCTCTGTTCTCCGACTTGACGCCATCAATTCCAACGCATGAACATGATGTGCCGGAGAGTGCCGCAGAACCCGTAACGCTCTGCGAATGATTGGATGACCAAACGCCTCGTCCATATCATCACCATCCTGAAATCGTCCCAATGTTCCAAATTGAGATGCATCCATTGATGCAGAGTAGGATCTACCCGCATCATTGGAGGATGTGGGTACATTATGATGTGAATTTGGTGTGGCCGATCCAATGCCTAGGAAGTATTGGATGAATGTGTAGAGACGTTCGTAGGCACGTTCTTGTCGTGTGGCTAATTGTTCCATCATGCGTAATGCAGAATTGGTCCCCAGTTGACCAGAAGATGATGATGATCGATTTCCAATTGTATCATTATCTTGACCAATATTGTCATGGTCAAATAACATTGACTCATCCATTGTACCTTCCACGCCCCCTCCACTAATATTCCCACTGCTATTACCAAACGTCTTGCTCAACTCCATCCGAATCACCACCAACCGCTCCAAAGCATTCAAAAAACTAGTAGCATCCTCCATAGTCTCCCCCGACGGATTCGGATTGATATGCAATGCCGCACTCGGATGACACCACGGGTTACTACTATCCTCATACTCATATTCTCCTGGAAGGATGAACCCTTGAAAGTTGTAATGGTCTAATAATCGTGCCTCATTGTCACCCAAGTCGAATTTATCGAGGAAGGCATCTACAGCTATCTGACGGTGGGTGGCATCGACGTATGATTTGTGGGCAGCATGTAATTTCGATGCTAGTGTCCGTTCCAATTCCCATGACGAAGCAGTAGTATCCTCCACTACACTACCACTCCTACCATAAATCTCACCACCACCACTTTCATCCCCATGCAACAATACATCCGCCTGCTCCTTACTAATAATCCTTCCATCCACAATCCTCCCAATATGTCCCGCAACCCTCGACACAGTATCCACCCTCTCCCTCAAAATTGTCGCATCACGTGCCAACTTTTGCAATTCGGATTGAAATTGGAGTGCTCGTCGGAGTGCATCTGTTTCGATTGCGGCACGGACTGATTTTGCATCGATTACTCCATTAGCATTATTATCGGTGGAGGAGGAGGAAGTGGAGGAGGGAAGAGTGGCCAAGGCAGAGAGGGCAGCTTTCATGGCGGGTGTGTCGGTGCGGACGTGGAGGGCGCGGTTCACTTTGTCCGAGAGGACGTTGCTGGATTTCATTATTGTGGGTTGTTCGGTGCTCATGATTTTGTTTGGTGGAGTGTTATTAGTCTAATCAATGGTTAGAGTAAAGGTCATGTAGCACATTTTTTGCTGGTCTTTTTCATTTTTGAAGATTTTGAAGGGAGCAAAAAAAATCTTCTTAAGGCCCGTTGATGCCCTGTCAAGTGGACACACGATCAGGATTTCTAAGTGCCCATCGTGCCCTATAAAATGGACACGAAAGGATTCTCGATTCTCACAAAAAATCAAAGAAGAGTGATAATGACCATGAGACAGCGCCCCTGTAGTAGCTCTCTTTCCCGTAGAGAAAAGTGATATACAGTTGAGATTGAGGATTATATATCGTGGCTGTGGCTCGGTTGTCTTTAAGTGTTGAGTATGAGTCGATTTTTGGCATGGTTCAGCAGCGGTGGCGTTGCTGATGACGACGGGCACTCGGAACACTCGGACGATTACTCTATTGATAATGAAGATGATAATATTGATGACGACGTTGTTGATAGCGACAAGGATGATGATAAATCCGCTGCAAGCCAAATAGCTAATGGTGTTGATGATGTGACAGATAATGGCGTCGATGATGCGGTAGCAACTACTCCTACTAGGAGTAATATTCAGGAGGATAATTGCCGCGATAAACCGCCATCACAGACAATTCCAAAATGTGATGAAGGAAAGCAAGATGTTGTTGTTGAAGAGGAGCGGAATATATCATTGCAAAGTGTTGATGATGCTCCCGTGGTGGAGGAAAACGATAGTGATGATTTGGATGTAACGACAGAAGATGATGACGTCGGTGCTGAAGTAAATAGTGATACTCGGGAGGAATGCAGTGATTTTAACAACAACAGTAACAACTTGCCGCCACCACCAGCAGCACAGGCAACATTACAATGTGAAGAAATCAGCTCTAATGAGCAACATGATGATATTGCGGAGGAAGAAGGAGATAATATTATTATATCAGCAATACAAAGTGTAGATGACCTCGTAGTGGTGGTGGAGGAAACCCCAACGAATAATCTGAATGAAACGCAACCTTCCACAAATGATGAGAACCAAAAGGATGATTCATCGTTGACAGGGGAGGTTGATAATGCTAACTTTGCAGAAACAAAGCAATCGTTAGTATCATCATTGGACCCAACAATAATAGATGAATTAACAACAGAACAGGAGGTAACAACAGAACAGGTAACAACAACAGATAACGATGAAGAGGAAGAAATCATCGATGACTCCTTCCCCAAAGCACGAGAATTCCTATCTGAAACAATCAACGACGATGATGCAACTACATTCAATCACCGCGATGATGATATCACCGTCGACTCAATATCCAGAACGCGTAAAGCTGCCGAAATTGTCGAAGGATTCGATGAATACAACGATTATGCTGCCGACGATTCCAAAACAATTGCCACCAATCGCACCAGTATCTCACGTGTACAACCAGTCTCGGCAGCATTCAAATCGGCATCTCAGGAGGTTGCCAAGAAGAAGAATGCACATCCGCATCAGTCTATATTTGATATTCTAGAAAAGAACTTTGAAGAATTGGGTGAAGGTGGTAGTGGTGGTGGTAGTAGGTTTGGAAAGAAAATTGCCTACCAAGATGTCAAGTTGTGCTTTGTAGCATTTGTGGCTGTGTTTAGTTTACCGCAGGAACCTGTTTTTGCGAATCCTGTTTATTCGGAGACAAATGGTGTAGCGACAGCGGATAAATCAAATGGTGACGATGAAGAGGAGTTGGACAGTGAGAATCAGCAGTACAAGTCAACAGCAAACGGCGACAAGCAGCCATTTAATGCCAAGAGTGTTAATGGTGAATCAGAACCTAGACAGAAACCAGCAACTCGGCCTAGCGTCCCTTTATCAGTGGCGTTTGCACTATGGAACAAAGTTCTGCAACAATCACATGGAACTGGAAATGAATTTACAAATGACAACCTATCGTATATCCGTAGCACTCTAGTCCTCCTAGGACTTTTGGAGCTGAAATCAATTGAGCGAGATAGAGATGATGATGTTGCACAACCACCATCGTCCAATAATCGATTAATGGGCTACTCTTCAAATCGATCGATTGAGTGTCTTTCGGTTCACGATGAAATACATCAACAATATGGTGAGTTTTTGGCATGGGGAGACCAGGATGGCTCACTCAGATCCCATGTCGAAAAATATGAGCAGCGATGGAATGAAGCTGCAATGAACGCATCAAATCAAATTGGTTACAATCAATATACGTTGCGAATGCTCCCGCTAAACACGATGCGTGCAAATCAAATGCAAGATGCGTTTGATCTGCTGAAGGATAAAACATTTGTTCGGCGGAGGATGCGTGGTTTGGGAGCATCGGAAGCTGCCAAAGCTCAAGTTGGGGATGTGGATGAGATTCTTGTCTTGATTGAGAAACTCCTATCAAAAGGAGGTGGTGTAAATGCTGAACCAATTGACGAGCAAGCGGCTCTATTGAGTGCCTATCTTCAGCTGAAGAAGTATTGCCTTCATGAAGCTGAAGAGCTTGCAAGGCATTATAAAGACGAAGATGGAAATATCAAATTGGGAAAGGCAATGATGCCAAAAATGGCTGATCTAGGCGATGCCGTGCACCTGATGGGTGCATCTCTTGGTGGTTACGGCTTCTATGACGAGGAAATGGAGTATTACGAGGAGGCTTTGCGCTTAAAAAGGCTCGCAGTGAACAGCAATATAATGAAATCCGTGACCGCCGCAGAAACGTTGCACTGTATGGGTTTCTCATTGGATAATGTGGGAAAAGGTGACGATGCTTTGGAATGCTACGATCAAGCACTAGATATTCGGTTGGATTGCCTTGGTGATAACGATCTTCGCGTTGCGGACACATACCATAACAAGGGAGCATTGTTGTGCGAGGAAGATCGACCAGATGAAGCAATGGAGTGTTTAGAGGAGGCCCTTCGTATTCGGGAACTCCATTATGGAGAAGAGCACGTTTCTTGTGCAGATACTATGGTGAGTCTCTATCTGCGGGCAGTAAGCATGTAGTTTTTGACAATGCACTAACACCTTCAATGTCATATTCTGTTCGTGGTAGCAATGGATGGGTAATTTGCTGCGAAAACATGGAGATCCTTCCGATGCTTTGGATTACTTCAAGTTTGCTTTGCGCATAAAGCAGGCCACGCTTGGTAGTGATGACATCGATGTTGCAAACACACTGTTCAATACAGCAGTGCTGCTCGATGATCTCGAAAAGTTTGAGCTGAGTTTGGTAGCGTATAAAGAAGCTTTGAGGATACGAAAGCTTGTGCTAGGAGATAAGAGTCCAGAAGTTGCTGATACTCTATTTTGTATGGGAAATGTTGCAACTGCAATGGAGAAGCATTCAGATGCTCTTGCATACTTCAAAGAATCGATTGAGCTAATGGAGACATTGATTAAGAAAGCTGATCCATCCATCAATGAAAAGGACGACAATTTGCTATTCATTTTCAATCCACCATCAATTCCGCTAGATCAGAAATCGCAGTATGAAAAGCTAAATCAAGCTTATGAAGAAGCTCTGCCACTGACAAAGTTGATCATGGGGAGCGATCATGCTAATGTATGTGACATCTTAACACGAATGGGTGACTTATACAAGACGCTTCATGATTGGGATAATGCCGCGGGGAGTTTTCAAGGGTAAGACAGAGCAGTTTATCCGTGTTTTGCTGAAATATTATGTTGTTGTTGTCTAATCATTGCTTTTATTCTGAACTTAAAGGGCGGTGCGGGCAAGGAGGGCAGAAACACCTAATGATGATGGGTATGAAGTTGCAGAACTACTTCAGAAAAAAGGTGTAACTCACCTCTACAAGCGCGAGTTCATTAGAGCAAAGGCTACGTTTGAGGTTGCACTTCAAATATGGAAAAAAGTATCTGGTGCCGACTCTATACCGATAGCGTCGGCCACATATTGCCTTGGTGTTGCATATTACTACTTGGGTGATTACTCACACTCGAAGTTATTGTTTGAAGAATGTCAGCGCATACAGGCAAAATTGTTCGGAGAAGACAGTCAAAACGTTGCCACATCATTTTGTTGGCTAGGTCGGCAACACGAGAAGCTGAACGATCCCAACACTGCGTTGGAGAGATACCTCTCGGCTCTGCAGATATTGAAGAAAGAGAAGGCATCAGCAGATTATCATGTTGTTATCTTATTACTTCATGCCATCGGAAAGATGTATCAGCATGAAGAAGTCAATCTCCTTGACATGTCTTTAAAGTGCTTTGTTCAAGAAATCGGCGTAATCCGCACAAAGCTAGACGAAGAAGATTGCAGCACATGGAAATTACTTGCAGACGCTCATTTTAAGGCCGGGATGTTATACAAAATAATGAAAGATACCGAAGAAGCAATTGAACACCTCAGCAAAGCACTCGATTACACAAAACGATACAGCAACGAGGAGAGCCACAGATTGGCCACAATCACGGACGCTCTGGGTATGTTGTATGCATCAAAAGAGGAATTTGAGGAGGCGAAGAAGTACTATTCGTCAGCTTATAGTATATACGAAAAGGTCAGTCGCAATGACCAAATTACATCTGATTGTGTCTTCCGGTTGAGCAAAGTTCTAGAAGTTTTGAAGTCAGAATTGACCTTAGACTTTTACAAGGAATCGCTCCGTGTTCAAAGGGTCAACGTAGAAAAGGATGATGAGAGGGTTGCTGAGATACTATTTTGCTTAGGACGAGTGTGCTTGACTAGTGGGTTGCACAGAGATGCTGTAAAATACTTTGAAGAGGTAAGAAACACGATTGATTTGCGTCGTATTACTGTTTCTTTCTGGCTTACTGATTTGATTGTCTCTTTCAGGCGTTGACGTTAAGGAAGCAACTCCGTAAAGACAGCGTAGACGTTGCAGATACGTATCACCATCTTGGAATGGCGCACGATAAGTTGAAAGAACGTGAAAAGGCGTTAATATTCTTCAAAGAATCTGTTCGCATCAACAAATCAAATAGTGACAAAAACGCTCTATATAGAGTATCGCTGGATATGGCCAATTGCGCGGCAGCGTGTTCTCAGTTCTCACAGGCGATAGATAGTTACAATGATTGTTTGATGGCAACTGACGGTTTGGAAAACAGAAGACATGATGCCGATGTGTTACAAAGGATGGGAGATATTCAATTGCATAAATTGAGAAATTTTGAAGATGCGACAAAGCATTTTCTCGATGCATTGGAGATGTGTAGAGCAAGCGAGCATCCGGACAGCAATTGCGATATTGATGAGCAGACTACCGGTAGCGATGAGGAAGAAAAATCGTCTACTGTCCTTACATTGTTGTATAAGACGGCACAATCGTATTCACTGTCAGGGGACTACGAAAATGCACTCGACTACTTTGAAGAACACATCAAAATGGTTGAGTCGGCTTCCTCACTCAATGAGGAGCTATTAGCCGATTCGCTACTCCAAATGGGAAACATCTTTGCCAATGGCGATGATCCAGACTTCGACATGGCTGTTGAAAAACTCCAAGAGTGCTTAGATATCAAGAAAAACGTGTTCGGTCCAGAAAATGAGCATGTCGCTGATGTGAACTATGCACTGGGCCTTGTCTACGAGAAGGCTAACGACACTGACAAAGCTACCACTCATCTTGCGGAGGCACTTCGGTTCTTCAAAATGAAACGAAACAAAGCTGGCGCTGCAAACGTTTACCATACTTTGGCCAGAATGAAAGCGTCGGAAAGTGCCAAAACAGGATCTCCTGATGATCGCGCAGCCGCGATGGAATGTTACGAAGAAGCGCTAAAGGTACGTCGCCAAGTCATGTCATTGGATGACACTGACCTGGCCTCGATATTGTATGAGTATGCGACTTTGTTATGCGATGATGGAGAGCTCCAAGGCGCTTTGCCTTTGCTTGAAGAGGCATTGCGAATCCAGAAATCAAACAAAGGCTTGAAAGATGCTCGCGTCGCAAATATTTTGCTAAAGATTGCCGAGGTGCACGTGGAGGGTGGGAGATTCGACTCGTCCCTTGTTTCTCTTGAGCAGGTTATACTGATCGAAGGCTCTGTCGATAGCAGCGACGACATTGATTTGGGTGCATGTCAGTATTTGCTAGGAGTTACTTATATAGCAAGAGAAGACTTCGTAAATGCAATCGATGCGCTCGTTGAAGCACAAAGGCTAAAAGAACCTATGTATGGAAGGAAAAGCCTTGAGTGTGCATCTGTCTATAACATGCTAGGAAAAGCGTACGGGAAGCGTGAAATATTCGACAAAGCGATTGAATCGCTTGTCAAAGCACTGCGTATTCGGAAAGTGGAATTGGGCAATGATTCGCTCGAATATGGAGACTCTGTATTCAACCTTGCTGAAATCCACCTTGCAATGAACAAGCACGATCAAGCATTGAACTGCCTTGATGAGGCATTAAGAGTTTATGAGGTTCAAGAAGCTGACCCTGATCAAATTATTCAAGCTATGGAAATGAAAGGAGACTGCCTAAACGAGATTGATGATTATGAAGCCTCAGCGACAACGTTCCAGGAATGCATCGACGTTTGCCACGACGCATCCAGTGATCACGAGGAAGTGATTGCATCTTTGAGTTTGAAGTTGGGGAAGTTATACGCAAAGTTGAATGATTATGATAATGCGTTCGGCGCCTATCGTGAATCTATCAGGATTCTGAGTGAGACTTGTGGCGCAGCAGATCTTCGCGTTGGTGATGTCATGTTCGAAGTCGGTGTCTTAATGTGTGACCAAGGCAGCAGTGATGTCTCCGATAAGTCGATTGAGTGCTTCACCGAGATGATTCGCGTCTATACTGAAAATGGTGAAGCAACTCACACAAACGTCGCCAACGCTTTGATCCATAAAGCGACAGCGCTGATTGATCGTTCTGAATATGATGAGGCAGGGGCTGATATTGATGAAGCCTTAAAGATTTACAAAAGTAGTCTCAGTAATGAAGCCGTTGAGATTGGGAAAGCAATGTTATTGTATGGTACTCTTCATGACGCGCAAAACAAAAATGATGACGCCATGGCTGCCTTTAATGAGGCATTGGATATATTCAGGGACACTTCAACTGGTGAGGAATTAAATGTATCTCTTGCGCTGTCAAACATTGGAATAATTCATGCGCGAAAAGCAGAATTCGGGGAAGCTGTTGACAAGTGCAAACAAGCTCTGGAAATTAGGAAAATGCACGAGGGCAGTGACCACGATGTAGCAGAATCTTTGTTCAACATTGGCAATATTCTAGATCAATGGAGCAAAGAAGAAGCACTACAGTATTTTGAGGATTCGTTGAAACTTTATCAGAGTCTTCCAGATGAAGAAGATCTTGCTATTGCAAACTGTCTGTTCAAAATTGGAAGCGTGTATTGGCGTAGAAAGAATGTGAATAAATCTCTACGATCATACCAGGAATCTCTTCGTCATTGCTCAAATGTGGAAGAAGAAGACGTTGATAGCTTGCTAATGTCGGTGTACAAAGGCCTTGCAGATTGTTACTTTGAAAAAGATCGCTATGGCAAGGCGCTCGATAATTATGTGGAATGCCTGAAAATCCAGAAGGTCGAGCTTGAGGATGGTTCTACTGAGATCGCGTATACTTGCCAACGCATTGGTCTAATTTATCAGAAGGAGGAAGAGTATGAAAATGCCATGGATTTCCATTCTAAGGCATTGGAAATACTCGAAGCTAGTTGCGATGAAGGAACAAAAGATTGTTCTGCCTCGGATTTAGAAGTGGCGAGAATTCTTATACTCACAGAAGAGTATGAAGAGGCGTTGCGCCGACTGGAAAATCATCTTGACAAGTATTGTAATGATGAAGACATGAGTGAAAATGTCGCTTCTGTGTATGAGTTACTTGGTGCAGCTCAACGCAATCTCGATCAGTGCAATGAATCTATTGCTTCTCTTAACAAGGCATTAGACATTAGGACTAAATTGTTTGGGGAAACTAGTGCACAGGTAGCCAATACTTTGGTAGATTTGGGCCGCGTTATGGAGGATGTGAGCGATGGTTCAGATGATGCGATATCGTTGTATGATCAAGCAATCACTATATATCAACAGATTCCTGACATCGACTCTGCAAAGGTTGTTGGTGCATACACCAGACTTGCACACCTACTAGATGAAAAGGGTAATCACGAAGCTTCGCTGCAATCTCTGAAGAGAGCACTCAAACTTTGTAGCGACTGCAATGGGACAGATTCTGTCGAAGTTGCGGAAATCCTGCACCGCCTAGGCAAGACCTACGATCACCTTGGTAATTACGAGAAGTCGTCTGCTTGTTTCACTAGATCTGTCAAAATCTTTCGGTCCATCGACGATGACTACGGCGTATATATTAGCCAGGCGTTGAGTTTCGTGGGAAGAAACTACGCACGCAGGAAACAATTTGGAAAGGCTGTTGAACTCTGCACCGAATCACTCAAAATGCAAAAGGAACTTATCGGTGAAGTAGAGCTGGTCGATATTGCTCATTCTCTTCTCAACATTGGTGATATTATGAATCAATGGGACAAGCCAGAGCAAGCTCTTCAATTCTACGAAGAAGCACTAAACTCGTATGAGGAGGTCGTTGGTTTTGATTCATTAGATGTCGCCATGTGCAAATACAATATTGGCGTTGTTAAAAAGGGTGCAGGTGAGTCCGAGAAAGCACTAAAATGTTTTGGTGAAGCGCTCAAAATACACCGCACGAAAGAAGGAGATAAGAGCTTAAATGTGGCAACCGATCTGTTTCAGATTGCTCAGATCTACGATTCGTACGGCAACCTAAAAAAGGCTTTGGCGTGTTTCGAAGAATGTGTTCGAATTAGAAACGATGTGCTCGATGAAGATCACTTAGATGTGTTGGCAGCACGCCGATACGTTTCCACTCTTCGAAAGAAGATGATGCAATAATTATAGCATTCATAATATCTTTCATAGTATTCAGAAGTAAAAATCTCACGGTGTTCTCTGGTGTTGCGGGGTACTACTTAACGAAGTGATGAGCAAGAACAGCGAGAATTGGTTGAGTTAGATGTTAAGATTGTCAAAAAGTGAGATCTAGAGGCAACATCAGTCGTAGCTGCTGTTATGATCGATCGGCAAGATGGCCAGTTTGTCACGGGAAAGATCTGATGACGTGAGTGTGTCTGATCACTGGAACTGGAACGACTACGAAAGAGATTCTGTACTCTTATGACTTGCCCCGTTTGTATCCAGATGAGGTCCTATTTGGACTATCCCCGCCAACTGCACAAAAAGCGACAATGTGATAGCTGCGATGAGAATATAAACATCGAAATCGAAAGGTGACGATGGCACATTATCCATTATGCATGACGATGAAAAAGATTAGAAGAAAATACCCAATACTCATGCTATTGTCAAGTAAAACAGTGTTTACAATGCAAATATTCCAATGCTCTTACAGCTGACATACTCAGTTGAGAACAACTTTGTCAAGCAAACAAATGTAATTGCTTTTGCATATGATTTATCCAACATATTCACAGCGATAAATACTATATAGTGTTTAGCCGCTAGAAATGGGCCTCACCAGGACACCAAAACGTTGTAGCATGGCTGATAAGTATGAAAGAGCGTGTGTAGTGGAATGTATACTTATATACTATCGTAACCAACGTTAATGGGTCACTAAAAGCTGTGCATTGCTCCATTCACAG
>Ga0209652_1003237_pt1 | contig 12114 bp, 6 predicted proteins | sample SaaInl74LU_5_DNA_FD_184641 | JGI IMG/M metagenome (GOLD analysis project Ga0209652, IMG submission 184641) | Marine microbial communities from expanding oxygen minimum zones in the Saanich Inlet - ESP_74LU_5_DNA (SPAdes) (version 2) | ecosystem: Environmental > Aquatic > Marine > Intertidal zone ...
ACGATGGCGGACGAAGCCCCCCTAATCGATCCAGCTCTATTGGCCAATCTAACCGAGGCAGAACGTGCCGAGGCCCTGGCAGCCGCAGCGGCAGCACAGCGTGCTGAAAAGCGAGCCGAGGAAAGGGGGCGTCATCGTCTTCGCGAACAGGCAGCCGCAGCTGATGCATCATCAAAGAATAATGAAGAGGACGAAGAGGAGCGATTGTTACGTGAGGCGGAGGAACAACGGCGGAGACAACGGGAGCACGAACGAGCTATGGAACGTCAAAATGCAGCCGTTGCATCGTCGGCTGCTATTGGTGGGAGCAGTGCTAGTGGCGGTGGAGGTAGCGGATTAACATTTGTTAGCAAAAAGAAGCGAGGGGCGGGACAGATGTCAAATCAATTATCATCAGGTGCTGCTACTTCTTCTTCTTCACGTGATACTTCATTGTCTCTACCACCTTCCAGAGGCAATGGAGGCACAACAACAAATTCATACAACGCTAGCAATGAAGAATCTCATTTGACTGCAACTCAATTAGCACAAATCAAAAAGGCATATCTGGGAAACTCCGCTCCTGTCGAACCATCAGCATCCGCTGTAGTTGCATCCAATTATTCAGGAAGATCATCCAATCAATCAGAACTATCTGCTCGGCAAAAGTTATCACAAGAGCGTAAGAAACGCAGGACAAAAAAGACCACGTTTAAATTTGAGTGGGACGCGGGGGAAGATACCTATGACGATGATGATCCTTTGTATGCCAGTACAATGATGTCATCGTTTGCAAAGAATGGCAAATCTTCGTCGCAGCGGAACAGCAACACTAACATGAGAGGAAACAGCACCAACCAACAAGACTTAGATGGAGGGATCCGATTTGGAAAGAAATCATCTTCCAATTACGATGCTGTAGCTACTGTTCAAACAGTAGCCACCAAACCTCTCAAAAAGATGACGGCGAGGGATTGGAGAATCTTTCGTGAGAATTACAATATTTCCACAAAGGGAGGCAAGTCTCCGCCTCCTCTACGGTCGTTCCGAGAGAATCCAATTGGTGTCACGCCAATTCATTCTAGCATCATTGATGCAATTGAAAACAATCTTCGGTATAAGGAGCCATCGCCCATTCAGAGAATTGCAATTCCTATTGGAATGCAACGTAGAGATTTGATTGGGATTGCCGAGACTGGTTCAGGGAAGACAGCTGCGTTTGGTATCCCGCTTTGCCATCATGTGCTTTGTTTTCCCAAATCAATATTGGACTCAGTTGCAGATGATGGACCTTTGGCATTAGTAATGGCCCCTACTCGTGAATTGGCATTACAAATTAATGTTGAATTTGGCAAGTTGCTCAGTGGTCAGAGGAATGTAAACAGTTTAGCTGTAGTTGGTGGACAAAGCATTACAGAACAGGCAACCAAACTTAGAAATGGTGTGCATATTGTCGTAGGAACGCCTGGGCGTATCAACGACTGTGTGGAAATGGCTTACTTGGTTCTTAACCAGTGCTCCTATATTGTTCTTGATGAGGCTGACAGGATGATTGATTTGGGATTTGCTCCTCAAATCGAACAGATTTTAGATGCCATGGGTGGAAAATTGAAGAGTGAGAATGAGGAAGAGGCATATGAACAGGAGAGGCGTGATTTGGAAGCTTTGGGCAAGGCTGTTCCGAGTCATCGTTTGACAGCAATGTTTAGTGCCACTATGCCAAGTGAAGTTGAACGAATAGCCAAACGATACTTACGGCATCCTGTGATAGTCTCTGTCGGTGACCAAGACAGTGGTAAAAACGCACGTATCACACAGCGTATTCTTTACCTCTCCTCTCCGAAACAAAAGGAGGGCACTCTCAGAGACATATTGCGACGTTCTCGTCCTAATGAAAAGATTATTGTGTTTGTCAATGAAAAGAAACACTCCGAGGGAGTTGGACGTATGGTTGAAAGTTCCGGAAGGCGATGTGTCGTCCTTCACGGAGGAAAGACACAAGAGGAGCGTGAGAAGAACCTTGCCATCTTCCGCCAAGGTGGTGTGGTGATGGTCGCAACAGATGTAGCTGGTCGTGGGTTGGATATTCCTGACGTGCAACAGGTTATTAACTTTGATTTGCCAACTCGGTCAATTGATAACTATTGCCATCGTATTGGACGTACTGGTCGTGCAGGCAAGGAAGGTTTGGCAACAAGTTTCATCACTGACGAAGATGAAGGTATCATGGCTCCTTTGACGCAGTACCTAAAAAGCACAGGAAGTGCCATTCCTGATCGACTTGCGAGGCATCCTGCTGCAACGTCTAGCATTCATGGAGACTATATTAGATAGATGATATATATTGCCAACACATTTCACATCAAGTAAATTAAATTCACTTAAATCTACAGCTTATCTGCACGAATCAACTTGACGCATGCAGCGTTTGGCAAAGTTATTCTGTCAACGGATGATAACGTTCCATTAACCTCGTTCCTCTCAAAGGAAGACACATCATGTGAATGTTGGTGAGCAACGAGAAGGAACTGCCCACATTCAGACATGCAAAGGCAGCGTGGAGTTCGACCTTGTGTAGATATTCTTTGAACCAGCTCGAGTCCCTCTGCGACGACTGCATCGTCTCTATACTTCTCGACTCTATACTTCAATTCAAATACTGATATACTATCATGTAATCTGGCAGCCGCATATACGTACTTTCCGTCCTCGCTCCAGAGAGCATCACTAGCCCACCTTCCTAAATTGAATTGTGATTCTGTCATATCTGGTGAAGGCCAATCACTTGGTAATATTGACACTGGACTTCCTAGCCCTTCGAGGCAACCATCATGACTTCTTTTTCGGATCAACCAGACTTCTCCAGTCATCTCTAAACTTACGATTGCAAGGTGATTGTGCTTTGGGTTGAACATTAGAGATCGTGGCCCTGAACCCTGTGGAGCAGCAAGTCTTCCAGTCTCTCTCACACGTCCAGACTTGATTGAAAATTGAACAATTGCATCACTGCCCAAGTCGGCAACGCAGATATCTACTGGCGAATACGGATCACATGTAGATGCAATCGATGTAGAGTGAGCGTGTGAGCATTGCTGCCTATTTAGATCTGCCTTTGATCCATCCCCAAACATGAACTTTGCTTCAGGTTTGAAGGCTGACTCAAAATCTTGGGAAGAGAAAATTGACAACACACCTTCATCTTCACCATAATTGCAGATAAAAAGTAGAGAAGTTGCTCTACTTTCACCATCAAAACCGACAACTCTTGCACTAGTGATGTGGCATGGGTATTCACCCCCACTTTTCATTGGTGCGCCAGCTGGCTTTGCGCGGACATGGTCGTTGGATGAACTTGACAGCTTGAACGGCTGCCACATCCCTTTCTCCAACTCGGAAACAACGCAAACACCCACACCCCCTTCTACAGTTTCTACATTCTCCAAAATTGTCAAATAGGAAGGATTCTGTAACTCTTTCGCAGTGATAATTGGTGCTCCGTCATTCAAATAGACGAGTCTTCCATCATAATCTACACCGATTGCAATTACTCCCTCCCCAATTAGTGACCTGTCATGGGGCACACCTCCGTGTGATCCTTCAAAGGGATCGGCTTGCCCTTCCTTTGTGTAGCAACCAACTAGTCCCACGTATTTGTAATCGTTTAAACTCATTTCATTTGCAGCCGCCTAGCCAATCAATAATCCGTTTTGTGTTTGATAATCCACAAGCTTCGGTAGAAGATTATAGCACCATAGTACAAAAGCAACCAACAGAAGCTTGCTGGTTGCGTTCTTCGTTTTCGGCTGGACCTGCCAACTGCAAGATGTGAAAAGGCGAGATATTCGCGATGGCAGTGGGATCTAAAGATGAGAACTCGGAATCAGGGAAGAGAACGCCATCCATCACATCATTATGCCTCGCTCTTCTGTTGCTATCTACTAAATGAATGGTACAAAGAAAGATATCAACGCATTTGAAATGTCGTATACTGATCGTATCAAAGAATCAAATCTGTGCTGGTTAGGGTTGGCAGAGGACCATGCATTCTCTGATCGTATTGGACTACTAACAATGAATTGGCTCGGATTGCAAGAAGAATATGCCATCTCCATTCCCCAAATACTGGGATTCATTATAGCGGTGCTGATTCTTCGCCATGCTACCTCACTATTGTTATGGTCACTGAAGACACCTCAAAGAGCACAACACACAAAAGTGCTTCGCAAACAAATGACACCAATTGGCAAGTTTGCATTAGCATCTCAAACAGAAAACCGCCAATCTATCATCACGTTCTTCATCGCACTCTCCAACAAAATAGGACATCAGCCGATGGGAATTACTGACTTTGAAAGGCTCTGGGAGTCAAGAATCATGAGTGAGAAAAGGCACGAGCGGTTTGATTGTTGTGTTAGCGCTGCTGGTGGATACTTTGAGAAGCTCGACAAGCTGTTCCATGATTATGCTAGTGAACCTACACACCCTGACGATATTCAAGAAACTAAAGAGAGGATAATTGACTTCCTTACAAGGCCGATTGATGTTCATGACAAGTTGTGGCAAGTAGAGCTCTCGCATGGAAACTTAGGTTCGTCTGGTGCCATCTTGCACTCTGATGAATTGAAAGCCAAGGGCCATAACACTGAGACACTAGCTCTGTTTCGAAACCACCATTGCCTCTGTGATGGAGTATCTTTGAGTGCCGCCGTTGCAGACCTCTCAAACGAGTCCGAGGAGTTGCGCGACAAGATACTTTATAACATAGAAACGCACAAACAGCGCATCTTGAGAACAAGTTTCATCAGAAGAGCATTGTCCTTCATCGTTGGCTCATTGACATATTATGTCTTTGGTTCAATCGTAGCCTTAACTCTTCAAGCTTGGAATATGATTGTATCATCAAACCCTTTTGAAGAGTTTATGAAGAGGGGCTCATGTGCCGAACGCTCCGTCTCTTGGAAGTATCTTGCATCAGTTGAGGATGCAAAACGGGTCACAAAGTCAATAAAGAAAGGCGCCAAGTTGAACGACCTCTTCGTAGCTTGCTTGACTTCTGCAATTGAGAGACAATACGAGTGTCTCAGCAGAAACAAAAGGGACACAACTTCTGTGAACTTGATAGTAACTACTCATTTGAGGGGAGGAATCATTCTTCCTGGCGAATCAATCGGCAATAAAATCGGTGCATTTGCCGTGACTACTCCTTTCAAGACAAAGGCTGGTTCTTCGATCAAGCGTTTGCGCACCATCAGCAAGGCTTTACAGCTCATGAAACGCACCCCAGCTCCTCAGATATCCTACCTTATCACGAGTTTCATCAGTAACTACCTACCAAAACGCGTCGCTCAATATGCACTTGTCAAGGCCAATTGCCACTCTGTCGCTACTATCAGCAACGTGCACGGGTTCCCTGAAACAATACATTGGGCAGGGAATCCTGTAGAGATGATTTGCGCATTTCTGCCTCTTCCGACAGGCATTCCGATTGGAATCGTTGTGACATCGTACAACGGACGAATTATCATGAGTGTTGATGCAGATGCGAGTGTTGTTCCTGATGCCGATGAATTTCTGCAGTGGATGGTTGAAGAGTATGAAACGATCAAGAGCGAGGCAGAGACATCTCAGTAACTCGGTCTATCCAACAGCTGCTACTGAACTTGTCGTCGTCTTAACACTATGAGCTCAAAGTCTGAGTTATTCCCATCTCTTGTCTTCATATAAAATCGATCTCCAGGGATCCTTCGCACCAATTCGAAAGGGATAGTTCCTTTGGGCACTTGAATTCTCTCGCTGCCAGATCGAACGTGAGAGAGAATGACTATTGCACTTGGGTTACTCTTCGATAAGAGTGTGTCAAGAGTAAGCCAAAGCGGAGAATTATCGTCTTGGGTTCCATCGAAGAGTGATTGCAGAGATGATCCAATGATTATATCAAAGCCTTGTTGATCTTGTTTGCTAGTATTGTCGCGTGATAAGTTAATTGTTTTCTTTAATTCCAACAATGAGTCAACATCTCTGTAGTCTGCTTCGATTGCAACTATCATTTCTCCGACTCCATTTCGATACGCGTTCGTTACGGTTAGGTCCAGAGCAGATTTAGATACATCAGTTGCAATCACCGATGGTGAATTACTGTCATCTCTCATTGTCTTGGAGAGTGCAATGGCTGCGAACCCAACGCCTGTTCCCAGCTCGAGCACTTGCGGTTGCGTTACATAACTCATAGCCTTGAATATTTCTCCAACTCCGCATTTGACTGGATTAGATAGACACAATCCTAGCAGATATCCGGCTGGCCAGAGCACCCCGCTCACATCGTAAAGGTTTAGCAGTCCATCCTGCTCAATTTCGATAACTTCCGTACTATTCTCAAGACGTATTTCTATTTTTGGCTCTCTCAATGCTGGAAGAATTAGATGATGATCGGAGCCTTCCACAATCTCACAGCAAAAGTCATCGTTGATACATGTTGATGCTGACGAATTACTCCAAAAGGAACAGCAAGCATTCCATTGTTCAATAATCTTTGAGCCACGAGTATACAACATATCACCATTGTTTGGTGTAAACGGCTGCACTTCTATTTCGGCTGTTGGTAATGCATCTGAGTGCACACAATTTGTATCTTTAAATGATTGTAGTGTAGTATTGCCGCCTTCCTTGTTATGATTGCCAATGATAGTCTGGAGATAATCTTTGTTTTCGTATAGCTTCTCCTTGGATGTTATGTACGTCTCGATAATGATATCACTGCTACTAGGGCAGCATTTCAGGAGGGATGAGAACTGTGCTGCATAGATATTATTGTTTAGTAAGAGCAAGCACTCATTTGCTATCAGCCGTGCCTTTGACGTCCGACCAGTTTGAACCAAGTTTTGGATAACGGCGGTCGCGTCGTTACTGGAAGCACACGTCTGAGGTAGAATTTTCAACCGCTGAGAAATAAAAGCATCTTCACCGTTGATAAGGGGTACTAATAACAGGGCAGCGGTGATTGGCTGCATCATGTTGTTTCATCATTATGGGTTATTGCTGTTGCTGTTGCATGTTGCGTTGCTTGCTGGATTGATAATATGGGTTTTGCTTTGTGGGCTTCTGCGGCGAGTTGTGCTTGATTGTGTGTCGAAAGTTGTGACAACATGATAGAGACACAAAAGGGCAGCATGCACGGCAGCATTGCAAGACTCAGTGGATTGAGAGCAGGCAGGATGGGAGGGAAAGCAGACTTACGTGCAGAGTGATATCTGTTATCATATGAGTTATAAATCATTAACATTCTGATGTGGAAGTAACAGCATCTGGTTCAGCAGCTCCATTCAATTGATTTCCAACGCTTTGATGAAGAAAGGTTGATGATGAGGTTACACTCATTGGGGTGCTTTGTTGGGCTAACTCTTCTCCTTCTTCGAACCACTTCAATCCGAGCATCTCCAGTTTTTGGACTTGATCATCTTTGAGTTGCCCTTTTACCTGTGCAGATCTTTGTCTATGGACCCATCTACCCAAGCTCAGAGGGGGGTTGGTGTTTGTTTTGTAGTTGGGGGGCACATCGCCATCCCAAACACCACTTGGACTTTGCTTCCTTCTTGCTTCCACGAATGCGCAAAGACCATCGTACATTGTTGTCCATGACGTCGTCAATAAAACGGACCATTTCAGTCCAATCCTTTCAAGGTCTAGCTGACGCTCTTTCTTTAGCTTTCCAGCCTGAAAGAGACTTCGTTGACGGTTGATCCAGCGGCCGAGATTCTTTTCTTCGTCATCGACACCTTCAGCAGTTGTATTGGATTTGATCTTATAGTTGGTGGGGACGTTTCCATCCCACGGCCGGCCATCCTTTGTTTGCTCAGTCACATAAATTTGTAACTCTCGCAACATGTCGCGCCATGAGTTCGTAGTGAGAACACTCCACTTCAACCCAGTACTGACAAGCCTAACTTCTCGATCATCTTTCAAAGTACCCTTTGATTTTGCAGATCGCTGGTTATTGATCCACCTTCCTAGCGCCTTGCCACATTTAGTCTTGTAGTTTGTTGGGACGTTTCCGTCCCACACCCATGTCTTCTTCTTCTCTTCTGGCAAATTCTTCGTTGCCTCTTGGCGAGTTTCTTCAATAAATTTTACAAGATAATTAAACATGTCGTCCCATTTTTGCTGAGATTGCAGTGTACTGGGTTTCGGTGTGCTGGACGGAATTCGTGCTTTCACGTATGAGGGAGGAGTCTTAGTCCTTGAGTAATGATGAGGTGGCATTGATGGGTTGTATGGTGGAGGTGGGCCTCTCTGGTTCGCTGGAGTGTTTCCGTATGCAGGATTGGGACCGTACTTGGCGTAAGGGGTGTAGGTTGTGGGTGGTTTTCGTGGTGGCACTTTCTTGACAGGAGGAGGAGCACCTGCCTGCGTTGGCGGCGTATATCCGGCTGCTGCTCGTGCACGCTGCATGATGGCATCCATTTCTTCTTTGGTTTTTGTTGACTTGGGAATAGGCACGAACGGAATCTTTATACTCGTCACGGGGAAAGGCGTGGGTGGCTTCGTACTTGGAGTGCTTCCCGGTGGCACTGCTTTAGGGGGCATTGTAGAAGGGACAGGGACATGAGGCTTTCCGAGAATCCCTTTTGGCGGAAGCTGTGCATTTTTCATGTACATGGGAGTTGGCCCAACAACTGCTTTCGTAGTTGTAATTGATTGGGGCGTACGAGAAGCAATCGAAGGTGGCTTTGCACTCGCGTACTTCCTTACATCAGTAGTAGCAGCCTTTTTCGATGATGCAGCAGGTGTTTGAGTCCCCTTCGGCCCCATAATTGCAGTCAAATCCAGACCTTCAATTGCAGCATTTGCAGCGTCAACTCCAGCGGCTATTGCTGCAAAGTCTACTACAATGGAAGGGTTGCCAGTCGTAGAAGCTGATTCCTTGTCCGATTTCACTGCTGTGACATTTTTATGATCTTTTGGACCTGTTAGAGATACAGAAGCATCCGAAAGAGATGCAAGAGACAATGATGCAAGAGAATCAAACCTTGGCCTCCCTTTCGGCTGCCCACTTGAACCTGATCCTCCGCTGTTAGCGCGGAGTCGCTTTCCATCGATCGATTCTTCTCCTATTTCATTAGCAACTGCCATGATGTCATCAATGAGGCCTGAATCTCGCAGTGCCGAGTAATGATTTTCCATTCCCCCAGCACTTATATCCGACATACCACCCCAACTTTCTAAACGGTGACGTTTTCCACTGTTCATTGCATTCAGTGATTCGGATAAAAGTCGCTGAGCAGCCGTATCCAAAGTAAAATTTGTATTTAATGTTGCGATTGATTGAGCTCGTGCTCTCCTCGCGGTTTCTTCATCAAACTTTGCCTTGGCTGGCGGAGGATTACCACCATCGGGATTGCCAGAACTTGAGCGACGCCTTTTCCGTAATATTCCGGTTGATTTTGAGCCAGACCCACGTGGGCCTAGTTTAGGTTCGTCGCATAACGCTTGTAGATGGTCCATGACATTGGTGTTGTGTTCATGACTATCCGGCAAAGTCGGTATGCCAGCTACCTCTACATTGCTTCCTACTAAAAAGTCAACAGTGTCACCTCTATCTCGAGGCGGTGCCATGTTGGAGAAGATTTCTAAGGTATTACTCCTCGGTCTTCTGCCAACATTCTCGGATGAATCACCACGTTCACGCTTCTGCTCGGGAGATTTCAAAAGAGAGTTGTCTTCGGCTGCCACTGACACTAAGAAATCAAGTTTTGTGCTATTCAGGGAGCTCGTTGTTGAGTCGATAGTATTACTGCGTGGCCTTCGAGGATGATACATAGCAGATGCTCCACTAGGCGCACTAATGGGATGCATTGCGAAAGATGAACCACACCCAGCAGCAGCGGCGCTTGCAGCATCTAGATCATGGCCCATATCTCCGGCAACTGCCGCTGTGAGGAAGTCTAAAGTGTCAGATCGAGATCTGCCATACAACGCATCTTCCATCGAATAGTCAAATGTATTGCTTCGTATTCTAAAATCGTCTGAATCGTTGGCAGAGACGTCGTTATCTTCTAAATCCGCCTTATCGTCAGTAGTCTTTTCTGTATCCTTGAATTGTAATGATCTCGTTCTACGTCTCTTTCTTAGAGGGCCCTCAGAAGTAGATCCAGACGATTGACTCGATGCTCTTGTACGATTTGTCTTCTTTGGTGTCTTTTTGTGCGCTATATCAACATGTGGTGCACTTTCACTTGTTGAAGCATTGTTCGCTGATGCAACGTTTACTGGGATCGGGTCCAATCCAATCGAAATTCCATCCCCACTATTATTTAAGAAATCAATTGTATCCCCACGAGATCTTGGACTAGGACTGCCAGACATCGTCGTATGAAATCCGCTACTGTTCAAGAAATCAATTGTATCAGAACGAAAGCGTTCACTAGGGGGACTGGCCGTTGTATTATTGCTTTCCACAATCGTCACTTGTTTGATCTGTGGGAGCACTATAGATGAGGTGGGGAGATCGTTTGACTGATGGTCCATCGCTGCGCGAAAAGAATCAATTGTATTACTCCTAGGCCTACGTGTAGATGTCGCATTTGTCTTTTCATCTTGCGCTGACTCCGTATCATTATTCAAGCCAAAGAGTGCTCGTGCTTTATGACGCTTCTTTGCGGGTCCTCTCGATATTCTTTCGCCAGCTTCACCAGATGCACCGGATATCGAAGACACTGTAGAAGAAACTGCGGAGGATAGACTTCGCGTACGGCTGCGAGTATGAGGTTTGTCTTGAGTTGAAGTATTAGATAGAGAATCTGATCTTTCTTGCTTCATAGACGCAGGAGTGTCATCCTCTAACTTTGGTAAACCTTTTGCTTTGTTGGAACTACTTGCTGAGGTTGGTTGAGGATTTTGGACATTGGTTGCATCGGGTGTAGATTCACTACTTGCAACAACAGACGCATTATTTGAACTCTCTTTTGAAGCAATGGTGGCCTCTTCAGTCTTTAATATTTCTTCAGAATCAGCCTCAACCTTGATTGATTTATCAACGTTTTCTTCATCTTCTTCTTTTATTTTGACATCATCATTTGATGTACGATCAGTTTCTGGCAAAGACGTTTCGCCGCTACAGGCTGCAGGAGCGTCATCCGACCTATCGCCCTCAACTTTTATTGATTTGTCGACTTCACCTTCTTCTTCTTCCATTTTGACATCATCATTTGTTTTATGAGTTTCTGCCGAAGAATGTACTGGTATTTCAGCGCTGCTGGCTAAAGGTGTTTCATCCAACACATCGCCCTCATTCTTAATTGTTTCATCAGCTTGTTCTTTTATTTTGACATCATCATTTGATGTATTATTATTTTCTGCCAAAGAATTTGCTGGCGTTTCGCCGCTGCTGACTGCAGGAGCGTCATCCGGCACAGCAGCTTTGCTCCCTTCAACACAATGGGATACTTCTCGTTGTTCTCCGTCCAACATTGTGTTCGGTATTGCCGGGGACTGTCCTCAAAGGATCTGTGAGAATCGTGTTTTGGGGTTGAATTTTAACAACTATCGTCGTGTAGGTCGCCTGATGCTCAGTACATACTAGCCGTCATCAGTTGCAAATTTGACGCCAGCACTATCCAAACTTTGTATAGTTGGATCTTGCCATTGACGACGTTTTTGCATTACAACGATCAAAAGAACATTGATCGGCACAACATTTGCATTGATGTCGCGTGATGAGAGTAGAAAATTCAAATCACTGGCTACGGTCAGAACTTTTGACTCGACTTTGAGTTCGGATATTCTCCCCAATTTGGGATCAAACCTATCCAAACTCAAGTTCTCTTTATCCCATACTACCCAGATGAAATAAGAAAGGAGAAGGGAAAGAAGAAAGAAAAAAAGGAGAATGAAAGATACCAGGTAAAGGTTGTAGCGAAGACAATATGACCAACAAGAGATTGAGCCGTGTGAAAGTTGCTACTATACCATCATGTTGAGCGCGACATTCACAGCGTGAGATACGATATGGTGCTAGAGAGAAGTGCTTGAGCCAGTTAAGAAAAACTCATCAGGTCCAGGTCACCTACGACGTTGTGGCGACGCCGCTACGACCAACCAATGCTTGAGCCGTGATAAAGATGCTTCTATACCATCATGGCC